>Ga0272443_10004213_pt1 | contig 15966 bp, 14 predicted proteins | sample SSMAcet12_FD_193581 | JGI IMG/M metagenome (GOLD analysis project Ga0272443, IMG submission 193581) | Marine sediment archaeal communities from Little Sippewissett salt marsh, Falmouth, MA, United States - SSM-Acet-12 | ecosystem: Environmental > Aquatic > Marine > Wetlands > Sediment ...
AAAGATGGGGAATAAATGGAAACACCCCCTAACCCCCTCTTGCAAAGATGGGGAATAAATGGAAACACCCCCTAACCCCCTCTTGCAAAGATGGGGAATAAATGGAAACACCCCCTAATCCCCTCTTGCAAAGATGGGGAATAAATGGAAACACCCCCTAACCCCCTCTCCCGACGAATGTAGTGAGAGGGGATCGAGGGATATTTCCATAAAGCATATCCTAATTAGAAAGAATTGATTATTCCTTATGGGGCAGGAGTTCTTTACTCGTCAAGAAATGTATTTATTGATACATCGTTAGATATTCATTAAATTTGTAAAATAATTATTATGACTTTTTTCATAAGAGGAATTATGCTTAAGATTATCAGAGAAAATCCGGACTTAGTGAAGCAAAACATTATCAATAAAAATGAATCTGCTACGGTTGATCCTATACTTGAACTTGATGAAAAGCGAAGAGCCATCATTCAGGAAGCTGACCAACTAAAAAACACGAGAAACGTTGTTAGCAAAGAAATATCACAACTGAAAAGAAATAAGGAAGATGCCTCTGAAAAGATCAACGCAATGAAAGAGGTCTCTGATAAGATTAAGAGCTTAGACGAAGACTTGAAACAAACTGAAGAGGAGATGCAAGAACATCTAATACGCATTCCAAATATGCTTCATCTCAGCGTTCCTATCGGCAAATCAGCAGAAGATAATATTGAAATTCGCAGATGGGGAACTCCCGGTAAAACAGAAAAAAACCACATAGAGCTAGCCAATTCACTTGGAATTCTCGATTTTGAGAGAGCCACAAAGATTTCTGGTAGCGGTTTTGCGGCATATATTGGCAAGGGCGCTACTCTCGAAAGAGCTTTGCTTAGCTTTATGATAGACTTGCATATAATAAATCATGGTTATACAGAAATATTTACTCCTATGATCGTAAATAAACAGTCAATGACCGGGACAGGGCAGATACCAAAGCTGGCAGATGATATGTATCATGTAGAAAAAGATGATTTCTATCTGATACCTACTTCCGAAGTTCCTATAACCAATTTTTATTCAAATGAAATGCTTAAGCCAGAACTTTTACCAATTAAACTATGTGGATACTCTGCATGTTTTCGTCGTGAAGCAGGCAGTTACGGGAAGGAAACAAGGGGACTGCTCCGTTTGCACCAGTTTAATAAAGTTGAGATGGTTAAATTCTCATTACCAGAGGATTCATATAAAGAACTGGAATTGCTCGTAAGCGATGCTGAAGCTGTTTTGAAAGCATTGGAATTGCCATATAGAGTGATCCTCCTTGCCTCTGGGGATACCAGTTTTTCGAGTGCAAAAACGTATGATCTCGAAGTATGGTCTCCTGCAGAAGAGAATTGGTTAGAAGTATCGAGTTGCTCCAATTTCGAAGCGTTTCAGGCAAAGCGTGCTAATATTCGGTTTAAACGCACTCCACAGGATAAGCCCGAATTCGTCCATACATTAAATGGTAGTGGCCTTGCTACAAGCCGTCTGATGGTTGCTATACTGGAGCATTATCAAACTCCGGAAGGCAAAGTTATTATACCTGATGCGTTGCGACCATATTGCAAATTTGATGTGATTGGATAGTTTTCTAATGGGATTATTGAGATTAATTCTTGAATGATTAGTTTCCTTTGGTTGTGTTATGTAGAGCAGTGATAGTTGGATTTGATATTAATAAATATTTATTGGGGTAATCATTTGCATATATATAAGTCAATATTTTTACTGATAATAATAATAGCATCTTATTCAGTGTCATTAGCCCAAAGCGATAGCAAAAGTGTTCACGAAATTGAGTATTATCAGCATCTGAGTAAACCAGCTGATCCTAAAAGAGAATCACTTAAAGAAAATATTACTCACACAGGTGATAAGCTCCCAATAAAATGTTTTGGCTGGCATCCTTACTGGGCTTCATCAGGTGATTATTTGAATTATGATTACAGTGTGCTTTCGACTATTGGTTATTTTAGTTACAATGTTGATCCACAGAACGGCTTTTATACCGATATTCATGGTTGGGATGAAACTCCGATTATTCAGTATGCTCATTCACAAGGAGTAAAAGTTGTGATGGTGATAACTAACTTTGGCTATGATAATAATGATATGTTACTATCAGATACACAAAGCACTAACAGACTTATAGATCGTTCAGTTTTCCTTGTTAAAAAACATGGTGGTGATGGAATTAATATAGATTTCGAGAGCATACGCTCATCGCAACGTGAGAACCTAACAAATTTTATGCAGAACCTTTCTAACAAACTGAAAGCTGAATTACCTGATGCTGAATTATCTATATGCCTGCCATCAGTTCATTGGACTAATGCTTTTGATATTAGGTCATTATCAAAAATATGTGATTACATGATTATTATGGGTTATGATTATTTCTGGAGCGGCTCAGAAAATGCAGGACCTATAGCTCCATTGGAGAACAGAGCATATTGCGTTAGGAATTCAATTATCTATAATTTAGAGAATGGAGCCACTAAAGATAAGCTCTACCTTGGAGTTCCCTGGTATGGATATGATTGGCAAGTGGAAAGCTCAGAGAAAATGTCAAAAACCTTATCTTCTGGAGTAGCAAGGATATATCCCTCTATGGAAAAATTATCCGAAAGTCATGGAAAACAATTTGATATAGATTATAAAAGTTCTTGGATTGCATATAATGACAACGGCTGGCGCCAGGCATGGTTTGATGACAGCTTGAGTCTATCATATAAATATGGAATTATTGATGAATATGATCTCGAAGGAATTGGAATTTGGGCAATCAGTTATCAAGATAAGAATGGTAAAGTTTGGAAAAGTATCAAAGACTTCTTTACTGCATCTTTTGTATTTAGGAATGAATCAAATGAAATAAGTATTTATCCCAATCCATGCTTTGATTTGATTAATATTCTAATTCCTGATCATTTATTCAGCAATGTAGATATTAAGATATTCAATTTGAATGGTGAACTGCAATTTGTAAAATCTTATTTCTCAAAAGATGTGATCAAAATCAATTTATTAACTAAGGGCATTCCCTCGGGTGTTTATTTGATTGCTATAGAATCGGGTAATAATAAATACCTGGAAACTATCATCAAGATTTAAGTTTTAGGTAATATTCAATTCTTTTATATATTGAAAAGTGTTGAGCAGTATTTTTAAATGCTAATTATTAATCGGAGCAAATAATGTCTGTTGATGAAGGAACGGTAGTAGCTATAACTGGTGGTTTTGGCTCGGGCAAAAGCACTGTGGCTAAGTACATCGAAAAGCTCGGTTACAAAGTAATTTTTACCGATGATTTTACGAAGAAGCTAATGGTTGAGCTTAGTTTATTAAAGCAAGAACTTATTAAAGAATTTGGCAGGGATACCTATTGCCAAGATGGTGCTTTGAACAGAAAGTTTCTAAAGGCAAAAGTATTCTGCGAATCCGATGATTGCAAAAAAATGTTAGCAAAGCTTAATTCCATTGTTCATCCTTACGTTTTAGTTGAGCGAGAAAAACTGATTGAATATTATATAGCTGACGGAGCTTCGCACGTATTTGTAGAAAGTGCATTAATCTATGAAGCAGGCATCGAGGAATTTTTCGATTATGTAGTGGTGGTTCATTCACCTGAGAAATTAGTTATTAAAAGAGCATTGGCGAGGGGGTTCTCTAAAGATGACATAAAGCATCGTCTTGACAGCCAGATGTCTCCCGACGAAAAACGCAAACTCGCTGATTTCGTGATAGATAATAAAGGGAATCAGAGCGATTTAGAGAATGCTGTAGATTTCATCGTAGGCATTGTTTGAGAAAGTATTTTGAGTATAAATTAGAGAAAATTGATTAATGATAAATTATTTAGTTGTGGCACTCGGAGCGGCTTTTGGAGGTGTATTTCGCTTCTGGATCAATGAATTGATAGTAAAGATATTACCGGGAAATTTTCCTTATGGAACATTAGCCGCGAATATGATTGGTGGATTTATAATTGGCATTGTTATTTTCGTATTTGATTCATTTGGAGCGTTAACTGATACTATGAAGCTCTTAGTGGTCATTGGTTTTTGTGGAGGACTTACTACATTCTCTGCTTTTTCGGTAGAGACACTTCATCAAATAATGAGTTCAAATTATACAACTGCTTTTATGAACATCATGCTTAATGTATTGCTTTCCCTTGCTGCTACTTCTATTGGCTTGCTTATAAGCATAGCAATTAAAAGCAGCAAGATACTTGGTTGATGCTTAGCACTATTATCATTGATAGATTACCCATCTACCACCATTTTGTGTAAAGGTTGAGTAAGGGATTAGTATTCTCTGAATATCATTCTTCGATTTCCAATGCTTTGAACCAGACGAATTTATTTTGAGTGGCGTAGTGGGTGTTGCCAGATTTAATAACCGATTAAGACCATTGCAAAACCCCAGAATTGATCCATCCCCGACCCTCCCTTACAAGTACGGGAGGGAGTAAGCCATTGATATATAATTATCATGAAAATCTCCCCCTTTTTTAAAAGGGGGACAAAGGGGGATTTTCTTCTATTTTGCAATGGTCTTAATACATTAAAAGTATAAAGAAAAAAATATTAAACATAGCCCCAAAAAAAATAATTTAATTACATAGAATAGCGATAAGAAAAAACCCTATCACTTTACTTTGACCTGAACTTATCTTCATCGTTCCAGAAAAGGAAGTTGAAAGAAGTCATAGAGCCATAGCATTTAGTAATATAGCTTTGGAATTTTACTTTCTCGCTTTCTGATAAAGTAGGGCTTGAGTTAACTTGTTGTTCAAGGACTCTTATATTATTGCGAATCATCACAATTTTATGCATTAATGTATCAATTGGTATCTCGTGCTCTCGTGCATTTGTGTCTTTAGGAACAACAAAAATGGAAGACCCCTGCCATTTTGGAGCTAGATCAGCATTGTGCATAGTGTCCATTTCTCTAACTATTGCACGTGCCAGCATTTTAATTTCGCTTTTTTCCATGATATTAACCTATTTTAAATATTTAACATAATATTCTATTATCCACAATCATATATGGCTTTCATACTTTGAGTTTAATTTAAAGGAAGTTGTCCGACAATTGCTGAATAAATAATTTTGTCGTTAGCAATGTTAAGTTTTATATAAAGGATATCTAATACCAATTTCTGGTTCTCTACCATATATGTCATATTTTTTGTAATTGCCATAAACAACACTTCAAATAAAAATATAAATATAAAGTTTTATTGAAAATAATCAAATAAAAATAACAAACTTCACATCAAAATTAACTATTATCATATATTTTATTCCAAAATTACTTGATTTAGGAATAAAGACTTATCGTGCATGATTTATGTCAAAGTTATTTTATATTCCAGCGAATTGAAAATTGAAATCAGAACAATAAGCAATTAGCTTATATCCAGATTCATTTTTGAGATGCCAAACTGCTCATCTTTTTCAACTTCACCAAGTGGATCAACATGAGTTATTATATCGTGAATGTTTTCAATTTTATTCTTAATACCATTTTCAACCTGCTTCGATATTTCATGAGATTGCTGAACGGACATATTGCCATCTACTTCAAAATCTAATTCTATTACATATTTGTGAGCAAATTTGCGAACTCTGATTCTATGGGCGTTTTCGGCTCCATCAACGGATTCAACAGTATTTAAAATATCTTTATAGATTTGTTTATCTTCTATTCCTTCCATTAGCTCCGTGTTAGTTTCCATAAAAATATCATAGGCAGATTTCATAATCCAAAAGCTAATAGCAAGAGCAGTAATTGTATCTAATAACGGCATTTCTAGAACAATCGTGAAGAAAAGTCCAATAAGTACAGCCAGTGATGTGTAAATATCATTCTGCATGTTTTTGGCATTGGCTATTAACATTTGGCTTTCTAATGCTTTGCCTGCCTTGCGCTGATGAACTGAAAGAGCAATCTTACCAATAATTGAAAAGACAGTAACATAAATAGCAAGTATAGATGGTATTTCACTAACTTCACCCTGGAAAAGTTTTGTAGAAGTAGAAATAGCCAATTGAGCTCCAGCAAAAAATATGATAAATGAAAGAGCTTTTGTGGCTACTGTATCAGCTTTAGCATAACCGTAGGGGTATTTGACGTTTGGAGATCGAGTCATCACTCTTGCTGTTACCAAAGTAATGATAGAGGCAACAATATCAGATGCTGAATCTATACCATCACCAATTACAGCCAGTGAGCCAGAGATCATGCCAATAGCTATCTTAGCTACCGCCAATATTGCATTACCAATAATATTGAAAGCTGATGCTTTGACTATATGATCTTCACGTTGTCCCATTATTGCAATTTATAGATTTTTTAGCATTATATAGCAAAAATGCTGAACTCTGTTTAAAAAAGTAATCATTTTTGCCACATAACATCTGGCTTGCCTTCGTTGTGGTTTGCCATACGGGCAGCTGTAAAGAGGTAATCTGATAGCCGATTCAAAAACTTCAAGATATAATCACCCAGCACTTCTTCTCTTGACAACCCTACACAGAGCCGCTCAGCCCTTCTGCAAACTGTTCTGGCATGATGAAGGTGAGCCGCCGAGATACTCCCACCCGGCAAAATGAAGTTCTTTAGAACAGGCATCGCAGAAGTATATTGATCAATCTTTGCTTCAAGCCATTTGATATTATCGCTGTTTATTCTATTAATCTCGAATTTTGGTTTCGGCAATATAGGTGTAGCAAGATCGGAACCCACTACGAATAAAAGATTATTCAAAATAATCAGGTCATCTTTCAACTCAGATTCTGCCATATTTGAAACTGCGATACCAATGATAGTGTTCAGCTCATCAGTAGTGCCGTAGGTTTCCACTCGTAAAGAGTCTTTACCAACTCTAAGTCCAGAGAACAAACCTGTGGTGCCGTCATCGCCGGTTTTCGTATATATTTTCATTATACTTCACATTCTAAATGATTATTATGGATTTATTACTTTTGCGTCGAATGTAACTTCGCAGCCGGATTGCTTAAAAATAGCAGAAGCTCCACAGTATTTTTCCTGAGAAAGTTCAACAGCTCTGTCAATATCTTTTTGTTCTGCATCGGGACTTGTTAGCTCATAAGATAGATGAACTTTAGTAAATACTTTTGGGTGTTTCTCGGCACGCTCACCAGATATATTAATAACTAAATTATCTACCTGTTTCCTCTTCTTACGTAATATGCTAATAGTATCCATAAATGAACATGCCCCCATAGCTTGAAGCATAATAGACATAGGAGTAGCAGCTGAATCCTCGCCACCTACGGCTGGAACAGAGTCAAAAATTGTTTTATGATTGCGACCATCATCTCCGATGATCCTCATATTACGATCGAGTTCGAGTTTTACTTCCATATTTAAAAAATCCAATTATATATTGAAAAAAATAAATTCAAAAAATCATAGTACTATACGGTAATATATTGCTTCTTATTGTAAAAATTCTTATTATGTTTGTTTATAGTATTGTTAATCAAAGAATTATCAGAAGGAAAACGATGAAACCACCTCTTGTTGGAATTGTAATGGGAAGCGATTCAGATTTAGAAACAATGAAACCAGCTGCGGATATCTGCGAGCTTTTTGGAATTCCTTACGAAATGCGTGTTGTATCTGCTCATAGAACTCCACTTGATATGATAGATTATGGACAAAATGCGCATTTACGTGGGATTAAAGTAATCATTGCGGGTGCTGGGGGAGCAGCTCATTTGCCAGGTATGCTTGCAGCTAACAGCCCTTTACCTGTAATTGGTGTGCCTGTTAAATCAAGTACATTAAGCGGTATAGACTCTTTATACTCGATTGTACAGATGCCTCTAGGAGTCCCAGTCGCAACTGTGGCAATAGGGGCAGGAAAGAACGCTGGCATTCTTGCTATGGAAATTCTTGGGAGTTCAAATATTGAGTTACTAAATAAAATCATTCTGTATAAGAATGAGATGGCTGAGGACTCCAGACAGAAAAATTCTAGAAACGAAGCATTTACTGAAATATATCAGAAATAATGAATTATACAGACCAAAGCAACAACAGAAGACTTTGATTTTTGACAGATGATTTAAGCAAAGTGAATTCTTAAGTTGAGTATAATTGAAGCATAATAAATTCCGCTGTAATATTCATATTTTATAGGATATAAGGAATACTCTATGCCAATATGCAGATTTACTTTTTTTCATTTTTCATATTAGTTCACTCTGAAAATTCCATGCTATTAGAAGAAACATTATGAATATGATATTCGATTCAGAAGTTTTTTTTGGTTTTATACAGATAAATTCTTATTTTCCTTAGTTGTTAATTAAATTGAGACAAAATAATGAAATACATATATATTTTCTTATCATTGATATTTCTGCCATCTATTGCTATTGGACAGAATGACCTTCCTCCTGAGAAGTATTCTGCTTTAGAAGGTAGACATTTTTTACTTGGATTTATGCAAAATGAAATTGGAAACATCGTTACGGGGGATGGCTTCTTTCAGCAGATTTATATATCTGCATCTTCTCGTGCTCAAGTCCGTGTATCAATGAGAGGGATCAAACCGATTGACATCTTCGTAAGCCCGAATGACATGACTGAGGTTGAAATCCCAGGCGAGTTTATGATGAGTGTCAGTGAGTATGCTGACAACAAATCTATTGAAATTTCATCTGATGTACCAATTACAATATATGGCTTTTCGAGCAGGGTTACAACCAGTGATGCCTATTCAGCTATCCCCGTTAGAAATTGGGGAACGGAGTATTATGTAATGTCATATCCCAATGACCAATACTATATTATTGAAGGTAATGACGATTTAGATTCATTATTCCGTATCACTCCTCGCCATAGTGAATTTATGGTAATAGCTTCCGAGGATGATACAAATGTCATGCTTAGACCAACATCTATGACTTATGCAGGCAAAGCACCTGGCAGAGATTATTGGATTAATTTAGATAAAGGCGAATGTTATCTGGTTAAATCCCAGAATACTGGAAGAGGTACAAGCGACCTAACCGGCACATTCATCAAAAGTAATAAGCCGATTGGTGTTCTATCAGGCCACGAAAGAACTGCCGTTCCCCAAACTCTACTGCCTCCTTTTGACAGCAAAGACCATTTAATAGAAATGCTAGCACCAGTGGATAGTTGGGGTAAAGAATATATTACAGTTCCATTCGGAGAAAATTCTAACGGAGATATATTCAGAATTGTAGCCAGTAGCCCTAACACTCAAGTCAAAGTTGAAAATGGTATAAACACTGAATACCATCATTTAAACTATTCAGGTAGCCACAAAACAACTGGTTACATTAATAAACCCTCTTACTGGTCATCTGATAATCCGTTTCAAATAGCTCAATATATGGCTCATAGTGGCGGCTCAAGTGACCACATTATGTACGATCCATCTATGGTAATGATTATGCCATTAGAGCAATTTGTTACAAAAATCATATTTCAGACTCCCGGTAAGGTTTATTATCATCAGGAGCAATTTACAGATCATTATGTTTATGTAGTAGCACAGAAAGAAGCACTAACTACATTGACACTTGATGATCAATATGTGTATCAACTTTCGGATATTTATGGACAAACTATAAACGATATGGATTATCATTATGCAGTGCTTGAAGTGAGCAGAGGGAAGCATATATTGAAATGTGATAAAGGGCTTTTCTCTGGCGTTATATTTGGAGTGGGCTCACATGATTCTTATGCAACTGTACTCGGAGCGGGTATGAATAATGTAGAGCTTCAGGATACTATTCCTCCTGCTTTTGCACTTGATTCATACTGCGGCAAAGTGAATGGAAAAATATTTGAAACGAATAATCCTATTAACTCTGGCATTAGAAGTGTGGAAGTAATCGAAGATGAAACGACCAACTTCTCATGGACTATTGGTCATATAACAGATTCAACCATGTCTGTTTCTTTCTCTGCTGAAGTGGAAGATGAATTCAAAGATGCCACAATCGCTATTGAAGTGCGTGATTACGCAGGAAACGGCAAACGTTACGCTTATACTTTTGCTGGTATTGATATTGAATATCCCAAAGATATCTTTATCAATTCCATTTCGAGCAAGGATGTTAATTGCGTTACTTTCTATGTTAAAAATAATGGCAACTTCCCTGTTGATATTGAAAACATCAAGACTTATGGCGATGATAGAGTGAATATAGAAACCGAATTAGATTTCCCTGTAATCATACTAAAAGGAGATTCTCTGGAGCTTACTATCTGTGCTAATAAGACACAGGATACAACGGAGGTTTCTGCTCTCTTGAAATTTTTCTTCTCCTGCCAGCGGCAGGCAAATGCAAACATCAAGACAAAAGAATTCAAAGCATCTTTGGAAGTTTCTGGTTATGATTTTGGAGAAGTGCTGGTTGGCGAGAAAATTTGCCGAAAAATTGACATAGTTTGCACTGGAGATGTACCAATTACACTAACCGAGCTTAATCTTGAAAGGTACAATGATGTATTCTCTGTTGATACAGTTGGGGTATTCCCTGTTACACTGGAGCCAGAGAGCACATTGCGTCTCGATGCCTGCTTTGCTCCACGTGCAACTATTTACTACGACACGAAAGGCACTTACCTTAATGTCGAAGAAGTAGATAATAGCTTTTCTCTATCTGGTACTGGAATAGCACCATCAGTTAATCCAATCGTTATTGATTGGAAAAATCGCAGAGTAGGCACTAAAAACGATACTGTAATCTACATCAAGAATACAGGTTCATATAGCGACAACATCGCTTTTGTGAAGTTTGTCAAAGATGATGGCGGCTTTGTCACTGATGAGTTAGTAAATCTCAATGAAATGATTTACAAAGGAGACTCTTTATCTGTATCTCTTTCATTCATGCCTCAGGATACTAAGACGTATCAAACAATTACGGAGCTTACTCTTAGCTGGCAACTCCATGATCCAATAACAATAGAGCTTATTGGTAACGGAACATTACCCGAGATAATCACTCACGATATAATCTTTGATCCTATTGAAGTATTCACTACCAAAGACAGCAATGCAGTTATTATTGAAGCACAAGGTAATGAAGACCTTTCATGCACTTTAACAGAGATAACAGGCGATAGTCAACATTTTGTAATAAATAATGGCAATCAATCAATTCTTAACGATCTGAAAATCGAATTTGGGAGTAATGTAACGATACCAATAAAATATGCACCGAAAACGATTGCCAGCCACGAGATGATTCTGACTTTCGAGCATGATGCTGCTCCCAGTTTTGAAAAACGTACGAGCAGAGTTCGGATAATTGGGTCTGCTTACTCTGCCGATACAGCATCATTAAGCTCAATTTTTTCTATTGATAACCACATAATTGCCTGCCAGACAGGAAAGGCATACTTAAATATTGAGAATACAGGTGATCTTGATATAGAGATTCAGTCATTAGTCCTTCGTGCTGATAATATTTCAGCTGATTGGTCTGAATTACTTGTATTACCACACATAATTCCTTTAGATGAAAAATATGAATTCGAGATAGATGTTTTTGCCAAACGCAACCAACAAGGGACTCTATACATTGATGGCATAGCTAACGATACAATCTATATCCATCATCAAATTGAGGTTATTCCAGAGGATTATAATATTACTATCAACACACTAAGCGATTTGGATATAATTCCTGGTGATACTATGTCTGTTGAGATTTCTGGCTTATTTCCTACTTATTCTGAAATAGATGTAGATTTTGATCTTGAGATAGAATACCCACTCTCATCGCTATATCTGATAGATCAAAAAGGCCTATATCTGGAATCTAATACTGAAAACAGAACTATCCCGATAAAAATTACTCAAGAAGATGGAGTGATTAGAATAAAATCTACAGAGAAATTTTTAATTGATGAAGACAATACTACATGGACTTTGCATCTAAAATTCTTAGTTTTGCTTGGAGTGGATCGCAGTCCTGAACTTTTGCTATCTGTAAATTCTGAAGATTGCTACTCTCCGGAAAATTCAACTGTTGAAATGTTCGTTACCGATGTATGCTCCTATAATTTGCGATTAGTCGAGATGTTAGAACAGTTTACAGCATCAGTGTCCCCCAATCCAGCAAAGAATGAAATATCTCTTGAAATCTTTTTACATGAAAAAAGTGAAATTATTGTTAAAATATTTGATAAAAATGGAAAAATATCCCATATTTGTAGAAAATTAGATTTGAAAAAGGGCTTACATTCACTTATATTTGAAATTAGCTCTTTAGCAAATGGGGTTTATGTAATAAGTGTGAATGCAAATAATGCAAATAAGAATATATTGTTAATTATTTCAAAGTAACAAAGGTGTGAACTATGAAAGTTCGTTTACTTACTCTGGCTTTTGCCATACTGTTTCTAACTACATTTTCCAGCTCAAACGCACAGGAAGGTGCAGCTAACCCTCTGGAACCAGCTCCAGATGCTTCAGCTATCTTTATTGGTCCTGTTTTTGGTTTCAATAATTCATTACACTCAGTTAACTTGGCTTCATTTGCCGATGCCATCAATAAGCCATTGTGTCCATTTTTTGAAGATGGTTCTGCAAGTGGTTTTTATGCTGGTCTTAGCGCAGAGTTTTTCCTTGGGGAAGTTGTAAACTCTCAGCATTCAATTATAGTGAGGGCTTTATACAGCACTCTACCTGTGAATATGGAACGCGACGGAGATGTCTATCCATCCCTCGTTGGCGAAGGTGATCAGCAGCAGATCGTAGAATCTTCTACAAGGCACGACATTGAAGTGGATTATAATGTCCTTTCTGCTGAGGTTATGTATAACTACAAAGTGATTCCAAGATTTGGACTCGGTATAACAGGTGGTCTTACATTCGATATTCCAATGACTAAGACTATCTATCAAACCTATAATCTAATACAACCATTGAACTTTCAGTTCAAAAGAGTTGATGGAATGGGTTATACCTATACTAATAATGACCGTACGATCATCGTTAAAGATGGGGATATTGACGATGCCTCTGGCTTTCGTATGGGCTTGAAATTTGGCTTGCAATATGACATTCACTTCGCTGGTGGATTTTATGTCGTACCCGCAGCATATTATAACTTCGGAATTACAGACCTTACCAGTGCTGAGGATTGGCGTGTAGATGCCATACAAATTGGTGTGGATATCAGATTCGGTATCTAAATTTTAAAATAATTATTTTGTGAAGCAGAGAGCCAAGTTGGCTCTCTGTTTTAGTTTATAATTCACTATTTGCTTAATCTATATGGAGCAGTGAGATATTAATAAAGCTAATAATAAGTAACAATATGAGTAATAATAAAAAATAATTGAGGAAAATTTCCTCATAATTCGTATTATTAATTAATAAAGAGTTTATGTCATGAGTAAAAAACTAAATAACAAAACAGCAATAATTACAGGAGGTGCAGGCAGTATTGGGAAAACAACTGCCAAATTATTCTTGAATGAAGGAGCAAAAATATTATTAGTTGATCTGAATGAAGATGATTTAAAAAAAACGGTAGAAGAATTAGACAGTAAAGATGTAAGCTATTGTTCTGCTGATGTTTCTAAATCCGAAGATGTTAAACGTTACGCCGATTATGCTAATGAAATTTATGGCAATATTGATATATTTTTTAATAATGCCGGCATAGAAGGTGTTGTAAAACCAATAAATGAATATCCTGAAGATATATTCGATAAGTTGATGGCAGTTAATGTAAAAGGTGTCTGGTTAGGCAATAAGTACATAGTTCCGCTTATGAAAATAGGCGGTAGCATTATTATGAGTTCTTCAGTGGCTGGCATAAGTGGTACGCCGAATGTAAGCGCCTATGTGGCTAGTAAACATGCTATTATAGGTTTAATGAGGAGTTTAACTTATGAAGTAGCAGGTCGAAAAATCAGGGTCAATACTATTAATCCATCTCCTGTGGATAACAGGATGATGCGATCGCTTGAGGATGGATTCTCTCCTGATAAAAGTGAGGATGCCAAAAAGAATTTCGAGCAGGCAATTCCATTAGGTAGATATGCTAAACCCGAAGAGATTGCCCAATTAGTATTGTTTCTAGCTAGCGATGACAGCCAATTTATAACTGGAACTACACAGTTGATTGATGGTGGTATGAATGCTTAATAATAATCTTAGATGAATTATATTAAATTTATATAATAAAACATTACCAACAGATGAATAGTAGGTAGGTGGTATTATATTAAAACAATAGAGTTTAACTTTAGTAACCACCTACCTACACTATTTATGATCTATATGTGTTAAAAATCTAAAATAGTTTGAATAATCTATATTGATAGTAACTATGACTTCTAATGAGTATTCAAAAAAAAAGTTTTTTCAACTTAATTATTTGTTATGAGCCAATAAAAAAGAAATAGTCTGAATTTGACAGGCGCCATTTCTATGGGAACTGGAGTAATGATAGGTGCTGCCATATTTGCACTCGTTGGGCAGGTCGCCGAACTGTCGGGAGCTTGGTTCCCAATGGCTTTCTTAGGTGGATCCATCATTGCCGGATTTAGTTCGTATGCTTACGTAAAAATGTCGAATGCTTATCCATCAGCTGGGGGTATCGGAATGTACTTAGTAAAAGCATACGGTAAGCATACTGTAACTGCATCTTCAGCTTTGCTTATGGCATTTGCTATGATTATAAACCAAAGTCTTACGGCACGTACTTTCGGTTCATATACTTTACAACTATTTGATGTACCACAAAACACTATTTGGGTACCTCTGCTCGGTGTGGGGCTACTTGTAATAATTTTCCTAATCAATCTTACAGGTAACAAATCCATTCAGAAAACATCTCTCATTATGGCAGTAATAAAGATTGGAGGCATTATCATCTTTGCAATTGGAGCTTTGTGGGCTGCAGAGTTTTCCTTTGGCGAGGCAGTACCCAGAGAGCTTAGTGGAGACTACTCTATTTCCGAATATTTAGGTGCCTTAGCATTGGCAGTACTTGCCTACGCAGGATTTACGACCATAACTAACAGTGGAGAAGAGATTAAAAACCCACACAAGAATGTTGGCCGAGCTATAATTATTTCTATTGGTATTGCTACTATAGTTTACCTATTAGTTGCTTTTGCTGTATCATCGAATCTATCTGTGAATAATATAATCCAAGCAAAAGATTATGCTCTAGCAGAAGCAGCCCGCCCTTCGTTTGGAAATGCTGGACTTTGGTTTACAGTTGTAATAGCAATAATTGCAACAGTTTCGGCTTTGCTTGGAAACGTATTTGCTGTATCCAGAATGACCGCTATGTTAACAAATATGAAGCTGATACCCCACAGTCATTTGGGAATGCCTGGCAGAGTTCAAAAACACATGTTGGTATATATTACTGCAATTGCCATCGTTTTGACTTTGATTTTCGATCTAACCAGAATTGCATCAATAGGTATTATCTTTTATTTGGTTATGGATGTTATAATTCAATGGGGGGTTTTGAAAAATCTGAGCAATGAAATCAATGCCAGTAAAACTATCATTATCATTGCTATTATTCTTGACATTATAGTACTTGGCTCTTTTCTCTGGGTAAAAGTTTCATCTGATCTGTTAGTCTTGTTAACTTCTGCCGGGTTGATTTGTTTTATTTTTGTGGGTGAGAAGATTTTCCTCACGAAGATAAGATAATGCAAGATAAGAGCTAAGATATTAACATACGAAATTCAACGTTGATAAAATAGTTACAGGGCTATTCTATACTTAGATATTCCTAATCCAATCTGCAACGGTTAGTAAAAAAAATAAAGAAAAATGAGATAAGACCATTGCAAAATAGAAGAAAATCCCCCTTTGTCCCCCTTTTAAAAAAGGGGGAGATTTTCATGATAATTATATATCAATGGCTTACTCCCTCC
>Ga0272443_10004214_pt1 | contig 15956 bp, 10 predicted proteins | sample SSMAcet12_FD_193581 | JGI IMG/M metagenome (GOLD analysis project Ga0272443, IMG submission 193581) | Marine sediment archaeal communities from Little Sippewissett salt marsh, Falmouth, MA, United States - SSM-Acet-12 | ecosystem: Environmental > Aquatic > Marine > Wetlands > Sediment ...
TTTCCCCCAACTCAAGACTGCTCCGATCACCAGCACCGCGCCGAATTCGCCCAGTGCACGGGCAAAGGTGAGAGTCATTCCGTAGATCAGAGCAGTCTTGAGTTGGGGGAAAATCACCTGCCAGAAAATCCGCCAGCGGGAAGAGCCCAGGGTGGCGGCCGCACTTTCCTGCGATAGGTCCAGCTGCTGGATGACGGGCGTCATCTCACGGATCATGAAGGGCAGGCTGACGAACAGGGTAGCCAGGAACATCCCCGGCACTGCAAAGGCCACCTGGATGTCGAGTGATTCAAGCAGGGGGCCAAGCATCCCGTTCCGGCCAAACAAAAGCAGGAGCATATAACCGACCACAACCGGTGAGAGCGCAAAGGGGATGTCCAGCAGGCCGTTGATCAGGGCTTTGCCGAAGAATTCCTGCCGAGTGAGTACCCAGGCGATCAGCGAGCCAAAGATGGCTTGCAAAAGCACGACGCCGATGGCGATCCGCATGGAGAGCCAGAGGGATTGCAGGAAAGGAATGGAGGTAAGACTATGCCAGGCTTCTCCCATACCGCTCTGGAATGCGCCCCTGACCAGCGAACCAATTGGCGCAGCAATCAGGAAGCCCACATAGACTACCACGAGAACCAGTAACAGCCAGCCGCCCCAGCCCCGGATGTTAGTTTTCATACCGCTTCTCCCAGGCTTTCTGAATCCCGTTGGCTGTCATCAGGATCACGATGGCAATGGTGAGTAATAACAGGGACACGGCGCTGGCCCCCAGGCGGTTTTCGGATTCCACGGCCCCGAGGACATAGACCGCAGCGGTTTGGGTTTTCAGGGGGATATTTCCCGCCACGATTACCACTGCGCCAAACTCTCCGACCGCCCTCGAGAAACTGAGCAGCGAACCGCTCAGTAATGGCGGGAGCAGGGTTGGGAGAACGACCGAACGAAAGGTGTACCAGGGCTTTGCGCCCAGGGTTGCGGCCGCTTCTTCCTGTGAAAGGTCCAGGTTCATTAACACCGGTTGGATGGTACGCACCACGAAGGGGAATGAGATGAAAAGCAGAGCCACCACAATGCCCGGCGGTGCGAAGATGATATTCAGCCCTATCCTCTCAGAGAGAAATGCGCCCAGGGCGCTTTGGGGGCCGTAGAGCATCACCAGCATCACGCCTGTCACCAGAGTTGGGATGGACAGCGGCAGGTCAACGATGGCGTTGAGAAGTCGTTTGCCGGGAAATTCATAGCGCACAAGGACATAGGCCGTGGCGAGGCCCATGATGGCATTGATCAGGGTCATTAGGCCGGCGGTCCATAGGGTGAGCAGGATGGCATGTTGGGCAATGGGCAAGCTGATCTGGTGGACCAGGCCGCTCAAGCCTTCCCGGAAGCCATCCTCCACGATGACGATCAGAGGGACCAGGATCATCAACGTGACATAAAGGAGGGCGGGGACGCGCAAGCACCATTTTGACAATTCGGTTTTCCGGCCTCCCTGAATTACTGCCGGGTTCATTACTGCGCGTCCCCTTGAGCTAAGGAAATTGCTTGGTTATAGATACCATTTTCACCGAAGATTTCTTCCATGATCACCTCCCAGCCGCCAAAATAATCGACGGTGAAGAGATCATTGACCGGTGGATATTCCGCTTCCGTATCAGCCGCGATGGCCTGATTGACGACCCGCAAACCATATTGGGCGAAGATCTCCTGAGCTTCCGGGGTAAACAGAAAATCTACGAAGGCTTCGGCCAATTCACGGGTGCCATGTTTCTCCACCGAGGCATCCACCACGGCCACCGGATTTTGGATCAGAATGGTTGATGAAGGGATCACCCGTTCATAGCTCTGGCCGGACTGACGCCCCACCAGGATTTCATTTTCATAGGTAATTGCGAGGTCACCGATCCCCATTTCAAAGTTCAGAATGCTGTCGCGGGCGGCTTTGTCCATCACGCTGACATTTTGCAGAACCTGGGTTAGGAAGGTGAAAGCAGCGTCCGCATCATCAGCGGGCACACCGTCAATTTCGCCGCGCAAGGCTGCGCCATAGATAGCGAGCACATTCCACATGGCCCCACCGCTGGTATTGGGATTGGGCGTTAGGATTTCGAGCCCTTCTTGGGTGAGATCCGCCCAATCGCTGATCCTCTTTGGGTTGCCTTCACGGACGGCCAGACTGACGATGGAGGTGGTCACGATGCCCTGATTCTCGACCGTTTTCCAGTCATGCGTGATCAGCCCGGCATTCTGGATGCGGTTGACATCGGCTTCCAGAGAGAGCGCTACCACGTCTGCTTCAAAGCCTTCCACAATGGCGCGGGATTGCGCGCCAGAGCCGAGATAGGATTCCTCGAAAGTGACTTGCTGACCGGTTTCTTCGAGCCAATAGGCCTGGAAGAGGGGGATGATCTCGCCATAGGCTTCACGGGGCGTGGTATAGGCCGCCAGGATCAGGTTGACCTGATCCCCTGTGGATTCTTCGGCGGCCGGGGAGCAGGCTGCCAATGAGACAGCGAGGATGGTTATTACCATGAGAATTCTGCATTTTGATTTCATTTTGTTCTCCTGAAGTTTTCCTGCAAACGCTGTAATTGATGTGAGCGGACGATCAGAAAGGAGCAAGCCTCCACTGTTGTCAGGATGGACTTGATCACCCCTTCAAGTTCAAAATGACCGGAGCGCCCGGGAAGCGGTGCGCCCAAAACAATGAGATCATATTCCTGTTCCTCCATCTCAGCCTGGATGGCTGGCAGGACCGCGCTCTGTCTGATTCGGGTTTCGGATTGCACCCCGAAACGCGCCAGGCTCTTTTGTCCATCTTTGAGGAAGCGTTCCACCCGAATATAGTCGTAATCATCGGCATCGGCTTCCGGCAGCACGGTGAGCAGGGTGGCCTCCGCACCGAAATGTCGCAGGAAGCGGCCGGCGAAGAAGACATTATCCTTGCCGGGTTCACCGCTTGCCAGCAGGATCAACGCCTTTCGCAACTGGGCTGTGGGTTGAGTTGCCAGGAAAAGGTGTTGTTCACCGGTCTGCAAAACTTGCTCGGGCTGTTCAACGCCGGCGGTCGGCCGCCATCCGAGGATCGCCAGATCGTAAGGTTGTTTGTCGGCGGCTTTGGCGATGGCTTTGTTGAAGGGTTGGTCTGAGTGGGCCACATCCAGAGAGGCCATGCCGCTGCCGACTTCCTTGCGCGCATCCAATAGATGCTCTTCCAGTTTGGCCTGGTCCTGCCCGATTCCCAGAATGGTCACCTGAGCATGGGCCATGCGGCCCAGATAACCGCCCTGAACCAGGGCGGACTGGCTGCGCAGGGTACCATCGGAGAGGATTAGAAAATTCAAGCCGGGATGGGAGAGCACATGCAGGCGGCGGATACCCACCCAAACCTGCTGATTTAATTCAATTGGGAAACTGGTGCTTTGTTCCGGTGAGCGATTGACATCCATCACAAACCCCGGAATGCCATAGGGGGCAACCGGGGAGATTGCCCGGACGCCTTCAATGGGTGGGAGCTGCACCCGGAGGTGTTCATTCGGGCCGTTAAAGCCCATTTCGACTACTTTTCCCTTACCGAGCGGCAGCCCGCTGAGGTTAGTGTCGGTTTTTGCCAGGTCTATGTCTTCGGGGCGGGAGAGGATCTGTGCCCGGGTTCCGGAGTGCAGGTCATAGGTCTCGGAGGGGATAGGGAAGCCGTGGGAGCCGAGGAAAACTTCATGACCATTCATTTGCCCCAAGAGCAGGTTGGCTGATCCGAGGAAGGAAGCCACATATTCCGTCTTTGGATATTGATAGAGTTCATGCGGCGTTCCAACCTCGATCAGTCTTCCGTAGTTCATGACGCCTATCCGATCCCCCAGGTCAAAGGCTTCTTCCTGATCGTGCGTCACGAGAATTGCAGCAACCCCTAGTTGCTGCTGAATTTTCTTAAGACTTCGGCGCAATTCCACCCTGATTTTGGCATCCAGTGCGCCAAGCGGTTCATCCAGAAGCAGTACATCCGGCTCGATTGCCAGGGCGCGGGCCAGCGCGACCCGCTGTTGCTGCCCGCCGGAGAGCTGAGATGTCATCCGATTTCCCAGGCCCACCAGTCCTACCAGTTCCAACAGTTCATCTCGCCGGCGCTGGCGTTCGTCCTTTGCCATTTTTCGGACCTTCAGCCCAAACTCGATGTTCTGGGCGACAGTCATGGATTGAAAGAGGGCATAGTTCTGGAAGACGAAGCCGATGTTGCGCTTCTGAGGCGATTCGTGAGAAACATCCCTGCCGTGCAGCCACACCCGGCCCTGATCCGGATTGATTAGACCGGCGATTATGTTCAGGACAGTGGTTTTACCGCTGCCGCTGGCGCCCAGCAGCACAAAGAACTCACCGTTGTCAATTTCCAGGTTGACATTATTGACAACGACCTGCCGGCCGTAGTATTTGCTGATGTTCTCCAGGCTAATTGACATTGATGCCTCTGATAGAAAAAGGGCCAAGCATGATGACCTGGCTTTACATACTTTTTATTCTAATCAGAGGATGTGACCGGCGCTGTGATAGCCGTGTGACAAACGTGTGATATTTTTAGGTAAAAAAAGGGGGATTAGGGCTTGAAACTGTAACCTATTCCGGGGTGATTTTGGATCATTTGAGGCTTGACGGGGTCGGTTTCGACCTTTTGCCGTAGACGGCGGACCAGTTGACGCAGCATTTCCGGGGTAGCGCCGCCCGGCCCCCAGACATGGTCGATAATGCTTCCCATCGGCAGTACCTGGTTGATATTCAGAAACAGGACTTCCATCAATCGACTTTCCAGTCGGGTGAGGGTGACCGGTGCAGAATCGCCGCGGCTAAATTCGTGGCGGTTGGGATCGAACTGGATATCTTTGGCTGTGAAGGGTGCGGAAGCCAGAACCTGTCCCTCACGGGTGCGGCGCAGGACGGTCTGGACCCGGGCGACCAGTTGCCGGGGGCTGAAAGGTTTGAGGATGTAATCATCTGCCCCCAGGTTCAGACCCTTGATGATATCTTCCTCGTCATCGCGCACGGTGAGCAGGATGATGGGAACATTGGAGGTTTTGCGGATCTCACGACAGACATCAAAGCCATCCCGCAGCCCGCTTTCCCCGGGCAGGTTGACATCCAGAATAATGATATCGACCGGATTCTGTTGGAAGGACCGGAGGGCTTCGGGCGTGTCATAGGCCAGGGCCGTTTCGAAACCGGCTCGGCGCAGGGTGAATGCCAGAAGGTCTGAGAGGGTACGATCATCATCAACGATCAGGGCTTTCATGAGTCGCCTCCTGAGGCTGTGGGCAGGGTGAACCAGAAAAGTGCGCCGCCGTTTTCAGGGTTACGGAATCCTACCTGGCCGGATTGGGCTTCGATGATTGCTTTGACCACGGAAAGCCCCAATCCCAGACCAAGCTGAGGCGCATCCTTGCCGGATTTGGGGGTGAGGAAGCGGTTGAAGACTTGGGGTTGCAGGTCTTCCGGGATACCCGTTCCCTGGTCCTGCACCTCGACGAGGATGGCCTTCTCCACCAGCAGGGTGCGGATGGTAATCTGGCTTCCCTCTGGGCTGTGTTTGATGGCATTTGAGAGCAGGTTGATCAAGACCTGCCCGGTCCGCCGCCGATCCGCAAGGACCACACTGTCCTGCCTGGGGGTTGGGTGCTGGATGGTCACCGCATGGAGACGGGCAATGGGTTCCATGGTGAGAATGGCATCTTCCACGATCTGGCTGAAGGCAACCGGCTGGGGGTTGACCTTGAAGCGTCCGCCTTCAATGCTGGCGGCTTCAATCAGGTTGTCGATCAGCGACTGGAGGTTGACGATGCCGATATTGATGGTGTGCAGAAGTTTTTCAATTTCAGGTGGGGTGAGGTCCGGGAGCTGATCAACCAGCAATTCAACCGAGGCGGAAAGCGCGGCCAGAGGCGTCCGAAATTCATGGGTGATATTGGCCATGAATTCACCGATCAGATGGTGGATGCGTTCCTCATCGGAGACATCGCGGATCACCAGGGCGGTGGTGGCATTGCCGGCATCAGGGGGGATAAATTCAGAACGGGAGACGGCCAGCAGGACTTCTTTCTCGCCAATGAAAACCGGTATCCGGCGGACCTGATCGGTTGGCGGAATCTGCTGGCTGAAACGGTCCTCACCAGGTAGGGTGGTCAGGATTTCGTCAATGGGATAACCAACGATTTCAGAGGGACTTTTACCCGTCAGCCGGTAAGTGGAGGCGCTGGCAAAGGTCACATAATGCCGGTTATCCAGCGTGAGCAGGCCTTCAACGATGGCGTTGAGCAGGCCTTCAATCCAGACTTTTTCTCTTTGCAGATGTTCCAGTGAGTGTTTGAGGCTGACCCGGGCATCTTCGAGTGCGTTGGCAAGTTGGTCAATTTCCCAGAGGTTGGAAACCGTGTTCACCGGGGAGGAAAGGTCTCCTTCGCGCAACTGGGCTGCTGAACGGGCAAGCCGGTTGAGCGGACGGCTGATTCTTCTGGAAATGAGGACGGCCAGGCCGGCCGCAAGCAGGCTGATAAGCGCCATCGTCAAAAGGATGATCCAGAGCAGCTGCCGGTTGGCCTGGATAAAAGGTGCCACCTGCAGGAAAGCCAGCCATTGTTCATCCGGATTGTCCAGGACGGCCAGGGTTTTTACCATCACATCCTGTGGGTGCTGGTCTGGGTTGGTCAGGGTCAGAATTTTGTAATCCGGGGGTTTTTCGGGATTGAGGGCCGTAAGTTCAGAGGATTGCGCTGAAAGGTTGTGGGTGATCAGCTCGCCATCCAAATAATAGGCATAATTCAAACCACTTTGTGTGGAGAATTCCTCAAAAATGCCAGATAATAATTGCCCAACAATGATCTGTTTGCCATTCGGCAGGGGCGCTTGAGTGGCGACCCAGGCTGTCTCTTTTAACAGAAAAACCCTATCTGCAAGGGATTCTTCGGATGAGGTTGCTTCGCATAGTCCACCAGTGATTTCAGGGTTTGTGGAGGTTATGGCGGTGCCTTCATCACAGATCAGGATCGCATCAAATCCGGAATTGGTTTGGATATTTTCGAGGTAGGTCTGGAGGGCGTCCGAATCGGAATTAGTTATCAGGAGTGAGTTTAGGGTGGGGCGCTGGACCAGCAGAACGGCCAGATTTTGGAGCTGGTTGAGTTTGCTGTCGAGCAGGGCTTGTGTGGTTTGATCGGCCTGATCGAGGAGGGCTTTGAGCTGGATTTGGGTTTGGTGTTCCAGCACCAGGGTAGCGGGAATGCCCAATACCAGAACCGTCCCGAGCGTGATAGCCAGGAAAATGACGATGAGTTGCACGGTAAATCGCTTTGGAGAAAGTTGCTGGCGAAGCCTACGGAGATTCATGCCGGAGAAAACCCTTCCTTATTAAATGGACTCTGGTGACCAATTCTCTTCAAATATAGCATCGTTGACCGACATTGACAATGTGTTCGGAAAATCTTTGGATTTCTAATAAGGATTTTACAAAATTAGCTATTTTGCCATTGGCTGCAAAGGATTCATGTTCTATAATGTTATTGTTAATTTAATTTGAGGAGAAAGTATGATCGCCGTTATTACTGACAGCACTTGTGATGTTCCGGATGAATTGATTGAAAAGAATGGCATTATTGTTGTTCCGCAGTACATTGTTTGGGGAGACCAGCAGTACCGAGACCGTGTGGATATCCAGCCAGTGGAGTTCTATGAACGATTGGAATCGGAACCCGAAAGGCCAACGACTGCTCAGGTCAGTGCCGGTGATTTTTTAGCGGTGATCAATGAAGCAGTGGCGCGGGGCGCAACGGAAGCCGTGATCCTTACAGTGTCCAGTGCGATGTCGGGCACATATAACATGGCGAAACAGGCTGCCGAAGAAGCACCGATCAGGGTGGAAGTGATTGATTCAAAAGGCCCAACCATGACATTGGGTTGGCAGGTGCTGACCGCTGCACGTGCCAGGAACGATGGTGCCAGTTTGGACGAGATCGTCGCCAAGGTTGCCAAGGTGCGAGCTGGACTGGTGCAAATGGTTGCGATGGAAACGCTTGAGTATCTGCAATATGGCGGCCGGATTGGTGACGCAGTCAAATGGGTGGGCAATATCCTCAAAGTGAAACCACTGGTGTCGATTGACCACGAATCGGGCCGGGTGCAGCCGACCGGATTGGCGAGAACACAGCGGGCCCTCAAGGAAATGTTATTTAAAAAATTCTTTGAGCAGCTGAAGGAGCTGAAGGGCGGCAACAAACTCCATATTGCCGTGCTGCATGGCAATGCTCTGGAAGAGGCGCAGAAGCTGGTGGAACGGATTAATAAGGAATTTAATCCCGTTGAATTGTTGGTCAATATTACTGGCCCGGTTCTGGGAATCAATACCGGACCTGGTGCATTGGCCTTATGCGGCTACGCTGAAGAATGACTATGACAACGTAAATAACCGAATAGCTTCGATTTTCCCTGTGCCGGGCATGGATTTGCCCGGTGCATATTTTTTAACGCGCAAAAATATTAAGCATGCGGAATGCTCAATAGAGAGATAACGTGTGTCCCTTAATTCAACTATGCTGCTGCTTCGGATTCTTTTCTGATCAATAAATAACGATTCTCGGGGCTGGTTTTCACAACCATCCAGCCCGGGAAGGGATGGGCGTTGTGAATTAAATCCATCAAGCTGGATCGGATTTTTATCACCAAATGGTTTTCCTGAAGGAAAAGGAATTCAATTCCCTGAATGTGGTCAATTTCTTTGAGACTTTCCTCAATCATTGAAAAGTCATCCATCTTATCGAACCCCTCAATCCAGACAACAAATTGATCATCATCCAGCGTGATACTTTCCAGAATATTGACCGCTTCCTGCTGCTGCTGCGGCTCTTCTTCGGATAGATTGGGTGAGGAAGGGGCTTCCTGGATTGCTTCTTCAGGATTTTCGGAGTTTATGCTTTGGTAGGTGACCACCGATTGGTCGGAGCCCAAAGCGACCTGCAAGGCCTTTTTTGCCTGGAGGACGATCTCATCTTCGGTGATCGCATCCTGTGGGAAGCTGGCGATGCCTGCCACGGCCTGAACATCCCCCTGCCGGTTTATTTTCTGGACCAGGCGTTGTGTGAGGATCTGAGCGCCTTTGTCGCCGGTCTCGGGCAGGATCAGACCCGGGTGATCGTTGATGAATGCGATATCCAGGTTTGTACGGATGCCATCCAGCAGAACCTCTGCAACCACTTTATTGATGGCTTGAAGCCCTTCCTGAGGGAGCTGGTCTCGTTGGCGATAATCAAAGATGACCAAGGTTACATCATTATGGTAACGACGGCCCCGAAATATTTCGGTGACCAGGGTTTGTTTGGCATACTTCCAGCGCATCAGAGAGGTTGAGTCGTCGTATATCACCAGAGAATCGGCGACCTGCTGGAGGCTGGCATACTTCTGGTCAATCTTGCGGACGATATGCGCATAGATATTACAGATAATCGCTGTGATCAGGAAGACGGCTGTGCCGATTACGGCTGAGACTAAAAATTCTCTTTGGTTACTCTGGAGGCTGAATCCGACACCTGCATAGACGCCCGTGGCGACGATCAGGCTGACCCATGAAGAATAGGGGAAAAGTTCTGTCAATGCAAAGACAATGATAAACAAATTTAAGGTCATGCCCAACAGAAACAGGGTGGGGGGTGCATAGTTAATCAGGACGTAGGCCCCGACGATATTCCAAAGCACCAGAAGGATGATATGCAGGAATAATTTTTTAGTATTAAGTTCAGATTGATATTTCATATTTCACCTCAAGATAAATCACCATGAGTTTTTACGAAACAATTATATTAGAAGAATGATGAAGGCGCTCAATATTGGCAGACCCCGCATCATTTCATTTGGAAATCAATTCCATAACAAATGATGCTAACTTTACTGTCCTATTATAGGTATGCAGGGTCTCAGATTATGCTCATTGATTAATAAAGGTCCTGAAATCAGATGAATTTTAGGTTAGAGTACAGTGAATTAATCCAATTAATTGATTTTATGCCAATTTTATACAAACATTAATGAAATCTGGAGGGGAAAATTAATTACACCTGAGCCTGCTTTACGCTAAAATGTTGGATGATAAAGTCATTTGCCCGGATAAACTTCTGTCCCACTTTAAGGGTAGTGACGGGTTGTTGTAAACGGTACGGCATGATACTAAAATTGCAATAAGGACAGAAAGATAATTATGGATTTGTTGACCAAAAACGGAAAACAATGCAGTTTGGTCTTTTGAAAACAAAACGAAATTAAGAAATAGATTTTAATAAATAAGAATGAATTAATAATGGCACAAAACTTGCTCTAAGAGATAATGTGGTAATGAAAGGAAGAAAAATAACAGTTGCTTATTGACGAAAAAGCGCTGAGGAAAGGCTATGACAACGACTCCGTTCAAAGATAGATTGGCTAAATTAAACAATTTTTGGGATGAACTGGAAACCAGCCAGGATTTATCGCAGCTTAGCGATAAGACCTTTCGCAAGGTGCTCCGCTTCCTTCCTGAAGCGTTGTCATGCCCTGATATCACCTCAACCCGAATTGTTTATAAAGATAAAACTTATTCTCATGGAAAGATCAAAAAGGCGACCCGTGAACTGGTTGAACCGATCAAGGCCATCCAGAAACAAATTGGACAGGTTGAATTTCATTATACTGAAAATGGAACCAAGTGCAGTCGGACCAGTTTGGATGATGATGGTTTAATTCTGAGGCTCATCTCAGAACACCTCAGCGTGCTTTCCACCTATTTCGAAAAAGATATTGAAATTGAGAAGTTAAAAGATGAGGCGCTCAATGCCTATGACAGGACTATCGAGGCCTGGGCAGCCGCGTTTGACACGCAGCAAAAAGAGGCCAGCGGCCATACTGAAAGGGTGACCAACCTGGCTTTGGAATTGGCAAGAGAGATGGGCTTCCCGGAGGAAGAGTTGGTCAATATCCGCAGGGGAGCGTTACTGCATGATATCGGGAAAATCAGTATTCCTGATGAGATTATCTCGAAGCAAGGCAAGCTGACCGAGGAAGAATTCGATGTTGTTCGCCGGCATCCGCTCTTTGCCAAGAAATGGTTATCACAGTTGGAGCTTCTCAAGCCGGCTTTGCAGATTCCGTATTATCACCATGAACGGTGGGATGGCGGCGGCTATCCCCTGGGATTAAAAGGGGAGGACATTCCTCTGGCTGCCAGAATGTTTTCCATCGTAGATGTCTGGGATGCTTTGACCTCGGACCGGCCTTATCGCAGGGCTTTGAGTAAGGAAGAGGCTTTGAACCTGATCATTTCACAATCCGGTTCCCATTTCGATCCGAATGTCGTTGAACATTTTGTCAAAGTGTTATCCAACGAAAATTTGATCAATGCCCCGCATCAGCTCAGGATCCAGGCTTTTGGACAAGAGAAAGTCTGGTTGCAGAATATCCTGATCACGACCAGTGACTGGCAGGTCCATGCCGCCAAGGAAATGTTCTTTGTCTTCCTGGCCCATCCTGATGGGCTGACCAAAGAGCAGGTTGGGTTATATATGTGGCCTGATGCCTCCACCGAGGAGCTGGATATCAAGTTCAAGAACACCCTCTACCGGTTGCGGAGCGCCGTTGGCAAACAGGTGATCCTGCTGGCGGAAGGGATGTATCGCTTCAATCCCATGCTGGAATATTCCTATGATGTGGAAATTTATCTAACCTCCATCCAGCGGGCGAATGAGGCCGAAGACCCACGGCAGAAGATCAAATATTTTTCGCATGCGATCCAGCAATACAACGGAGATTATTTGCCGGAAGTTGATGATTATTGGGCGATCCCGGATCGTGAAAAGTATCGTCAGATGTACATCGATACACTGTATGCCATTGCCGGCCTGTATAACGAAAAGAAAATTTATAAATCTGCTCTTCGCTACTGCCATCGGGCGCTGGAGGAAGACCCTGTAAATGAGGAAGTCCATCGCCTTGCCATGCGGATTCATGCGGTGACCGGGAATAAGGCAGAGATCATTCGTCAATATGAAACCTGCCGGCAGGAATTGGAAGAAAAATTCGATGTTGAGCCTTCCGAACAGACTCAACTCCTTTATGACACACTTATAAATGCCTGACAGAATTAACTCATATTACAGAAAGGTGAACAGGGCCTATAAGGAATAAAAACGTAGACCGGGAAATCCTTATATATAGAGGTGTTTTTACTTAGCTCGGATTAATGAACTGGAAGTCTACATTGAAGCCTGGACAGTTGGATACTAAGACTGTACAGATGATGGTAGAGCAATATTGATACTGTGAAGACTTATTTATATGAATACACAACGAAGAGCAGACCAGATGAGTACAGATTATATTGATCCCTATTATGACAGGGATAAATCCGATCATTTAAAACTCATTTACGAATTCAGAAAAATCAAAAATGATATCCTGGCAATCAGTGACCGTAATGCGGATCACTGGCTGCGCGCGTTGGATCTATATGACAAGGAAATCACTGAGCATACTTTGAGAGTGACTTCGCTTTCACTCAAACTTGCCCATACCATGGGACTGCCGAAACGGGATATGGCCAATATCCAACTGGGAACACTGCTCCATGACATTGGTAAGCTGGGAATCCCCGAAAGTATTATGCAGAAGCGTGGTCGGCTGACGCCTTTTGAATTTCAGGTGGTGCAGGAACATCCTCTGTATGCGCTGGAGTGGTTGGCCAAGCACCCACAATATAAACCGGCTATGGTTATTCCGCTCTATCACCATGAGTGGTGGGATGGTACAGGTTATCCTTATGGACTGGCTGGAAAAGAAATTCCCAAATTTGCCCGGATTGTGGCTGTGGCGGATGTTTGGGATGCGTTGACTTCCGACCGGCCTTATCGAAAGGCCATGGCGGAGAGCCAGGCACTGTACATTATTACCTCGGAAAAGGGTACCCATTTTGATCCTGAAATTGTGGATATTTTCCTGGATTATGGGCTATTTGAGGCAGATTATTTGCCCTCATTCATCTCAAGTTATGTTTAAATGACAAAGGCGCGAGATCGGGACTTTTTGATTTTTTGGAAAAGTAGCAATTTAATCTTACCAACTGGTGGAGGTGCCGTCTCCACCTTTTTGTTTAATTCGGTAGAGGGCATTATCTGCTCGATTGAGGAGATCTTCAAGTGAATCGGACCAATCTTCGATCGAAGCGATCCCGGCGCTGAAGGAGATCGAAAAACTGCGTTCTCCATAGAAGACCGGCGAGGTTGACATGACATTGCGGATGCGCTCCATCACCAGCAGGGCGTGTTCGGCATCTGTCTCGGGCAGCAGCAGCATGAATTCATCACCGCCAAAGCGGCCCACGATATCCACATCCCGAATGATTTCCTGAACGATCTTGGCAAAAACGGTTAGGGCTCGATCGCCGGCCAGGTGGCCATAGGTATCATTAATACCTTTGAGATTGTCAAAGTCCAGAATGACCACGGACAGGGCGTGGTGGTAACGACGCGCCCGGCGGAGTTCCAGTTCCGCCAGATTCATGAAATGGCGGCGGTTGGAAATCTTGGTCAGATCGTCTATGGTGGCTTCATGATAGAGTTGGTCCAGAAGTTGTTTACGTTCAGTGATGTCGCGTGACAGCCCGTGATAGCCAATCAGATTCCCGTAATTATCATAATGGGGGGCAGCAACGACTTCGGTCCAGATCCAGCTTCCATCCTTGCACTTCTGTTCGAGCTCGAACCGTGTGGTCATATTGTTATTGCCGACCTGCCCGACTTCCTGATGGTGGGAAATCTTTTGGCGAACCAGTTCAACCCCTTCTGGTTTGAAGAAGGTCCAGATCTGTTGGCCGATGACCTCTTCCCGTTTGAACCCGCGAATCCGTTCATCGGCAGGGCTGATGTAATCAATTCTCAACCGCTTATTAATATGCCAGATCACGTCACCTGAATTTTCCGTCAGGAAGCGATATTTCTGCTCGTTTTCCCGCAGTTTTTCCTCCATCTTTTTACGGGAGGTGATGTCTCTGACAACGCTGAGAACGTGGGGTTCATCATTGACCTGGATGATGCGGGAGGAAAGCAGACCCAAAAGCGGGCGCCCGTTCTTCTTTCGGAATTGAAATTCCATGTCCTCAATCACGCCCGTCTCGGTCAGGAGAACGATGAAACGGGCACGCTCGGTCGGGTCAAACCAGATATCCACTTCCAGCGTTGTGTTTCCGAGGACTTCTTCCCGCGAATAGCCGGATAATTTTGTAAAACCGTGGTTGACCTCTATAAAAAGACCATCCTTTAGGCGAGTGATCAGCACTGCGTCTGGGATGGTGTTGAACATCAGGGTGTATTTCTCTTCGGCCTGAACGGTTTCCTGATTTAATCGCAGGTTCATCAGGTAAATCAAGCCGAAATTCCAAAAGGTCGTGACGGCATAGAGGACGATATAGGAAATCGCCTGCATTGTTGTGGGAAGGGTGGTCAAGTCGGGATGGGGGAGGATCACCCAGGCTATGGTATGGACCATGTAGAAGATTGAGTTGATCAGGAAGGCGAAACCAATGACATAGCGGTAAGGTCGATCGGCAAGCGATTTTTGCTTAATAGTGAAAAACGCAATCAGTAGGGAGAACACTGCAAAGCTGAAAGCGGAGAAGGCGTTGGGAATGATGTAATTGTTGAATATTAAGGAGATAATGACGACGATGGCATAAAGCGAAATGAACAGAAGTGAGTGTTTATTATCTTTCTTGAGAAGGTTAAAGAAACTGATAACACCATGGAAGAGGATCAGACCGCTTGCTGCGAGAAAGATGTCCTCCACAATAAATGCGAATATGCCAAGGTTAACAAACTCTTGCAGGAAGAGGAAGAGGAAATAGACACTAATTATGCCTGTACCAATAATCAGCCAGATAAAACCTGGGAAGTCTCTCCCTTTTTGAAATTGAATGAAAAGGATAATTACTTCCAGAAGAACTGTCAGGCCGAATATGAGGCAGATGGTATGAATATCAATGCTCATAATTGTTCATATTATAAAGTATTCCATACTCAAAATGATATAAATTTTTACTACCTATTAGAATACCATGATAAATTTCATTTTAAATTAAGATAGTATATCAAATATTCCCGATTTACTGATTATAGATGATTTTCCCCAATTCTGCTGAGGCGAAAAACTGGCGGAAGGATTTAATTTCCCCCAAGGTGTTCTTGAGGATATCTTCATAAATCAATTGAGAGTCTGGATTCTCCCGAGTGGCCGGCAGGTTGAACTGGAGCAGGTCGTCCTCTAGATCCACATCAAAGGCAGCTTTCGATTCCCAATAATGCAAAGCTGCCCGGACCGATTCGGGATTGGAGGCCGCTGCGGCTGACAGAGCTTGCAGTGAGGCTTGCCCCGCTTTTTTGGATAGGGCGTACTTCACCAGCCCGGCGATGTGGTTGACGAATTTCTTCCAATCCGTCAGCCCGGGCTCCCTACCGAAGACGATCACTTTTTGGGGCGAGATACACCGTATGACCTCGTCCAGAATCCTCTGAGAGGGCGGCGCGGTCCAGATGACCAGCACCTCACCCGGTGACAAAGCCTGGCGGGGGACGCTTGGAAGTCCATCCGGCAGGTCAACTTCCGCCCAAACCTGAATATCTTTGTCATTTTCCAGGATGGACTTTAGGAGGGATAAGGGGGCGGGTTTCAACCGGTAATCTACCAGCGCCAGCTCATGTTTTGGCTTTGTTGCCCGACTTGCTTCCACGTGGCGGACGTCAACCCATTCAGCGTTGAGCTGGGCGGTCCCTCTGTAATCGCCCTGGGAGAGCCGGCCGATCAGGTCGAACTCGTCCGGGGGAAGGGGCTTATCCGCGCCGTTCCACCAGAGGAATGCCTGCCGGTTGCCTTCTTTATCGCTGGCGATGACCTTCCGGTGGTCGCCGGTCAGACCGATATCGGAT
>Ga0272443_10004215_pt1 | contig 15954 bp, 14 predicted proteins | sample SSMAcet12_FD_193581 | JGI IMG/M metagenome (GOLD analysis project Ga0272443, IMG submission 193581) | Marine sediment archaeal communities from Little Sippewissett salt marsh, Falmouth, MA, United States - SSM-Acet-12 | ecosystem: Environmental > Aquatic > Marine > Wetlands > Sediment ...
CAGGATTATCTTTACGGGCATGCATGCCCAGTATAACAGAATCAATATAACCGGTGATTTTATCAGGGTGCCATCCAGGTTCAGGAGGGAGCAATCCATACTCTTCCAACCTTGAAGCTGAAGGCTCAAATATTTCATCATCTGATCCGCTTACATCATGACCATTCCTGTACAGAGCAATTGCGAGATTGTGCATTACAGCTCCTCCTATGGCGATAAAATGGATTCTCATAAAGAAATTATTTGTACAAAAATACCCAATTAAACGATTTAACAATTCAACGATTAAACAAATTACTTTTAATGTCTGTTAAAGCACTGTATATTTGCCAAAAATTTTTCTCTATGAGATTATCCCCGGTACATATTACAAATTTCAAAGTTGATGGAGGCGCTATGTTCGGTGTAGTGCCAAAAATTCTGTGGAGCAAGAAATACCCTGCTGATGAGGATAACCTTCTCAACCTGTCTTTGCGTTCCCTGGTAGTTGACAACGGGGAGAATGTAATACTCATTGATAACGGCTATGGTGATAAACAGAGCAAGAAATTTTTCAGGCATGTTCAACTGAACGGGGGAGACGGTCTGGAGGGAGGGCTCAACAAGGCCGGGTACAATCTTGAAGATATTACGGATGTAATACTCACACACCTGCATGCTGACCATTGTGGGGGAGGCGTTAAAAAAGCTGCCGAAGGCAAGGGTTATGAGATGGTATTTCCCAATGCAAGGTACTGGGTAAGCAGGCAACAATGGGACTGGGCTGTAAGCTCCAATCCGAGGGAAGCTGACAGCTTCCTGGAAGAGAACCTGCTGCCAATGATGGGGCACGGGAAGCTACATATGGTGGAGAAAGCCGGTAAATTATTCGAAGGAATAGAAGTTAGAATAGTCAATGGTCATACCCCAGGGCAATTAATACCGATAATAGACTATAAAGGGACAAAGCTTGTTTTTGCAGCTGACCTGATACCGACAGTGGCTCATATACCATTGCTCTGGAATATGAGTTATGATCTTAACCAGCTTGCCACAATCCAGGAGAAAAGGGATATTCTCGAGGAGTCATTGTCAAATAACTACATACTTTTTTTCGAGCATGATGTCCGCACCGAATGCTGCACCCTGAAAGACACACCGAAAGGCATACGGGAAGACAGACTTTTTAAGTTCAGTGATATATAGGGATGGAATATTGGAATGATGGAATGATGGAACCGAGCCCCGGGGATTCGGGGCGAGCTCGACGAATCCTGCAGCCAAGATCAAAGACCCGCGCCAGCATTGAGCCAGGCCCGCGACAGAGAAGATGAAACTCACTCTCAACGTCTTTCAACCTTATTTAGCCTAAACTAATACTGGTCATACCTCTATAGCGTCTCAATATCAAAGATCTCGTGCCTGTCAAGATTCTTCCAGTAAAGGATGGCTTTTTGTCTGACAAGCTCCCAGTAGATATTACTGTCGAGGCCGTAAATGAAATTAATTTCTTTCAGTTCATCTTTTATCTCAGCAGATATATCAGGCTTAAGTTTTAATTTGATTGCCCGGTCCATATAAGTAAATGTGGCTTCCGGGACGCCCTTTTCATTTACCACTTTCAGCAGTCCGTGTCCTGCAGTAGCACCTGTGCTTACCTGGAGCCCATCATTCATGCAACTTACCGGTGTAAGGGAGCCGGCATACGACACAACATTCATTTCATCAACCCCAATGTGGAAATACTCCCTCGCCCTGATCCCCATTTTAACACCTATTGTTGCATAGATACCAAAGTGCCGGTGCAATTCATTGGTTAATACACCTGCTTCAAATTCCACCTTGCCATGCCTTTCTATTATATCAGGGATATACTCCTGGAGATCAGAAAAATAAAATGATGTATCAACGGGTATGATCTTAAATACCTGGTTCCGGTTAACCGTATTACCTGATAGGATATCACAGACCAGATCATCACTGATCTTATCAATATCCGGTTTATAAAAAGATATATTATTCAGGGAATCAGGGGTAAAAAGCTCCGCGTGATGCAGGTACAGTGGTATCATGTCATCCACCAATCCACGTACAAAATCATGATCTTCACAGGATTTGAAAAGTTCACTTATTCTTTTTGCATATGGTGTATTTATTATCCCGATTTTTTCCACAAGGGAACTGTTATAAAATTCAGGCAGGTAGTACCCCACAACTTTTAATGGTAGATTATTTTCAATCGTTTTAAGGGCTGATATGGTATCGAGTTCATAATTGAACCCTTCAAGTGGTTTAATAGCATCATTACTCCATATTATTTCTTTCACCTGGTCAAACAGTTCAGGATGATTCTCATAGAACCCGTAAACAGTACCAAGGCTTGACAGTGAAATGAAACTAACCGGTGTTTTTTCATGCTCAAAGATGTAACTCAGCAGCTCGTTATAATCCTCAGCGTTATCTGCACTTACACCAGTGTCATCAGCCCAATCATAATCCATGGGTAAGGGCATCTCCTGATATGCAGTGTTCTTGTTGATGCCAACTTTCAAGCCCTGGTGGTAATATCGATCGAGCAGGCTCCTGACTTTTACAAAAGCCTTTTCAGCAGGCATCACACCTCCTGATGCGATGATTGCCAGAACCCTTACTTCAGGTGATGCCAGAAGCATATTTATAGCCTTCAGGTCGTCCATCCCGGCGTCAGTATCTATAATAACATAATGTGAAGGCTTCCACGGATGGGCAAATAATATTTGTGTGCACAGTATAAATAACAGAGCACCTACAATCTTCTTCATAATTCTCAGATATGATATGCGACTGTAAAAATACACAAATGTCGTGCCTATATGAAAAAGTTTTTTCTATATTGAGCGATCATTACTTTCTGGGCTTAATAAATGAAGAAATTCTGGATCGTTTTTTTACCCGGTGTGATTCTGGGTATTCTAATTGTTCTTGGAGGCAACAAGGCCATTAAGATTACTTCCAAAAATGAATATTGTGCCAGATGTCATATTCATCCGCAGGCTACGGCATCATGGAAAAAGTCGGTACACTACATTACCAGGTCGGGAGATAAAACAGGATGTGTTGAATGCCACCTGCCACCTAAGGGACAGGGCCATGTCCCTGTTAAGATAAAAACTGGCTTAAGGGATGTCTGGGGACAGTGGTTCAAGGATCCGGAGAGCTTTAACTGGGAAGAAAAATCGAGGCTCGAGAATGCCAGGGAACATGTACCGGAGAGCACCTGCCTTTATTGCCATGAAACACTTTTTACACCTGAACTATCCAGAGAAGGGGAGGAGGCGCACCTCTATTATGACCAGGCTGAGAAAACAGATGATCTGCATTGCATAAACTGTCACCTGAATGCCGGTCACTATATTGAAGGATACACCCATGGTGGTAATGAATCATTCGGTATGCAGAAAGAAGAGTCTGGAATAATTTTTAATGAACCGACGCGGGTTTCATCCTTTAATTCATTCAGCGAGGTTATCCCGGGTTCTTCTGCATCATTTGAGATGATAGCCATTCCGGGCGGAGAATTTATTATGGGCAGCCCTGAGGGGGAGCCTTTCAGGGACGAAGATGAAGGTCCACAGGTTAGGGTTAGGATCAGCCCGTTTTTTATGGCTAAAACGGAGGTGACGTGGGATGAATACCTTGCTTTTTATGCTCAGACATCTGCAGAAGGGCGTACAACTGATACAGAAGGGACCAGATCCGGACCTGATGCTGATGCTGATGCCATTACGGGAGCCACACCACCTTACGGACAGCCCGACCAGAACTGGGGCATGGGTGACAGGCCTGTGATTTCCATTACTCATCATGCTGCTGAGACTTATTGCAGATGGTTAAGCCAGGTCACAGGAAAAACTTACCGGTTGCCTACTGAGGCTGAATGGGAGTATGCCTGCAGGGCAGGAACTGAAACACCATATTTCTTTGAGGGCGATCCCGAGGATTTTCAGCGTATCGGCCTTTTTGCAGGGATAAGAAAAAATGATACTACAAAAATTAATACTTTTGTAGTATACCAGGGTAACAGTCCTGCAAAGACACAGGAAGAGGAAGCAGTACAGGCCAATCTTTTCGGCTTAAAGAATATGCCGGGGAATGTAGCAGAATTTTGCTCTGACTGGTATGCTGAGGATACATATTCGACGTATTCAGAATCAGGAGTAAGCGATCCTGAAGGACCACCGTCAGGAGAGGAGAAAGTAATAAGAGGAGGATCATTCAGGGACATGGCAGGAGACCTGAGATCAGCAGCTCGTGATCACACAAAGACTGATCAGTGGCTGAGAACTGATCCACAGATACCAAAGAGCCTTTGGTGGTATTCAGACTGTTATCACGTAGGCTTCAGGGTTGTATGTGAATATGATGAGAAAACGGGAAAAGACAAAGAGATATCCGCACCAGCGAAGGATGTAAAATAACTCGTAACTTGTAGCACGTAACTTACTAATACTAACAAATACATACCAATAATGAAAAACTCAATATCAAGGAGATCTTTTCTTGGCAAAGCAGCAGCAGCCGGTGCAGCAGGTGCCGTAATGCCTTCTCTAATGAACTCATGTGCTCCGGATGGGAGGATGAAAGATGTTATAGTTCCGGCGTTCCTTGATCAGGCGCCAGACGGGCCGGAATTAAAAGCCGGACTTATTGGCTGTGGTGGCCGTGGTACGGGAGCGGCTATCCAATTCCTGGAAGCCGGACCTAATCTTAAGGTTACAGCACTGGGTGACGTGTTTATCGACAGGCTTAATTCCTGCCGGGAGAGTCTTAAGGAGCAAAGTAATAATGAGGTGGCTGATGAAAACTGTTTTATTGGTTTTGATGCCTTTCAAAAAGTTATAGACTCGGGTGTTGACGTAATTATTCTTGCCACGCCACCTTTCTTCAGACCTGAACATTTTGCTGCTGCAGTCGATGCCCGCAAACATGTTTTCATGGAAAAACCTGTTGCCGTCGACCCGGGAGGAGCGAGGTTAATAATGTCTACCGCGAAAAAGGCCGAAAGTATGGGTCTCAGCGTGGTCACAGGTACACAGCGAAGGCACCAGAGGGATTACGCAAATACCTATGCCCAGGTAGCTGCAGGAGCAATAGGTGAAATAGTGAGTGCTAACTGCTACTGGAACGGGGGGAAACTATGGCACCGTGATCCTAATGCCGAGTGGACTGAAATGGAATATATGATCAGAGACTGGGTCAACTGGTGCTGGCTGTCAGGAGACCATATAGTGGAACAGCATGTTCATAATCTTGATGTTATAAATTGGTTTACGGGTAAGCATCCTGTGCAGGCAGTGGGTTTCGGCTCCCGGCAGAGGAGAGTGACAGGAGACCAGTTTGATAATTTCAGTGTCGATTTTGCCCTTGATAATGGAGTTCATGTACACAGTATGTGCCGGCAGATAAATGGTTGTGAAAACAACGTATCGGAAAGAATACAGGGAAATAAGGGATCATCAAACTGCCAGAATACAATCCTTGATCTTAACGGGGAAGAAATATGGAAATATAAATATCCTCTTAATGAACAGGGTGAAGAAACTAACAGTGTTAAGGTCAACCCTTACGTGCAGGAACATATTGACCTGGTAACTGCCATCAGGACAGATAAGCCGTTCAATGAAGCAGAAAACACGGCTATCTCTACGATGGTAGGTATTATGGGCCGCATATCTTCTTACACAGGGAAGCTTGTAACATGGGATGAGATGATGAATTCGGACCTGAAACTGGGACCTAAAATTTTTGAATTCGGACCGGTTGACATTCCAAAAGATGTACCTGTTGCCGGTGAGGCATATAAAGGATGATAAAGAAAAAATCAATTCTCTTCACATTATGTTTGATATTACCGCTTATTCTGGCAATAAATTCCTGTAATACCGGAAAAATAGAGAAAGAGGCGGTATTTGCCCCGGCAAAGGGAGAAGAACCGTCATATCCATATTTTAATATTCCCGTAGTCGATATCAGCGGAGACACAAGCCGCCAGGTCATAGTGGATAAGGAAGAAGGTCAGTATCTGGGGCATCCCACAACTGTTTTGCTTGAGGATAACAAGACTATATTATGTGTATATCCAAAAGGTCATGGCAGGGGTGCTATAGTCTATAAGAGGAGTAATGATGCCGGGCTTACCTGGGGTGACAGGCTCGAGACACCCGCTTCATGGTTAACATCAAAAGAAGTACCGACTATTTACCGGGTGACTGATGCAGAAGGAAAGAAAAGAATTATTATTTTCTCCGGCCTGTACCCGGCACGAATGGCTGTTTCAGAAGATGATGGTAAAACCTGGTCAGAACTTGATTCCATTGGAGACTGGGGAGGCATTGTTGTTATGGGAGCCCTCACCGGGTTAAATACAGGGAAAGGTCATTATATGGCTTTCTTCCATGATGATATGCGGTTTTTTACAGCTGACGGGCAGGAAAAATACAGGGCTGACCGTGCAATAAACGACAGCCCGCAGTTCAGCCTTTATATAACAATCAGTATTGACGGGGGACTCTCATGGTTCGTCCCGAAGCTAATTTACAAATCTCGTGATATGCATCTGTGTGAACCCGGCGTTGTCAGGTCACCCGACGGCAAGCAGCTGGCTATGCTTCTCAGGGAAAATAGCAGAAGAACAAATTCACAGGTTATGTTCTCTGATGATGAAGGTAAAACATGGGGTGATCCTGTTCCTCTGCCTAATGCCCTTACAGGAGACAGGCATGTTCCACGTTATTCGCCTGATGGTAGGCTGGTAATATCTTTCAGGGATATAAGTCCTCGAGCATACCATAATGAGATTCTTGAATTATCGGAAGAAAGAGGCGAAAAGAATTACGATATTCTTGCTGCTGAGTCCGGCAAAGGTAGTCCCACTGAAGGTGACTGGGTAGCCTGGGTAGGTACTTATGACGATCTTGTAAAAGGTGGTGAAGGGCAATACAGGATAAGGCTCAAAGACAACAAGAATGGCTGGGATACAAGCTACCCGAGCGTCGAAGTATTACCAGATGGGACATTTGTAATGACAACATACGGCCACTGGGATAAGGGTGAATCACCTTACATTCTGTCGGTAAGGTTCAAACTGGAAGAGACAGACCAAATAGCATACTCCGAATAGCGGAGGTCAGTTTATTGGCTATTTTGTTTTGCCATGATGGTGCAGGAGAGATTTCTTAAGTGGAGGCGGTCCAACCTGGGGAAAGACTTCCCTGTTAACCAGCCTGATTGATTCTATTGTATAAAGAGCACGCGGGTTGTAATTGTTTATAATTTCAAGAACCGACTTAACCATGCTTCTTTTAACGATAACAAAAACCACACCCACTTCACCTTCGATACCGGTAGCTTTGATAGATGTTACTCCAAAGCCTGAATCCTTAAGAGCTGATATCAGATCAACTGCTTCGGACTTGGTAATTACCCTTATCATCTCATGACCTATTGCAAGACGTTCCTCAAGCAGCATACCAATATAGTTACCTGCTGCAAAACCTCCTGCATATGCAAGATATGCAATCCAGTTGTCAAGATCCTGGAATATTCGGCTTATGGCAAGCAACCATATAAGTATCTCGAAGAATCCTATGACAGGGGCAATATTCTTCATCCCCTTAGACACGAATATTATACGTATTGTGCCCAGGGAAACATCAGCTATACGTGCGAAAAAAATCATGAGAGGAAGCACAAGATATGAGAATATGCCAGTTTCCAGAAAGTCCATAATACTTAGGATTTATTAAGATTTCACCAGTTTTTATAACGACAAAAATAGAGGAAATTTCGAAAAAATAATTAGTTATTTAAAAGCTTGGGAGTTTAGATATTGATTTAAATCCCTGTAAACCCATTCTCAACTCATTGTTAACGCCTGCCTGCCGGCAGGCAGGCACTTTCACCTCATTACTATTTTCCCAACGCTCTTCCGAGTGCTTTTGTTGTAGTATAATATTTAACAATCATATTGGGTACCTCCCATTCCGGCAGGCTTCCTTTTTTAAGATATTCGAGATATTTTTCAGTTACCTGCCCGAAATGAGCCTCATGGCCTGCATGGTATTTTTCAGGTATTATAAATTGCCAGGTAGTATCATTGATCTGTGTGTATTCAATACCCTCCCAGGGAAGTTCCAGGAGTGCCATGTCGATCACTTCTTCAAAACCGGGAGTTTGTTCATTCAGTTCGAGGTAAAGTACGGGTTTATATGACTCCTGTTCTCCCTGCCTGATTATCAGGTTTGACCGGTTACCTCGTATTATTGAATAGTGAGTATCGCCTGTCCCTTCGGGAGCCTCGTATTTCCATTCAACGACCACCCTGGCATAAGTATCCCTAATCTTATATACTATTTCTCCGTTTGCATATACATACAGCTTGCCGTCAGTAATATCCTTTTCGAGGTATGACGGGAAACGTTCAAGTCCTGTTACATCACTGAACTCTCGGGCGCTTATGATGGTAGGCCATCTCCTGGCCGTTATTATTTCGATATCACTTTTATCAAGGATAACCCCCGGATAGCATTCCCACTGAATCAGATCAACCAGGTGTGTGGTAACATCCACAATACCTTCTCCCTGTTGTTGAGTGTCAAAAAACCATGGGGGCCTGACCAGCGCTGACCCGGAAACATATTTAAAAAAGTGATGTACACTTTCTTTGGTAACAGCAGGTTCATCTGGACATCCACTTACAAGCTGACCGAAAATCTCATTGTTTTGAGACAGGGCTTTCTGGAGCATTGTTGTTATTTCGTACCTTTCAGTCATTATATCGAAAAGGAGTACATTATTTTCTTCTGCTACCTGAAATGCTTTTTCCAGCAAGGGAAATTTATCATGAGAAATAACCATTGGTTTATCAGCAAGAACGTTAAATCCTGCCTCAACAGATTTAAATATGTAATCTGTTTTCTTAGCGTTATTACCTGACAGCACAACCACATTGCCCGGTCGTTTTTTTATCATCTGCCCGAAAAAATCAGGACCGTCATATACCCTTTCTTCCCATCGAGTTGGATTATTCTCCCTGTTGTTATATGATTCAATCCTTTCAAGGTGCAGGTTGAGGTCATCACCGGCGGGGGCAAACACATATACCTCTGGTGATACAGCGTCGTACATATTCTTCTGCACGAGAGCAGCGTGAAAGTGTCCCGGATCAAGTGTCATTAGTGTTAAACCTGTCATAATATCTTTGTTGTCCTGTTCATCTGTTCCGCACGATGTCAATGAAAAAATCAGAATCATGAACAGGTATTTAATAAATTGCATATTATATTCCGTTAAAGTTTTCAAGTGTATAGTTTGTTCCATAGGGCCATCTCTGATGTCTTGAGAGTAATGAGTTAGCCTCATCGTTATTTATGAACCTTTCTTTTTCCGGGTCCCAGTATAGCTTCCCCGGTAATTTCATTGCGATATGATGCAGCAGGCATGCAGAGCATGACCTGTGACCTATTTCTGCTGTTGCTACGGGATCTTCCCGGCTGGTTATGGAATCTATCCAGTTTTTATGTTGTTCCGGACTTTCATAAAGGTGTATCTCATCCGGTCCGATCACTGAATCAAGTATTTTCTTGTCTGAGGCGTCAAGCGCCTGCAGCTCAGCATCCTCTGCACCGGGGTCGGATGCTGTAACCTTAACTGCCCCCCTGGAAACAAAGATCCATCCATCTGAACCAACAAATTTGACACCATTCGGGTAATCTCCACTGACGTGCATCACAAACCCGCTGGCATATCTGGCAGTGGTTTTAAAGTTACCATGAACATTCCATAGTCCACCTTCCGGAAATTCTGCTGATCCTTCTATTTCAACCGGCCCTGTATATTCTGTTCCCATACCCCAATGTGCTGTATCAATGTGATGAGCACCCCAGCCTGTTATCATTCCAGCACCAAATTGTTCACATCTTAACCATCCGGGCCGGCTTTCAATATCAGTTTGTGAGTGCACCCTGTTCTCGGTGTAATACACATGGGGGGTTGAGCCAAGCCACATATCATAGTCCAGGTTGTCGGGTACCGGCATCTCAGGTTCTTCGGGCCCAGGGGGGTCGCCGGGCAGGCCTACATAAATTGAATGTATATCACCAATTCTTCCGTTTCTCACCAGTTCACATGCCCTCCTGAACTGAGGCCATGGATCGAGTGATCGTTGCTGGCTTCCCTGCTGGAAAATTCTTCCGGTCCGGTGCACAATATTGCTCATCTGCCGGCCTTCTTCAATGGTCAGAGAGGCCGGTTTCTGAAGATAAATATCCTTACCTGCAAGGGCAGCATCAATTGCAGGCTGGGCGTGCCAGTGGTCAGGAGTGGAAATTATTACAGCATCAATTGATGGATCAAGCAACATTTCATGGTAATCCTGGTACAGTGAGATATCAACAAAATTCTTTCTCCCTGTCTTCTCTTTATAGAAATTCAGGGCCCAATCTTTACCTGCTTTCATCCTGTTGCTGTCAACGTCACAAATTGCTACAAGGCGTATATTATCATGCATCAGGGTTAATGGCAGATCGTGTGTCATGGCTATCCGCCCGAAACCGATCTGGGCTATATTGATCTTATTGCCGGGAGCATTCCTGCCAAATACAGAGGCTGGCACAATAGCAGGAATGGCAAGAGACCCGGCCGCACATGCTATAGTTTTTCCGATAAATTTGCGGCGTGAAATATTTTTCTTGATGGTCATAATCAAAGATTTTCTTATTCAGGTATAATATCTGTTTTAACTTCTGTATAGTCTGGTCCGCTACCATCTCCCAGGGCCCATATTATTCCTCCTTGCAGGTGATTGATAAAATCCGGATCGGAATAATGCTCTATTGAATGACCCAGGGCAGTGTAAAAAACCCTGGCTCCCTCAAATTCATGGTACCATGCAAGGGGAAAATAATTACCGAACACTTCACCAGGAAAGATGTGTTTATCTTCATCTTCTATGGTACGAAGATCAGCTGCGAGCAGGATTTTAATGTCAGGATTAAGGTATTTGAGGTAATAACACTCATCCTGCCAGTACCATTTATCTCCCAGGAAGATGGTTGATGGGTGCTGATGATCGATAACTTTTATTTCAAAAGGCTGGTAGGGCGGATGCCTCTCAAATTTTCCTCCCAGCATAGCCCAGAACCAGGGCCAGCTCCTTTCCGATCCACAGGCTGAATGGATACCCACCACGGAGCCTCCGGCATGTATATACCTCACAAAAGCCAGTTTTTGTTCGTCACTGACAAAGATTTCATTATTGGTGTTTGATAGAATGATGCAATTGTACTTTCTTAGGTTCTCATCGTTTATAACCGAGGGATCATCACTGACATCCACCATCATATTGTTTTCAGTCCCAATTTTTTTGAGCGCTTCAACACTTGCATCAATGTTGTCATGTATATAACCCGGACCATTCCTGGTGTAGACCAGAATGGTTGTTTTATCTTCAGTCTTATTATTGCATCCGTAAGCAACCATTATTATGACTGAAGAAATAAGCAAATAAATCTTATTCATTCCAAATGAGTCAGATTAGCATGTTTAAGATAAAGAAAAGTTATATTATTTCAAATTCAGATGCAATAACCAAATTAAAATGTGTTTATGAACATCTTGCTTTTTTTTAATTCCATATCTTCATAACTTTGATAGTAATCTCGATCCAAATAATTACTAACCAAATAAATCAACAACATGGCCGATTTTATATATGAAAAACCTTTTCAGATAAGTGAGGACACAACGGTGTACCGTTTAGTTTCCTCGGAATATGTGAAGATTATTAAACAGAACGGGCGTGAAATTTTGCATCTTGAACCCGAAGGACTTGAATTACTGGCGAAGGAAGCTATCAATGATGTATCATTCTTTATGCGCAGTTCGCATCTTGAAAAACTAAAAAAAATTCTGGATGACCCCGAGGCAACCGACAATGATAAATTTGTTGCCTATGTAATGCTAAAGAATCAGGTTATTGCTGCCAAAGGTGATTTACCGTCATGTCAGGACACAGGCACTGCTATAGTGATTGGAAAGAAAGGGGAGGATGTGTATACCGGTGCAGATGATGCAGAATATCTATCGAGGGGAGTACATCATATATATAATAACAAGAACCTCAGGTATTCCCAGATAGTCCCTTACTCAATGTTCGAAGAAAAGAATTCGGGCAGTAACCTGCCGGCACAGATCGATATTTATTCAAAACAGGGCAGGGAATATGAGTTTCTTTTCATTACCAAGGGCGGCGGATCAGCCAATAAGACTTTCCTATACCAGATGACAAAGTCACTGTTGAACGAGGAGAATCTTACGAAATTTGTTAAGGAAAAGATCAAAGACCTGGGCACCGCAGCATGCCCGCCATACCACCTTGCTCTTGTGATAGGTGGGACATCGGCTGAAGCAACACTTAAGACAGTGAAAGAGGCTTCAGCAGGCTACCTTGATCACCTGCCAACAGAAGGGAATGCCAGTGGGAGGGCATTCCGGGACCTTGAATGGGAGAAAAAGATTGAAAAGATATGTGAGGAGTACGGTGTAGGAGCACAGTTTGGAGGGAAATATTTTGTCCATGATGTACGGGTTATACGCATGCCACGCCACGCTGCTTCCTGTCCTGTGGGTATGGGGGTTAGCTGCAGCGCCGACAGGAATATTAAAGCAAAGATAACAGGAGAAGGAATCTTCCTGGAGCAGCTTGAAAAGAATCCCGGAAAATACATGCCTGCAAAAGCACCTGCGCTGGAGGAGCCTGTTAAGATTGATCTCGACAGACCGATGGAAGAAGTGCTGGCAGAACTTACCAGGTACCCGGTTAAAACCAGGCTGAGCCTGACAGGGACCCTTGTAGTGGCCAGGGATATGGCTCATGCACGAATAAAAACAATGCTTGATGAAGGGAAGCAGATGCCAGACTATTTCAAGAATCACCCTGTATATTATGCAGGTCCGGCAAAAACACCTCAGGGAATGGCATCGGGAAGTTTCGGACCTACCACGGCCGGACGGATGGACCCCTATGTAGACCTGTTCCAGAGCCACAGGGGATCGATGATAATGCTGGCAAAGGGTAACCGTTCCAAACAGGTAATTGATGCTTGCAAAAAATATGGGGGATTTTACCTTGGCACGATAGGAGGTCCGGCAGCTGTACTTGCCGAGGATAATATTAAATCAGTGGAGATTGTTGATTTCGAGGAGCTTGGCATGGAAGCGGTAAGGAAGATTAAGGTTGAAAACCTTGCAGCATTTATCCTAACTGATGATAAGGGGAATGATTTCTTTGATGAATACAACAGGTAGGGTTGAGAAGGTTGAGAATGAGATTATTAATTATAGATATATTGAGGCGCAAGGCTTTGCGCCCTGTATCTTGAAGGAATTATTTATTCAGATATTCTTCTGTACTCATAATCCTGGCATAATTGCGAAGGGTACTCAATGTTGAAAGATGTACATCTTTAGCCATGATGATGTAGTTATCATATTTAAGATCCCTGCTGGTGCAGGCATCGTGTATCAGGATACAATCATAACCAAAATCAGAACCGGCCCTTACAGCCGCTTCCACACACATATGCGTCTGCATGCCGCAAATAACAAGTTGATTAATATTTTGTTCCTCAAGGTATTGCTTAAGCCCGGTACCCAGGAAGGAATTTATATTGTCTTTTAAGAACACCTTCTCCCCCTCCGCCGGTTTTAAGGATATGTTTACAGCGCCACCGGGTTCATAGTTATGCTTTATGTATATTACCTCATTCCCATCGCTGCGAAACTTATTTATCATCACGGCTGCATTGGCTGCTGCCCTATCCGGCTGGTTAAGAGGCATATCTCCCCCTGGGAAATAGAAATCCTGTATATCAATAACCAGCAGAGCAGGTTTCTTTTCTATATCCTGACCGGCCAGTGTAATAGCAAATAATGCTGAAAAGAATATTAATATAATTTTCCTCATGTAATTTTTTTTGCTTTTCTTACTTACTCAACCCCTCAACCACTCAACAATTCAACCTTTCAACCCTTCATTTAAGTCCTATCTTCTCTCCGTTTGCAGCTTTACAAACCACTTCTTTTATCCTTCGCTGGCGGGTGTCTGTTTTTTTGGCTGCATTTATCCAGCTTATACACATTTTCCTGTAGGATTTAGGGAGAGCAATGAAATTCCGGAACGCATCCCTGGTATTATGAAGCTCCTTGTTCAGATCATTGGGAATCTCAATGAAAGAGTGGGTATCTTCCTTCCTTATTATTCGTGAGGGATCATTTTTTGTTTCCAAGTATGCTTCAAGGCCGTTTTCATTCATAAGGCCTATAGCTATCATTTTTTTTGCCCTCTCAATATTTTTTTCAGACCATTTGCTTCTTTTCCTGCGGGGTGTATATTTCTGACAATAGGTGTTTTCATCGATTCTTTTTATTATACTGTCAATCCATCCATAGCATATGGCTTCTTCAACTGCATCATCATAAGGTATTCGGGGTTTGCAGGTATGTCTCTTATGGTAAACGAGCCAGATCTCCTTTTCTTTTTTATGGTGATCCTGAAGCCATTTACGCCATTCATCCCGGTCTGTAACATGAAGAGTTTTCATACCTTCTTTCATACTATGATTGATAGGTCATCAAGTTACTATAAAACGGAATATAATTCAATAATATTTTCCCTGGGGAAATCAGTTTATTTACTTTGATCTAATTGATAAATTATTAGTTTTGGAACCGATTTGTTAAAAGGTGGAAAAACAGAATTAATTGAAGAAGTGGACAAAAAATAATATAGTAAGACAGGATAATAAAATTGTTATTATAACCGGTGCCAATAGTGGCATAGGTTTTCAGGCTGCGAGAGTATTATCATTAAAAGGTGCAAAAGTTATCATGGCATGCCGTAACGAAGTTAAGGCTCAAAAGGCTGTAGCCAGGATTAAGGGGAAGTATTATAAGACAGACGTGGAGTTCATGCATCTCGACCTTGCCAGCCTTGCTTCAGTGGCCATGTTTGCCAGTAACTTCAGGAAGAGATATGACAGGCTTGATATACTTATCAATAATGCCGGTGTGCTGGCAACGCCACTGAGGAAAACAGCGGAGGGTTATGAATTACAGTTTGGCATAAACCACCTAGGCCATTTTGCACTTACTGGCTGCCTCATTGAACTGCTCAACAGGACAAAAGGATCACGGGTGGTTACCGTGACCAGCATAGCTCATTTCAGAGGCAGGATACATTTTGAAGATCTATCGGCTGAATCGTGGTACGGAAGGATGAGGGCTTACAGGCAGTCAAAGCTTGCCAATCTTGTTTTTGCCTATGAACTACATAGGAGACTTGAGAAATCAGGTTCCGCGACCATCTCTGTAGCAGCTCATCCAGGTATATGTTCAACACACATCGTCTGGCTTCCTTTCCCTGTTAATATACTCAAGAACCTTGTTCTGATGAGTGCTTACAGGGGATCACTTCCAATACTTATGGCAGCAACGGAGCAGGATATCAGGGGAGGTGAATACATAGGTCCTTCGGGAGTATGGCAGGCTTTCGGACATCCTGCCGTACTGGAATCAGGGAAAATGTCGCATAACAGGAAATTATGGGAAAGGCTATGGGAGGTATCGGGGAAGATGACAGGAGTTACATACCTGAAAAATAATCCATAAGTGCATAGCAAATAATAAAAAAAGGCTATCTGAGGATAGCCTTTTTAAATTGAAGCTGATTTCTTTTATTCGAAATCGTAATCCATAATGTTGGCTGTAGACCAGTTCGAACTTGGCAGGTCACCGTGGAACATGCTGTTTGCCCCGAATTTTAATGATTTCACATTATATCCCAGTGTACCCAGGTACGCAGCCATGAAAGCGCTGGTTTGTCCGGTGTAACAATATACAACTATAGTCTTGTCTGTTGGCAGCGTCTTAAGATCGGTT
>Ga0272443_10004216_pt1 | contig 15953 bp, 16 predicted proteins | sample SSMAcet12_FD_193581 | JGI IMG/M metagenome (GOLD analysis project Ga0272443, IMG submission 193581) | Marine sediment archaeal communities from Little Sippewissett salt marsh, Falmouth, MA, United States - SSM-Acet-12 | ecosystem: Environmental > Aquatic > Marine > Wetlands > Sediment ...
GCCTTCATAGCGGTGTTGATCCCCAACAAAATGGCCCCTCCCACAAAGGCATCTCGATATAGAATATCCACGTTAATGGCTGAACCAAAATCAAGAATGATGGCGTTTGAACCAAAATAATCTTTGGCTCCCAGTACATTGGCAATTCTGTCGGGACCGATTTCCGCGTTGTTGTCCGCTTTCCAAGACACATCTAACCCATCAACCGGTGAGACAAAAACAGGTGTCGTTTTAAAATACTTTTTTGCAAACGAGTTGAAAATTCCGATAGTTCCGGGGACCACACAGGCAATGGCGATAGAACTGATACGCTCAACACCTATCTTTGCTGCCAATAACAAAGGGTAAATGGATGAAAAAAACTGATCTTCCGTATCAATGGTTTCGGTCGGCATACGCCATTTACCAACAAAGGATTTCCCATCCCAAACACCAAGTGTTAAATTGGTATTACCTACATCCATGATCAATCTCATGTGATCACTCTTCTATCCATACATCTTTCAAGGCATCCACATAAACCGGATAAATAGTCCAGCCCATGACTTTGTTTTTTAAAGCTACAATCTCGTCCGGCTCCATAAGCCAAACGGAGGCTGCCATGTCCACCAGTTCTTTCAGTATGTTGTTGACTAATTCTTTTCTGATTTCAAATTCACTTTCAGTAGCCAATTGATCCAACCAAGCATCAATTTTTTCACTGTCCACATTGGTAAAATTTCTGGAAGCATATGAATAGAAACGATCCAGATAAATATAAGGATCCGGTTCACCTTCAATGCCGATGATAGTCATTTCATAGTTTCTACCGTTGTAAACATCGGAAATCCAAGTTCCCCATTCCACAATCTGCAATTTGGTCCTGATACCCACCGCTTCCAACATTTGAGCAATAACTTCCCCGGTTCTCTGATGGAATTCATACGGTTGAGGCAATGCAATCGTCAATTCCAATTGACCAGGGCTGTAACCGGCTATTTCAAGTAGTTCAATAGCTTTTTCTGGATCATATGGGTATTTATTGTATTCAAGGGCATAAGGGCTCATCAATGTCATATGTGTGGTCAATGGCCTTGCCAGTCCTTCGGCAACAAAATCGATAAGTAATTCTCTGTCAATGGCATAATTAATAGCCTGTCTGATACGCAAGTCATCTAAAGGAGGTCTTTTATTGTTGATGGCCATAAACTGGACCAGATTCATGGGTGCTCTTTCATTTTTAAGGGATGGGTCATTTTCAATTCGTGACATAAAGCTTTGATCTATTCTTGGGATAACATCCACTACGCCTGTTTGCAGGTTGATAAATCGACTGTTCTCATCTGGAATCACCCGAAAATAGGCCTCATCCAAGTAAGGAATCCCTTCCATATGATAGTCTTCAAATTTGATCAGATGAAGATAACTGTCTCTATTCCACTCTTTCAAGTAAAAAGGACCGGTCCCTACTGTTTGCAAATCAAAGTTGACCATTGAATCGGAAGGCAGAATGTGGATCTTAGATACCAGTGCCAAAAAAGGGGAGTAAGCTTTTGATAAGGTGAATTGTACAGTGTAATCATCCGGTGTCTGAATATCTTCAATCACCATGTAATTGGAAGCTTTTGCGTATCCTGTTTTGGGATCCATCACCCTTTCGTAAGTGAATTTGACATCTTCAGATGTACAAGAGCTGCCGTCGTGGAACTTAACCCCTTTTTTCAATTTAAACTCATAGTAAAGGCCATCTTCTGAAATGGTCCAATCAGTTGCCAGCAGACCCACCAGTTTACCATCTTGATCCACCTGTATCAGGCCTTCATAGATGTTATAAAGCATTTCAAAGGTCAGCGCGCCTGTTGCCTTATGGGGATCGATGGTTTCCGAGATATCCGTGGGTATAGCAACACTTATTGAACCGCCGTAATTAGCACTGAAAAGTATTAATGAACTCATTAACAGTAAGAGCAATATGATTGTGATTTTTTTCATAATCGTCTCCTTTATCAAAAAAGGTTCTCTAGTATAGGGTTTTAATCTGACCTCTTTTTTTACTTCAAACCCGTCCTTGCAATTCCCTGTATAAAGTATTTCTGGACGAACAGGAACAAGATAACAATGGGCAACATAGAAAATGTGGAAGCCGCCATAAGCTGGTTGTATAGGGTTCCAACTTCTGAACTGAAATTAGCCAATCCCACAGGAAGCGTTCTGACTTCCGGACTTTTTGTGACAATTAATACCCACAGGAAGGCGTTCCAGCTTCCGATAAATTTCAGCAGTGATCCGGTTATGATTACGGGTTTTGATAGGGGAACCATGATTTTCCATAAGAACCCCCATTTGGAGATCCCATCCATTTTTCCGGCATCGTACAATTCATCAGGGATACTCATAAAGTGTTGTCGGATCAGGAAGATAACAAAAACGCTCACCGTCCAGGGAACAATCAAGGCATAATAAGTATCGATCCATCCAAATACCGAGAGTGTGATGTAATTGGGAACCAGCAATACTTCTCCGGGAACCATCATAGTGGCTAAAAAGAGCATAAAGATAAAATCTCTTCCAAAGAATTTCATTTTCGAGAAGGCAAAAGCCGCCATACAGGCAAAGAGAATATCTAAAACCGTTGTGGTGACTGCCACAAAGATGGTGTTGATATAATACTGTCCAAAATACTTTCCGGCTTTCCAGGCGTTTACATAGTTTTGGAAGATGTTTTTGAATACATCAGTGAAAGAATAATCCACTTCCATTTGTGTGTTTTCATCCCAGAACCAGATGGGATGAACATCTTTCAGTTGAATTTCAACGGAGGCAAGATTTCTGTATATGACCGACTCTATAAATTCCGGTCCCTCGATAATCTCCATTTTGTTAAACACTTGCGAATACAACGATGTGTAGTATTGGGCAAATACTTCTGATTGGTATCTTTTCCCCAGTAATCTGAAACTTTCACTTTGATCTTTTGTGGTTCGGGTTAAATACTCTTTGGCTTGGATTAGTATTGATAGCATCAGATTTTTTTGTCCCTGTTCCAATGAGGAGTCATTAATGATTTGCGTTGGATCTTCACCATTCAGGAGTTGCTTTTGAAAAGTGTTTTCCAATGTGGCAGTGCCGGACAAAATACTGGTGAACTCTTCACAATAAGCTTTGACTCTGGAATTTAATGCGCTTTTTTCTTTTTTTGTCATGTCATAATTGGATAATTCAGCTTCAAAGCGCTGATCTAATCTCTTATAAAGATCATTAACACTGTTTTTTAGATTGTTCGAAATGAGTTGATTCAGTAGTTGTTTGTTTTCATTTGAATATGAAGTATCATCTAAAGCCCTTCGAATTTCTTCAGCGATGGTTTCCGGTTCGCTGAACTTGAATACAAGCTTCGTGGTGTCTGATGTCAGTTTTTGAATCCCGTTATAAAAGGTGTAAACCTCTATACCGAGATTAACGGAATTGAGAATTGACAACAAAGGTGTAATGACATTCTTTTCCAAAAGGCGTAAAGGTGCCCAACTAGCATAATCTTCAGGAAGTGCTACTTCATCGAATTGTTCTTGAGCTTTATTTAAAAAGTCCTGTAATTCGGTTTTACCGACAATGGGACTACCCTTTCTGAATTCATCCAAATAGAGGTTGAATTTCCCAAGTTTGCTTTCAATAGTGTCCACCACCATCTGTGTATAAGCCTTTTTGGAGGATTTTTCGGAACTTGCCTGTTCATCATCTTCCGGACTGATCTCAAATGAGGTATGATTTTTCAGCTTGTCGCCATTTTTATCAATAAACGTTGTGATCTTTTCTGTGACTGCCTGTATATCTTTAACAAGAACCATTCGAGTCAATGGACTATCATGTTCGAAATACAGGAAATTCATCAGGGTATTGATCATCGTCATGGGGTCCTCGATTAATATCATATTGGAATAGGTTTCGTAGATGTTTTCAGACAATGGTTGATTGGACTCAAAGAGGGTATTTAGCTTGTTCAACTCCTCAGGAGTGACTTCTTTGCAAAAATCAACCGTCTCACCTTCAGGCGCGAAATCAATCGACATAATGCCCCTATAGGGAGAATCATCGTTGACACTGTAAACCAGTGGACTTTGTGTTGAGGTCTGTGCCTCAATGATTTTATTCAGATTAAAGAATTCTTCAATGGTCAAGGCTGAGAAATCAATGGTTACACCACCGGATCGTACAAGAGAAAGCTGTATGTTACGGTGAGAACTAAAGGATTGACTGATCCACTTGGGTGGCCAGGATTCAACCTCACCGTCTAATTTGAAAGAGGTCATGATCATCCAGATGAAGGGGGAGATCATGAGCATAACGCCTATTAAAACTAATGCGTAAATTGCGGTTTTTAAAATGGGATTCTTCATATCAGCAACCACCTCAGGAAACGTAGCTGACTCTTCGCTTACCGGTACGGAATTGGAAGAAGGTCAGGATCATGATGATCATAAACAAGACATAAGCTGCTGCGCTTGCCTCGCCCATTCTCTGATCTTTGTAAAATTTGTTAAAGATATAGTAAACCATGGTCATACCACTGTTATTGTAAGGTCCGGGTAATTCATTATAGAGAACGAAGATCTCTGTAAAGACTTTAAAATTCCCGATAACCGATACGATGAGAACAAAGAATGTCGTCGGTGATAACAGTGGCCATGTGATGTGCCTGAATTGCTGTATCCTGCTGGCACCGTCCACTTTCGCCGCATCATAATAGAATTTATCGATAGATTGTAATCCGGCCAGAAAGATGATGGCGTTATAACCCACCATTTTCCAGACAGAAACGATGGCGATAGTAGGAATGGTATAAAGTTCATCAGTTAACCATGGAATTTTACCACTGCCGAAAAAGGATAGGAAGTAATTCATCAACCCGTATGTATCGTTGAATATCCATTGCCAGACCAGAGATATGGCAACAACCGAGGTGATATAAGGGATAAAAAAGGCTGTTCTGTAGACCAACTTGCCCTTTAAGGGCAGGTTAAGCACCATTGCGATCAGTAAGCTCAAGAAAATACCTGTGGGAGTAGTCAACAATACATAATAAAGGGTATTGTAAATGGCCTTGATGAATACTGAAGACTCTTTAGTAATCAGCAGGAAGTCAAAGAGCTCGTAGCGTACTCCACTAAAGACTTTCAAGGAAATATATACACCTACGATAATAAACAACCCGGTCCAAAGTCCGCTTTCTTCATTGACCGGCAGAGATTTTTTCATGAATATCAAATAAATGAATCCTATGAAAACGGGAATCAAAAGGAGCCAAGTCAACTCAAAGGATGCAAGCATCCATGTAATCCCAAAAAGAATGGCGCAAAAAATAAGATGTATCAACCTTTTTTTTCTAAAATTGTCATAAGCCCGGTTTTCAAAATGACCATGAGCTGTGATCAAGGTTTGTATCACCTTTAAGATGCAAATCGCAACAAGAATATACGCAGCTGAAAAAATAAGGGCCTTCCAAAAAGAATAAGGAAGTGCCATGTCCATTTCAAACAACTTCTGGTAATTTTCCAATCCGTTAAAATAAGGATTCTTCTGATTGGCAAAGTCCCATTTGAAAAAGCTAAGAACAAAAGAATAGGCAATGGGCCAAAAGACAAAAACCCCCAATATGATAAAAGAGGGTAATAGAAAAAGGTAACCGTGAACAGTTTCTCTGATTTTTTTGTTTTTAATTCTGAGAAAATTTGTTTTATTCGACATCAGTATCAACCTTTATTAATATTATAGAGTCCTTGCTTCAGTAATGGAATGATCGTATTTAATATTTCCTTGATGACATATTGTTTGTTGGGGAGGTTTATCACAACTGTCGAATGAAAGATTCCGCAGATACCTCGATTTAAAATGGAATATGCTCCTTTTTCCATAAGCGAATACATAATCGCACCTTCCAGAGCGGGGAGCCTTTTATCAATCAAAGCACCAGTTGCTTCAGGAACGATATCGTCACTTTCCATTCCAATTCCCCCAAAGGTCAATACCAGAGAATACCCCTCCATGAAAAGACAGAAAAGAGCTTCTTTAAAAAACTCTATATCCCTACTAACTCGGACTGTCTTTTTCACAATCAAACCATCTTCCTTCATCAAACCTTTTAATTCATTGAGATCATCTTCTTCCATATCAGCGGTTAAAACCAGTGCTATAGAATGTATCATTGTTGTTTCATTCGATTTAAAATAACTCAAGTTCCTGGCCCCCTTTTTCAATACTGGTCTTAAGAAGCTTGTCTATATCTTTTACAGTTTCTTTGATTCCCTTAATCATCAAAGGAATATCTTCATTGAGCAGTAACTCAAGCATCTGTCTGTGTTGTTCTTCTTCATTTGAATAAGCAACGGTGACAACGCCAATGATGTTCTTTTCATCGTAGAAGTTTTTCAAGAGGTTAAGTTTTTTTTGAGCATTTTTCTCTAATGAACCTATCTCTGCTGCTTTTCCGTTAAGAACCGTGTTGAAAATATCTTTTGCATTATGATTGATTTCCTTGACAATTCTTAAAAATTCAAGAATTTTTTCTTTGCTAAGTTGCTCAATAATAAACCCTTTTTCAACCTTAGATACTGAATAATGATGAATAGAAAAATAATCGGAAATGTTCTTGGCAATTCTTGAAAAGATGATGTTGTATAAAAATTTTTTGGTTTCCCTTTTTAAATCATCGTCTTTATCATCTACAATATCCAGAAAAAACCTGGGATTTGTTCCCAGCCAAAGTTCCATTCCCTCCATCCCAACATTGGGAATGATATAATGATTGTTATCAATTTCATAATAATTGCTTTCTACTGCTATCAAATTGATGAGCAAAGCATTATAATGTGTTTTTTCAGTTTCTTCAGGTGTGAAGGATGTTGGAATGTTTTTAATCAACTCAGTAATCTCATTATAGCGTGCTTCTGAATTTGAGGCATATCCAAGGATAGTAATATTGTAATCGGAAAAAAATTGGATTTCATCCAGAATAAAATCTATTGAAGGAATCTTCGTGCAAATAATTTTGGCATTTTTCCAAATTATTTTTTTTGTAATGCTGACAAAATCATCCGGTATGGATATTTTCAGGGTATCTTCAGGCGAAAAAGAAAAGGAAACACTTTTTAGATCCAAAAAGAAAAGTGTGGAAAGTATCTTATTGTTTTTTTCAACCACAAGATGAACGGATGGTGCTCCTGATATGAAAGTAGACGTGCAATCGAATTGTTCATCAAAAATAGAATAGATAAGCGTATTTGCATCTTTTGCCATTGCTTCAATATTGATTCCATTGAGAATTTCTTCGATTCCGGCTCCTTTAAGGTACAAAACAAATCACCTCAGTGACAGACTTTTTCAGTCTATCCCCTCTACAATCACTCCAGCCATAGTGTACTCACCATCATGTGTAATGGATAAAAACACTTGACAATTTCGGGAAAAGTAAAACACCAGTTGTTCATAGGGAATTTCCAAATAGGGTTTCCCGTTTTCGTCTGTTACCACGCCAATTGAATTTAATTCAAAATCTCTGACACCACGTCCCGTGGCTTTGTAAAAAGCCTCTCTTGCACAAAAACGGCCTGAAAAAAATTCCTTTTGTCTTTTAAGCGACTTAATGGCAGATAACACTTCATTTTCACTTTTCGTTAGGACTTTGTTTTTGAGTCTTTCGATTTTCTTCTCATCGAGTCTTCTCAAGTCCATTATGTCGATACCAAAACCAAGAATCAAAGTTTTTCTTCTCCTGAAAGATAGTATTGACAGAATTGATTAACAGGGCAAATGGAACAAAGGGGTGTTCTGGGTTTACATACAGCTTTACCAAATTCCACCATTGAACCGTTTATAGGTCCCCATAAACTTGAAGGCAGAACTTTCATTAATGCAAACTCGGACTTTTCAGGTGTCTTTGTCCGTATCCATCCCAATCGATTGGCAATACGATGAACATGAGTATCCACTGCCATTGCGGGTATTCCAAAAGAAACCCATAAGACAATATTAGCTGTCTTTCTACCCACACCGGGCAACTGTGTGAGTTTATCAATATCAGGAGGCACTTTCCCTTTAAATTCATTAATCAGAATTTTTGACGTTTCAACGATGTTTTTTGCCTTTTGTCGATATAACCCTGAGGGCTTGATTCTTTCATACAAATCTACCGGTTCTTTCCCGGCAATCTCATAAACACCCCAATCGTCGTGAAATAACTGGTTGGAGGCTTTTTCAGTATTTTCATCCTTAGAACGCTGACTCAATATAGTAGTAACCAAAACAAAATAAGGATCCGTGTTTGTATGCGTTTTCGGAAACTTTTCAATGATCATTTCAGCCGTATTGATAATTTTCAGATTCAAAACTTATCCTTTAAGGGCCTCCGCCCCGTTAACAATCTCAATAATTTCCTGTGTAATTGAAGATTGTCTCGCCTTGTTATAATCCAACGTGAATCGTTCAATCAGATTCTCTGCATTTTCTGTTGCATTTCTCATGGCATTTTGTCTGGAATAAAGTTCACTGACCTGAGACTCAAGGAGTAAATTCAACACATTAGATTTCAAATATAATGGCAGGGCTTGATCAAGTACTTTAGTCGGTTCAGGTTCAAATTCATATTCTATACGATAGGCCTTTTCTTTTGATTTATTTTCGGTTGGCCTAATGGGGAGTAAATCCAAAACTTTTGGTTTTTGTAAAAGCGAACTGTAAAATTTACTATAAACCACTTTAAAAGAGTCAGCTTTTTTTTCTTCAAAAATATCCAGTATTCGGTTAACCAACATTTCAGCGGTAGAGAATCTGGGTTTATCATAGAATCTATCCTGATCGTAAAGGACCTTTTTCTTCCTATACCTAAAATTTGAAACCCCTTTGGTACCAATAACCATATAACCGGCGAACTTCTCTCCCAATTTTTCAGCTTCCTCTTCAGCAGCTCTTATGAGGTCCAAATTATAAGCACCTGCAAGTCCCATGTCGGATGTAATTAAAAACACCGCAGTTTTATCATAGGTCTTTTCGGAATCGAACAATAGCGAGTGAGATTCTTCCAAGCCGGAAATACAATCTCTGACCAGTTCATCCACTCGCTCCACATAAGATGAAAAGGCTTTCCAATTTCGCAAAGCCTTGTTCACTTTTGCCGTTGCAACCATTTCCATGGCGTGGGTGATGTGTTCGGTGGATCTTGTTGATTCTATTCTGCTTTTAATGGCTCTAAGTTGACCGCGACCCAAATGACATCACCCCCGTTATTTGGTTTGTGTAGTCACACTAAAAGTTTCTGTGAAATCCTTAATGCCTTCTTTTATTTTTTCCTTTAGTTCATCGGTTAATTTACCTTTCTCGATGACTTCTTTCAAAAGTTCCGGATGCTGGTTTTTAAAAGTCCTGAGTAATTCTTCTTCAAAAGTTTTGATTCTTTCAGTTGGGATTTTATCCAACATCCCCTCAACTCCGGCAAATAAAACCAATATCTGATCCTCAACAGACATAGGAGAAAACTGATGTTGTTTTAACAATTCCATGAGCTTTTCTCCACGCAACAACTGATTCCTGGTGGCCTCATCCAATTCACTGGCGAACTGAGAGAAGGATTCCAGTTCTCGATACTGTGCTAAATCAATTCTCAATGTACCTGCAGTTTGTTTCATGGCCTTGATCTGAGCAGCGCCTCCTACCCTGGAAACTGACAAACCTATGTTGATAGCGGGCCTAAATCCAGCATAGAACAACCCCGCTTCCAAATATATTTGACCATCCGTGATGGAGATAACGTTGGTAGGAATGTAAGCTGACATATCATTGGCCTGTGTTTCAATGATGGGTAAAGCGGTAAGGGACCCCCCGCCTTGTTTATCATTGAGTCTTGCCGCTCTTTCCAATAATCGGGAATGCAAGTAAAAAACATCACCGGGATAGGCTTCTCGTCCGGGTGGTCTTCTCAGCAACAAAGATAATTCCCTGTAGGCAGCAGCATGCTTGCTCAAATCATCATAAACGATCAGGGCATCTTCCCCTTGATGCATGAAATACTCACCGATAGAACATCCTGCATAAGGAGCTATGTAGAGGAGTGATGCCGGATCTGACGCAGAAGCCAGTACAACGGTGGTGTATTCCATGGCGCCGTATTTTTCCAGTTGGTCAACGATTCTTGCCACACTGGCTGTCTTTTGTCCGATGGCTACGTAAACACAGTTAACTCCTTTTCCCTTTTGATTAATGATGGTATCTAAGGCAATTTGAGTTTTCCCGGTTTGTCGGTCACCAATGATCAGCTCTCGCTGGCCTCTTCCGATTGGTATCATGGAGTCAATGGACTTCAAACCCGTTTGGAGAGGTGTGTCAACCGGTTGTCTTTCGATAACACCGGGAGCTTTTATCTCAATATCTCTTGTTTGGTCGGTATTTATGGCACCTTTACCATCAATGGGTTGACCTAATGGGTTAACAACTCTTCCCAGAAGTTCTTTTCCCACGTTGACGGAAATAATCTTACCGGTTCGTTTAACGATACTGCCTTCACGGATATCAGAATATTCACCAAGAGCTACGACACCCACGGTATCTTCTTCCAAGTTTAAAGCAATCCCCAATGTGCCGTTATCGAATTCTACTATTTCATTGGCTTTGACTTTTTTCAAACCGTAAACAGCTGCAATGGCATCTCCAACCTGAACAACCCGGCCTGTTTCCTCTAAATTGGCTTGTTTTTCATATCCTTTAATTCTTTCTTTTAATATCTTGGTTATCTCATCTGGTGAGATTCTCAAGCGAGTCACCTCTCTTCCGAGATCATTTGTTTTGAAAGTCTTTGTAATTGTCCTTCTATTGATAGATCCAGTTCCTGATCATCCACAAATACTTTAATGCCTCCGATCAGGGATTTATCATACTCTATTTCAAGTTCAGTTTCTTTGTTCAATAATTCTTTTAACTTCAATTTAATTTGTTGGAGATCATCATCAGTTAAAGAAATGGCGGAAACCACCAACGCCTTAGAGATGTTCTGTCTGTTAAAAGCCATACTTTCAAAAGTTTTATAAAGAGCATCCAACAGACCCTCTCTTCCTTTATCAACAACTACGTCAACAAAAGAATTCATTGGCTTTGAATCAATACCTTTCTCTTTCAGGATTTGCTTGATGATATCAGTCTTTTCAGTTTCCGTTGTATTGGGACTGAAAAGGATGTCCGTAAATTGTTCATCTTTAAAGGCATCTCCTAAAATCCTTAAGCCTTTGAGTATTTGGGGTATTTCTTCAGTTGGGACACTCTCTAAAAGCGCTCCCGCATAGGCTCTCATCAGCGAAGGGGAATATTTTTTCAAGAGTAGTCATCCTTTCCGGCATCTTTGATCATCTTGGTAAGAAATTCTCTTTGAGCCTGTTCATCCAGCTTTTTTTCGATAATTTTCGAAGCCATTAGAACGGCCAAAGATACCGCATCCTTCTTTAACACTTCAGAAGCTTCTCTTTTCATAGATTCGATCTCCGATTCTGCCGTTTTGATCATGCGTTGCGCCTGATCCTGCGCTTTATCCTTTTCTTCCCTTGTATAGGCATCCACGGTTTTATGTGCGTTTTCTATGATTTTATCAGCCTGTTCATGAGCTGATGTCAAGCGTTTCTGTGCTTCTTCTTTCATTTCCTGTGCTTGAGCTTTTATTTTTTCGGCTTTTTCCAACTCTTCTTTTATCTTATTCTGCCTTTCCGAGGTCATGTTTAAAAAAGGCTGGTAAAGAAATTTGTAAAGGAAAAATGCCAAAAGAACAAATTGTAATAGCATGACAATTGATGTTAAATTAAATTCCAATAACTCCATAGTGGTTCACCTCCCCTGTATAAGGAGTGATTTTTTATACAAACAAAATGATGAAAGCAATCAGCAATGAATAAAGACCGGTTGATTCCGATACTGCCATTGCCAAAAGCATTCTTGTAACAAGACTTCCCGCCATCTCAGGTTGTCTGGCCATAGCGTCCATGGCATGAGCGCCAACGTTACCTTCACCGATGGCCGGGCCAATAGCGCCGATACCCATACATAAACCGGCTCCTACGTATTTTGCTGCCTCAATGATTGCCTGTTCCATAATCATTAACCTCCTTGATTTTCGGTTTTTATTTAAAGTTGCTTATTCTATTTGACCTGCAATATAGGCGATTGTCAGCATGGAGAAGACCATGGCTTGAATCAATCCAATAAACATGCCAAAAAACCCCCATAATGCCACAGGTAGTATCAGGTATTTGACCATGTAGCTGAGGATAAGCACCAGAATCCCGCCACCGTAAATATTTCCAAACAAACGTAGTGAGTGGGAAATTGGTTTTGAGATTTCTCCAACAAGGTTCATGGGAAACATGATGAAAACCGGTTGAAAAAAACTTTTAATCCAATTTCCAAACCCTTTTACCTTGATGGCAAAAGCATGACTGATGACCAGTGTCATCAAAGCGTATGTGGCATTTGTGTTCAAATCTGATGTTGGAGTGTACCAAGTGTCAAGAAATAAAGAAAAATGTGGCTTACCGTTGATTACCGATACATTTAATCCAGGAATACCACTGATGATATTAGCAAGCCCTATAAAAATGAAAAGCGTGGTAGAAATAACAAAGACCGGCTTGACGTATTCTTTAACCGTAATGGAATCTTCAACGGTTTTATGCATGAATTCCAAAAATAATTCAACCGCAGACTGTTTTCGATCCGGGATCATGGAAAACTTTTTTGAAACCCCATGGGCAAACACTATTACAATCACACAAATAATTCCGCCCATGATAACAGTGAGCCAATTGATGCGTGTAAAAAAACCGGCTTCTTCCCCAAAAGTGTAAATCCATTTGGTTCCGATCCCCATTTTGCCCAGTTGATCCATTCCACCAATATTTGGAAGGGAAAAAAGCCATGTGACAATGATTGCCGCCAGTATAATTCCCACAAAAATTTTTTCGCCTTTGCTCAAGCTCAAAAAAACCCCTCCCTCTTAATCATGCCTTTCCCTGTAAGCGATATAATAAAGGATGAAACGGATCATGAAAAGTGAATAAAATGTCCCAAACAACGAATAAACCGAAATCATCCCGCTTAAGATCAAAAATACAATCATGATACTATATCTTACCACAAAACCTCTTGGAGTCTTATCAGTTCTTTGCTGGTTTAATAGCCGTAAAAGTCTTTTTCTTTGTTCGGAAAGCGACCAGAGATAAAAAAAGGATGCGGCAACACCAAGCATCAATCCGTAAATGAAATCATATGTACTCAAAAAAACAGCAATGATAAGCGCTGCTGAATTCAACAATATAATACCATAAACAAACCGTTTGACAAAGGCTGCAAAGGAATCATCAGGAGCTTTTTTTCGGGCTCTTTTTACCCGTATTCTCATCTTCTTTTTCGCTTTTTTCTTCATATTGTTTGGATTCCTTTACCAGTTCCTTGATGCCGTTGTAAATCCCAGAAACCATACCGAAAAACAGGGATATGATAAAAATGATCTTGTTGTCAAAGGTCCATTTGTCTAAATAATACCCAATGAGTCCTGAAACAGCCATGTTAGCAAAAACAGTAAAACCAAAATAGGGAATGAGATTCAGCTTCTTCAGCTCTCTGGGAAGGTTGACCTTTTCGTCTTTTTTGTTCATTCCCTCATAACCATATTAACTTCAAAGGTAAAATTATCTAAGTGGGCGGGGATTTTTAAAATCAATCCTTCTACATTTACATGAATTTCCTTTCCCAAAATAACTGAAGGAGGTGTAATATCAATGGGCTTACCAATCTTCTCAAGGTTCATGGCAATATTCCCGGAAACCATGTTCCCCAATTCACCAATAGCACTCATGGCTAAATCATCCAACTTATCGTAAGGCATCCCCATCATGTTGCTGACAATATTCATCCCCAGTTCTGAAGTGAAGCCATAAACAAGGTTTCCTTCCATATAGCCGTTATAGCCAACAACGGTTACCAAATCATACCCCTTTGCCAGTTCCTTTGAAATTTGGGGTTTGTCCAATTCCACCTTTGAATGAATGGTTTCGTTAAAAACCTTTACCAAACTTTTCAACATTGCGTTGATTACTTTTACATCCATAATTAAACCTCCACGGACTTCTCTCTATACTGAATCGCCTCCGCAATATGCGGAGTTTCTATCTTTTCCTTTCCTTCTAAATCACTAATGGTCAACGCTACTCTGAGTATCTTGTTAATACCCCTGCCTGTTAACTTAAAGCGAGAAACCGCCTGTTCCAATAATTTCTCCGATGTTATATCCAGTCGACAATAACGTTTCATCATCTTCTGGTTCATCCGGCTGTTTTTCACACAGGTCTTTCCTTTAAATCGTTTTTGCTGTCTATTAATAGCCTGATTAATACGCTCCCTGATGGATTGCGAAGTTTCCTCTTCTCGAGAATCCTTGTATTCCCTATAACTCATTCTGGGAACCTCAATGATCATATCGATTCGATCTAAAACAGGTCCGGAGAGTTTTCTGTTATATCTGACGATATCTCTCATGGAACACGTACATTCACGTTCCGGATCACCGTAATTACCACAAGGACAAGGGTTTTGTGCTGCTATCAATGTGAAATCTGCCGGATATCTGACAGAAAGCCTCGCTCTGGAGATATTGACCACGGCATCTTCCAGAGGTTGTCTCATGGATTCAACAACATCTTTAGAAAATTCGGGAAATTCGTCCATAAACAAGACCCCGTTATGGGCTAATGAAACTTCCCCGGGATGAGCATCGGTTCCTCCTCCAATGATAGCTGCTCTGGATGCTGAATGATGAGGAGACCGGAAGGGTCTCATCATACTGAATGTGTTGCTGGAAATATTTCCGCTGATACTGTAAAGCGATACTGTTTCCAAAAATTCATCATTTGAAAGAGGTGGTAATATAGTTGGCATACGCCTTGCCAACATGGTCTTTCCCGAACCGGGAGGACCTTTCATTAGGAGATTGTGTCCCCCGGCAGCAGCGATTTCCATGGCACGCTTAGCCTGCTTTTGCCCTCTGATTTCCGAAAAGTCGATCTCTTTGTCATAAGATAATCCATCATAAACACTTTCCGGTACTTTGAGATTTGAGGCTCCATTCAGAAATCCGACGACTTCGCGTAAATCCTTTGCTAAAAAGACGTTGAGATTTTTTGCCAAACCGGCTTCTTCTTCGTTCTCATAAGGAACGATGACTTTAGGAATCTCGGAATCCACCTTTTCCGAAGAAAGGGCAATCAAGATGGGAAGTAAGCCACGGACCTTTCTTATTTTCCCGTTTAAGCTGAGTTCTCCAAAAAAATATAAATTTTCTGCATTTTTCGGATCGACAATATCTGAACAACAGAGAAGTGAAACGGCCATGGGTAAATCCAAGGCCGTTCCTTCTTTTTTCAGATCACCCGGTGCCAAATTGATACACATTCTTCCCTTTGGCATGGGGTAACCATTACTTTTAATAGCGCTTTTTATCCTCTTCTTACTTTCTTTAATCGTTGTGTCGCCAAGGCCTACGATGTCGATGTCATGATTGATCGCTTGTTTGTCTACAAAAGATTCAACAATGACGGTACGAGCTTCCAGCCCTATGAGCACCGCACTTCTAAGCTTTGAGAATTTTCCCATTTTTCAACCCTTTTCAGAAATTCTTGATGAATACGGGTATCGCCTGTCAATTCCGGATGGAATGAACAAGCAACGATATTCTTTTCCTTAACCATCACAACCAAATCTTCATGCTTGGCCAACGGTTTAACCTCTTTTCCCAATGTAGAAACTACAGGAGCGCGAATAAAAACTGCGTTGAAAGGATCATTGTAATCCCGAATATTGATGGGTTCCTCAAATGAATCGATTTGCCTCCCAAAGGCGTTCCTAATCACTTGTATATCAAGCAACCCCAATGTCTGCTGATTAGGATAGTTTTC
>Ga0272443_10004217_pt1 | contig 15947 bp, 14 predicted proteins | sample SSMAcet12_FD_193581 | JGI IMG/M metagenome (GOLD analysis project Ga0272443, IMG submission 193581) | Marine sediment archaeal communities from Little Sippewissett salt marsh, Falmouth, MA, United States - SSM-Acet-12 | ecosystem: Environmental > Aquatic > Marine > Wetlands > Sediment ...
CCACCCGAAGAGCACTGGCGGCGTGCTGCTGGAGCTGTACGAGTAAAAGCCGAACTTCAGGAAGAAAAGAAGAAAGCCCCGCTGCTGCGGGGCTTTTCGGTTGACAAACCGTTGACGCTAGACCTGTACGTGAACCACTTCGGGGGGTGCGGGGACATCCTCGAAACGTTGTGCAAGCTTGAAAGACATCACCGCCAGGCCGGCCATGATGCTCAACCCCACGACCACCGCCAGGTTGGCGAACAGGGCGATGGGGATGGGTCCGGCGATGAGGTACACCAGCGTGGGCATACCCGCGTCCATCGTGATGGTGCCGGCCATCAACATGGCCGTCATCAAGCCCAGGGGCGCGAAGAGCATGTAGCCGGTGAGCAGCAGGGCGCGCGCGAAGCGGCGTTCGAAGCGCTGCAGGAGCGCCATCAGCAGCAGGCTGCTGGCAGCGCCGCCCAGGATCAATCCGATGATGAACACGACCAGCTCGACGCCGGCCGGGAAGTAGCCGAAGTGCAGTGCGTTGTAGCCCAGTCCAAGGCTGGCCCACGCCAGACCGACTACCAGGGCTGCGAGATTTCTGGATTTCATGAGCACCTCCTGCAGAAGCCGCTGCGTTCAGGGTTCGTTCTGCAACCGCATTGTGCCATGAAAGGGGGCGTTCGCGGGGAGTCTGCAAGGTGGATGTAAGGGGGGTGGGGGATATGTTATCGTGCTGTGCCCTCGGAGCTGTGCGAAGACGGGATCCCGCAGTTTCACATTCGAATGAGGATTCGAAGCCCACTGTTCATCAACCCCATACACAAACATCCCCGGGGATGCCGGGGATGTTGACCTTACATCGCTCTTATCGGTCTCAGCCCAGCGCCACGTCCAGCACCATCATCACCACAAAGCCGAGGATGGCGCCCGCTGTGGCGATGTCGGTATTCTTTTCGTACTGCGATTCGGGAATGAGTTCCTCCACCACGACGAAGATCATCGCACCTGCTGCAAACGCGAGCGCATAGGGCAGGATGGGACGCATGGTGGTCACCGCCCAGGCGCCGAGGATGGCCGCCATCGGCTCCACCACCCCGGAAAGCTGCCCGTACCAGAAGCTCTTGCGGCGGCTCATGCCCTCCCGGCGCAGCGGAACGGACACTGCCGTGCCTTCCGGGAAGTTCTGGATGCCGATGCCCAGCGCCAGCACCGACGCCCCTGCCAGGGACGCGGCAGGGATGCCGGCTGCCACTGCACCGAACGCCACGCCCACTGCCAGCCCCTCGGGAATGTTGTGCAGCGTGATGGCCAGCACCAGCAGGATGCTGCGGCGCCATTGCGTGGGCAGCCCCTCGGCATCCTCATCCGGAAACCCGAGATGCAGGTGCGGCAGCACCAGGTCCACTCCGCGCAGGAAGACCCCGCCCAGGATGAACCCCACCGCCGGCGGCAGCCAGGCCCGGAAACCGAGCTCCGTGGAGAGTTCAATCGACGGGGCGAGCAGCGACCAGAAGCTGGCTGCCATCATTACGCCTGCGGCAAACCCGAGCATGCCGTCCAGCACGCGCCGGTCGATCGTTTTGAAGAAAAACACCAGCGACGCCCCCAGCGCGGTGACGAACCACGTGAACAGCGTCGCGAACAAGGCCTGTGTCACCGGCGTGTAGCCGGCCAACCAATCAAAAACCATGTGATCCTCTGTCCATAACCGATATTGATGGAGAGTCTATCAGAATCAGAGGCGCCTGACAGTAGCGATGCCCAACCTGCAATCCATCACACTGAACGGCGCCTGGACGCGTACAAGGGATACTTCACAGAACGATAGATCCTTCGGACGTGCCCATGCGGGCACGATTCTCAGGATGACATGTCATATTGCATCTTTTCATGCTGTCATCCTGAGTCCGGAGGGCAAACCCTTGCAGGACACGGAGATCTACCATTCTGTGACATGAAAAGGCGATGGTGTACACAGCGTAAAGTCAAACGCTTTGCGGCGTATGAACGCTAAAAGGGAAGACTTCACAGCTCGACAGATCTCCTGTCCTCTTGAGGGTTCAGTACAGCCTGCAGATGTCCTCCCTCTCCGCAAAGTTACGAGGGCGCGACAGGAAGACAAATTGAAACAGGTCACTCCGGAGAATGCGGTGCGAAGGCCGGGCTCCGCAGCACCAGCACGGCCAGCACGGCCAGAATCCCCAGACCGAACCAGCCCAGCCCGAATGAACGCAGCGGGTCGCCCGGCCGCACGAGATAGGTGAGAGAGAAGGCGTAGGTGCTGTTGACCACGCCATGCAGAAAGGCGGCGGTCCAGATGCTCCCGCTCCTGCGCACAGCATACGCCTGCAGGACGCCCCACAGGGTGAAGAACAGGAGGCCGGCGAGGATTCCCACCGCCGTGGGCGGGTAGGTGTGGACGCCGCGCAGGATGACCGGCAGGTGCCAGGCACCCCAGACGAAACCGGTGAGGATCGCCGCCGCACGGCCGCCCAGCGGGTCGAGCTCGTCCAGCAGGAAGCCGCGCCAGCCGTATTCCTCTCCGAAGGTGGATGCGATCCCGCTCAGCGGGCCCCCGACCACGGCAACGACGAAGAACAGCACGATCACCGCCGGGATGTAGAGCACACCCGGCACAGGCAGGCCATAGACCGTGTCCAGCGCGGGCTGCATGTCCCCCAGCCCCAGCAGCCGGTTCAGCAGCGCGCTCACTACAAAGTACCCTGCCGCGATGAGGACCACGCGCTGTCCGGCGGCGACATCGCCAAAACCGAGACCCATCTTCCCCATCGCCTCCCCGCCACTCTGGGTAGCGAGAAAAATGACGAGCAGCGTCCACAGCGATATGAAGAGCGTCCCCAGCCCCGCCATCAGCCGCGCCTGCGCGGGCAGCAGCAGCGCCAGGACAGGCAGCAGGGCGTAGAGGCCGGTCAGGATCAGAAAGGAAAGTGGGATCCAGCGGGCTGCGCCGCTTGCGTCCTGAAGGGGATAATCATCGGAGAGGAACAACCGGAAGGCAATGGCAATGGACGCCGGCACGAACATCCCCCACGGCGGCATGGCGAGGCTGTTGAACGCCTCTGCCCCCGCCAGCGCCGTCAGCAGCGCATCATAACCCCACGACAGGCCAAAGGTCAGCAGCAGGAACGCCGCGATCCGCCCAATCTTCATCACCCCATCCCCCGTTGCGTCGGAACGGTTCCATTATAAATTGGCGCAGACTGTGAGGAAAGCCGTGCGTTTCACTGCACGACGCTGAAATGCTGGGCGGCTTCATCCAGCACGAGGCACACAAAGCGCATAAAGTTGCGGCGCACGACCGGTTTCAGCGTCCCCAGAAAAAGCGGGATCTCCGCCTGCAGGTCGGCCATGCAGCAGTTGGTAAAGTCCCCCAGCCACTCCACAGCATTCTGCCGGTAGGGTTCGTCGAGCGTGGTGATGCGGTCCAGGATGGCAACGACGTCGCGTTCATCATCGGTCATGGCAGCTCTCTCCAACGGTTGTTCGGTGTTCCCTCGCCCTCATAGATGCAAGGATGGTGCCAGCGCTTGAGTTGGAGAACGTTCTTGCGCTAGGATGGGAGCATGACGTTCAAAGCCGCGTACCTGACCCTCCTCCTCAGCGGGGAGCTCGCCCGCCGGGCGGACGCCGCGCTGGAGCACATGCGCGACTGCGATCTGTGTGCGCGCCGCTGCGGGGTGGATCGATTCACGACGAGGGGGGCCTGCAACACGGGCGTGCACGCCCGCCTCGCCTCGTACGGCGCCCACCACGGCGAGGAGGATCCCCTGCGCGGGACGCGCGGGTCGGGCACCATCTTCTTCGCCTGGTGCAACCTGCAGTGCGAATACTGCCAGAATGCCGACATTAGCCAGCTTCCTTCCGGCCGCGAGGTGGATCCGGAGGAGCTCGCCGCCGTGATGCTGGCCCTGCAGGCAGGCGGCTGCCACAACATTAACCTTGTCTCCCCCTCCCACGTCGTGGCACCCATCCTGCAGGCGCTCCTCATCGCCGCCGAAAACGGGCTTACGCTCCCGCTGGTGTACAACACGGGCGGCTACGATTCGCCCGAGGCGCTGGCGCTGCTGGACGGCGTGGTCGACATCTACATGCCCGACATGAAATACAGCGACCCTGCCGTGGGGGAGCGCCTTTCGCATGTGAAGGACTACCCCGCCGTGAACCAGACAGCCGTCCGGGAGATGCATCGCCAGGTCGGCGACCTCGTCCTCGACGACCACGGCATCGCGCAGCGCGGCCTGCTCGTGCGCCACCTCGTCCTGCCCGGCGATCTCAGTGGGACGCGCGACGTGCTGCGCTTCCTGGCCGAAGAGATATCCCGGGATACGTACCTCAACCTGATGGACCAGTACCACCCCGCCCATCACGCCCGCGAGCACCCGCCGCTCCACCGCCGGCTGACGCGAGAGGAATTCCAGACCGCCCACGCCGCCGCAGAGGACCTCGGCCTCACCCGCCTGGACCAGCGTCGTCGGTTCCCGTTCTGAACATAAAAAGCTCCCCGTCGCCGGGGAGCCTCATTCATTCAACGATACGATTACAGGGATCAGCGGGCGAGCATCTCCGCCATGTCGTAGTAATCCAGGTTGGGCTGGCGCGGATGGGCGAGGACCTCGTCCAGCGGCACATAGGCAATCTTGCGCCCCTGCAGCCCGACCATCACATCCGTCTTGCCGTCCAGCAGCCCTTCCACCGCACGCACGCCCATGCGCGTCCCAAGCATGCGGTCAAAGGCGGTCGGACTGCCCCCGCGGATGACATGTCCGAGGATGGTCACGCGCGGCTCGAAACCCACCTTATGCTCTTTGAGGTAGGCTGCCACCTCGTTGACCTTCAACGACGCCCCTTCCGCCGCCACGATGATGGCATGCGTCTTCCCGCGGGCATAGGCATCCTGGATTTCCTTGACGATGGTAGCCATTTCCATGTCCCGTTCCGGAATGAGGATGAGTTCCGCGCCGCCGATGACGCCCGAAATGAGCGCCAGGTAGCCGCAATTACGCCCCATGGTTTCCACCAGGAACACACGTTGATGTGAGGAAGCCGTATCACGCAGCTTGTCCAACGAGTCCATGATGGTGTTCAGCGCTGTATCCACGCCCATCGACATGTCCGTGCCGGTAATGTCATTGTCGATGGAGGAGGGTGCGCCGACCACGGGATAGCCCAGGTTGGCGATGGCGTGTGCGCCGCGCATCGAGCCATCGCCCCCAATCACGACCAGTCCATCAATGTCGTGCTCATTCAGTTCGCGCAAGCCCTTGCGCTGGATCCTCTCCTCTTTGAATTCCAGGCAGCGCGCAGTCCGCAGGAACGTCCCTCCCTGCTGCATGATGCCGCTCACATCGCGCGCCCGCAGCGGGCGCATGTCCCCGTGGATAAGGCCTTCATACCCCTCTTCAACGCCGAACACTTCGACGTTGTGGAACAGCGCGGTGCGGACCACAGAACGGATGCAGGGATTGATGCCCGGGGCGTCGCCGCCCGAGCTCAAGACCGCGATTCTCCGCATGCTCATTGGATCCTCAACCTTTCAATCTGAACCGCACCCTCACCGAGCAATCCCAGAAGTTGAGCGTGCAATTCCGGACAATATCCCGTGGATGAATTCGGGAATTCAAGATGATAGCATCGTGCCGCCTCGAATACCTGGAACGCGAAGCGGTCTTTCCCCGGGAAGGAATTCAGCAGTCCATGTGCCCGGCGGAGACGGCGTGCATCGCGATTCTTGTCTCCGGTCCCGCGCAGGATGATGGTGATCATACGGGGATGGTCATCGTCCTGCCAGGCGTACGGCGGGGTGGGACCCAACTCCGTTGCTGCGCGCGGCCATTCCTTCTCAGCAGGCAGCGGGTCGGTGCAGGCGACAGCGACAGCCCCTTCCGTGGCGTTCTCAACCGGTGCGGCGTCGACCGCCATGGCCGGCTCCGGCTCATGCAGCCAGGGTTCCTCATCCGGTGGCTGGATGGGGCTTTCCGGCTCACACGATTCAACCACGTCCAGCTCCGTCGTGATGCTGTCGACGATGACCTTGGGGTCGCCGCGCTCCCGGTCGACCCGGCCCCTCACCACAACAATCGACTCGGTTTCCAGCCAGGGAGATACCTCTGCCCAGGTGCGCGGGAAGACGACCAGCTCCACACCGCCCTGCAGGTCCTCCAGGCTGACAAACCCCATCTCCTTGCCCTTGCGCGTGCGGTAGGGGCGGATGTGGCTGATCTCACCCGCTACACACACCTGCTGGTTGTGTTCCGCATCACGTAGTTCCGCGCTGAAATGCGACACCACGCGGGAAAGATCGTCGATGTAGGGTGTGATGGGATGGTCGGAGACATACACACCAAGCAGTTCCTTCTCCCATCCCAACTGCCGGCGGCGCGGCACCTGTGAGCTCACCGGCGGCAGTTCCAGCATATCGCTGACGCCGCTGGAATTGCCGAAGAACATCATCTGGCCCACTTCTGCCGCACGAAACACATTCGCAGAGACCGAAATCAGCTTGTCCAGCGATTCGAGGATGGCGATGCGCGAGCCAAAGGCATCCAGCGCACCCACTTTCACCAGGCTCTCCAGCGCACGCTTGCCGACCATGCGCAGGTCCACCCGGTGTGCAAAATCCTCCAGCGATGCGAAGGGACCGTCCTCCTCGCGCCCCTCCAGGACAACCTCGACGGCGCTCTCACCCACGTTCTTCACGGCGGAGAGACCATAGCGCAGCGCGCAGGTATCGCCGTGTTCCTCGATGGTGAAGTCCAGCCCGCTGTGATTGACGTCGGGGGCAAGCACCTCGTAGCCCATGCGGCGGCAGTCTGCGATGTACAGCGCCACCTTGGCGGTGTCATTCTTGAACACCGACATCAGCGCGCTCATGTATTCCAGCGGGTAGTGCGTCTTGAGGAAAGCGGTCTTGACAGCGATGACACCGTAATCGGCAGCGTGCGCCTTATTGAACCCGTAGCGGGCGAAATTCTCCCAATCGTGGAAGATGCCTTCCGCAATCGCTCGCTGCATCCCTAGTTCGACGGCTCCCTTGATGAATTTCTTGCGATGAGCTTCAATCTGTTTGGTCTTCTTCTTGGAAATCGCCTTGCGCAGGCCGTCCGCCTCCGACGCGGAATAACCTGCCAGCTCCATGGCGGCAAACATAATCTGTTCCTGGTACACCGGGATTCCGAACGTCTCGTCGAAGATGGATTCGAGCCCCGGATGGCGGTATTCCACACGCTCTTCGCCGTGCATGCGGCGGATATAGGTCGGGATGAACTCCAGCGGCCCCGGCCGGTAGAGCGCCACCATGGCAATTACGTTGGCCAGCTCGCGGGGCTTCATCGCTACCAGGTTGCGGCGCATCCCCGAACCTTCCACCTGGAACACGCCGAGGACATCCCCCCGCCCGAGGAGCTCAAAGGTTTCCGGATCGTCGATCGGGATGGAATTGATGTCCCAGACGTCACCGGTGCGTTCCTCGATCATGCGGCAGGCACGCTCCATCACCGTCAGTGTGGACAGGCCTAGGAAGTCGACCTTCAGCAAGCCAAGGGCATCGACGACCTGCATCTCGAACTGTGTGACGGCGTGGATAGGCATGTCCTCCTGCGATCCGCCTGTCGGGCGGTGCAGCGGGACGTATTCGATGATGGGTTTGTCGGTGATGATGACGCCGGCGGCGTGGGTGCCGACGTTGCGCACGACGCCTTCCATCTTGGCGGCGGTGTCGATAAGTTCGCGGATGTAGGCCTGTTCCTCGTGTACCTGCTTGAACTCCGGCACGGTCTCCAGCGCTTCAGGGATGGAGACGGGCTTCCCGGGCACATTGGGCACCATCTTGGCGACGCGGTCCACATCGGGTAGCGGGATGTCGAGCACGCGGCCGACATCGCGAATGGCTGCACGTGCGCCCAGGGTGCCGAAAGTGATAATCTGCGCCACCTTGTCATGGCCGTATTTCTCGGCCGTGTATTCCAGCAGGAGTGCGCGCTTGTCATCCTGGATGTCCAGGTCGATATCGGGCATGTTCACGCGCGCCGGGTTGAGGAAGCGTTCGAAGATGAGCCCGTGTTCAAGCGGGTCGACCATGGTGATGTCGAGCGCGTAGGCCACAATCGAACCGGCCGCCGAGCCGCGCGCGTTGTACCAGAACCCCCGCTCCCGGCAGACACGGCACAGATCCCATACGATGATGAAGTACGCGTCGAATCCCATCTCATGGATGACGCCCAGTTCATAATTCAGGCGTTCCCGAATGGCCGGATCTGCATCATGGTCGCCGTAGCGGCGGTGCAGCCCCTCCTCGCACAGCGCACGCAGATAGCTTTCCGCATCATGGCCTTGCGGCACCGGGAAATTGGGCAGATGGTAGCCCTTGAAGCCCAGATCGACGTTGCAGCGCTCGGCGATGCGAAGCGTGTTCTCGATCGCACCGGGAACCTCGCCAAACAGGGCCTGCATCTCGCGCGGCGTACGCAGGTAGTAGGTATCGTCCGTCATGCGCATGCGGTCGGGATCGCTGCGCACCGCGCCGGTCTGGATGCAGAGCAGGATGTCCTGCAGTTCAGCGTCCTCCGGGTAGATGTAATGGGTATCGTTGGTGGCGACAAACGGCAGGCTGTAGTGCTCCCCGAACTCAATTAGCTTGCGGTTGACCTCCGGCAGTCCCTTAATCTTATGGTCCTGCAATTCGATGAAGAAATGATCCGGCCCGAACGTTTCCAGGTACCATTCAACCGATTCGCGGGCGGTCTCCTCACGGCCTTCAAAAAGCGCGCGCGGGATTTCGCCCGCCAGACACCCCGAGGTGACAATCAACCCTTCCCTATGCGCTGCGAGGAAGTCCCGGTCGATGCGCGGCCGGTAATAGAAACCCGACAGCTCGGAGGCCGAGGCAATTTCCAGCAGATTCTTGTAGCCGGTATCATTTTCGGCAAGCAGAAGGAGATGGCTGGAGCGGCTGTCATGTTTCGGGTCGCGGTGCTGCATGGAACGTGCAGCGATGTAGCTTTCCATGCCAATAATGGGTTTAATCTCGGCCGCTTCGGCCGCGTTGTAGAACTCGAATGCGCCGAAGAGGTTCCCGTGGTCGGTAAGGGCGATCGCTGGCATCTCCAGTTGCTTTGCGCGCTGGACGAGCTGGGGGATGCGGCTGAAGCCATCCAGGAGGGAGTACATGGAGTGCACGTGGAGATGAACAAACGACATAACGACCCTGACCGGACTAATGGCGATTATAGCCAACCTGCACACTGCGCGCCATGATTCCATGCTGTCCGGAGCGATATTTTAAGGTTGCGGCAGGTCTAACCCCCTGAATCAAGGAGGGCGGCAGCGGCCGCCCTCCATCTCCATTGCTATTCTTCCTGACGAATCAGGCTTCTTCTTCCTCACCGCCATCCGTGGGGGGCAATTCCTCAATCGCCTCCACCGGTGCGGGGAGCTCGGTTGCGCGTGTTCCGAACTGGGTGATGATGACCGCGCCCAGCCCGAACGTGCCGACCAGCCACTGGAACACCAATCCGAGGCAGGGGACCAGCCCCACACCATTGACGACCAGCGCCAGCACGAGCGTGCCGAGCGCCGCCGAGAGAACCGGATGTACGTCCTGGTCGAGCGCCCTGAAGATGCGCTGCCCGACTTCCAGTCCGATGGCGACCAGACCGACCACCCAGGCGACCACGAGCAGCAGGATGGCGAGGAGCGCAAACGGGATCAGGCATACGGTGATGACCAGAAAGACCAGCAACGCCGGGAAAACCAGCGTCGTAAGCACGCCCAGACCCGCCGACTGCAGAGGCTGCCGCACGACGGCGTCCGAGATGCGGTCAGTCGCTTTCGGTGCGATCACGACGACCAGTACAGCCAGCAGGGTGACGATGAAACTGGTGACAAAGTAGTTCACCACCCTCGAGCGCGGCATGAAGGTCAGGCTGTCTGTGATATTGGCCGGGAAGCGGATGGTGTCCACCCAGTCCATGTCAAAGGGAATCGCGGTGAAGTTATCCCCGCTGACGCGGTCACCTTCGATCTGGGCGCCGTTGGGATTGAACCCGCCGCCCACCGTGACAACGTCGCCAAGGACAGACGCCGACGGGGACAGCACCGCGTTGCCGCCCGTGATGACCAGGTCACCCTGGATGGTGCCGTACCCGTTCAGATTGCCGCCGACGATGATGACGCTTCCCGTCACAACGGAATCCTCCTGGAGTTCAGCCGCCGCGCCGAAGATGGCCAGGTCACCGACCATGGTTTCGCCCTGTTCGAGGACGTACGCGCCGCCAAAGATGACGTTTCCCTCATCGATGTCTGTTACTGCGCAGCCGGAGAGCAGCACAGCGGCAAGAAGCAGAAGGGGCAGGAACATGTTTCGAGTTTTCATGATGGTTTACCTCCGTACAGGCTGGCTGCTGAAGCGATAGAGAGAGAAGAGCCAGAGGCTCGAAAGCCCCAGACCAGCAATTGCAGCCGCAAAAAAGACGACTTGCGGCAAAGAGCGTACAAACGTACTGGCGACAAGGCGCAGGACCCTCAAGCTCAGGCTGGCCTGGAAGCCAATCTGCACCAGGAGCTGACCAATCCCGGTCACCGCCCGGTTGAAAGGTACAACACGTGTAAAGAGAACACTGCCGATGAAGATTGATGCGACAGCCATCAGTGTCAGGATCAAACCACTCACCAGAAGCACACGCACCAACCTTCGCATGCGCCGCTGTTCCTCCAGACGATAGGCAAAGCGCGCTTGAAAACCGGGTGCCGGCGACAAGGTCGGTGCACCGGCCAGCATACCATTCAGTGCGAAATCAGCCGCGTGCAATGTGCGGCATGAATCGCATGTTTCCAGATGCGCATCCAGCTTACGCTGTTCCTCTTCGCCGAGGGGTTCGTTGGAAAAGATCCAATCTTCAAATGGCTGATGCTTCATCACGTAGTCCTCCTATCGCAGCGGCCGGCTCTGCAGCAACCATACGCTGTGCCAGCTCCCGCCTTGCCCGGTGCAGCCTGCTTTTTACGGCCGACTCGGTCAGGCTCAGTGTTTCTGCGATTTCCTCGTACGACATGTCGTACCAGTATTTCAAGACCACTGCGGATCGATCCGTCGGGCTGAGTTCCTTGAGCATCGCCTGGACAGCCGCCTGCTTTTCGCGGACGACGGCGTTGCCCTCCGGGGACAGACCGGGTTCGGATATGGGTCCGACCGTGTCGCCCTCCAGGGATAACCACTGGATGCGGCGCCTGCGGAGTCGATCGATGCAGTGATGCGATGCAATCGACAAGAGCCAGTTCGTGAAGCTGCGTTGCGGATCGTATCGCTTGAGATTGCGGTACGCTTTCAGAAACGTTTCCTGCGCAGCATCCTCAGCATCACCCGGTGTTCCGAGCATGCGGTAGCACAAGTTATAGACCGGGGCCTGATAGGACTCCACCAGGTACCCGAAGGACCTGTCGTCCCCGTTCCGTGCTTCCTTGATCCATGCAGCTTCTTCTGGTCGATGTTGCATGCGCGCTTTCCTGAATGGTCTCACCAACCTATACGCAAAATACGCAGACAGGTTGCATCAATCTGTCTGATTGTACTCCGATTCCGCACCCAGTTGCCTCCACGCCCTGCCATCACCTATACTCAAGGGAGGGAGGAATGCCATGAAGCAGAAACGAACAACCCTGGCCGTGGATCTCGCCCATCGCGATTACGGTGATGTGGGTTTTGCTTTTCTGGATGCGGGAGCCACCGCCGTCCAGTTCCTTCAACCCAATGACCTCGGGCTCACCAACCCGCCCGATGCAGAAACCTTCGCCGCAGCGTTGGACGTCTTTTCCCGGGAGAACCATGTGGGTGCGCTGCTCCTGGACGGGCCACAGGGCTGGAAGAGTGATGACACCGGGATCGAGCATATGCGCCTCTGCGAACGCGTGCTGAACACCCCGGGACGCACCGGTCCCCCCGGGACGACCAAGCCGGGCACCTATCTTCCCTTCATTTCGTTCAGCATCGACGTCTTCCATCACTTGCGCACGCGTCACGGATGGTCGCTGCTCACCGAGGATTGGGGACGGAGACGCCGGCGCTGGATCGTGGAGTGCTTTCCGACATCTGCCTGGAAAACGATGGGACTGGAAAAGCTGCCTGCAAAATCCAAGTCGACAAGGAAAGCCATCGATGCCAACCGGAAGGATCTCAAGCGCGTAACCGGATGGACCATTCCCGCCAGACCAACTCACGACCAGCTGCAGGCTGCCGTGCTGCTTCCCCTCGGCGAAATCCTGCTCGACAAGCAGCCTGACAGGCTCGTCCTGTCAGGGATGGACCCCATCATCCGCGATGACGTCGTGCTGGAGGGATGGATCGCCAACCCCACACCACAAGGCCTGTGAGCAGCAGCGTTCCTGCGATGCCCGGCCTGTATGTGCTGGTCATCCGGCTCGCCGAGTCATACGAGATGACGGTCGGCTCACTCGGTCCGGTGGCTTTTCCATGCGGCACCTATCTCTACGTGGGCAGCGCCCGGGGACCCGGCGGGCTGCGAGCGAGGGTGGATCGTCACCGCCGCCAGCACGGCAAGCGCATGCACTGGCACATCGACGTCCTCCTGCAACATGCCCGTGTTGAAAAGGTCTTCTGGACGACGGACGAGGAAAAGGACGAATGCACGCTGGCAGCGCGCCTTGATCAGCACGGGGAACGCTTCCCGACGGGTTTCGGGGCCTCCGACTGCCGCTGCGGGGGACACCTCATCCACTGGACCGACTCCCGGCCGGATGCACTCGGCCGCGTGCTCTCCTGTATGAACCGCACCTCTTGAGATCAAGGATGTGAAGAGAGGAGGGAATCACTCTCAGGCTGAGAGTTGTTTCACCATGTACGTGCCGTCCAGATGATAGCCTAGTCGACGGTAGTAGCCGCGCGTACCCAGCGCAGCGATGATGGCCATTGTCGGAAAGCCAGCCTTGAAAGCGAGTGATTCCGCCTCATCAATCAGACTGCTTCCAAGCCCAACATGCTGCGCTGCGCCTTCGACCGACCGTCCAACGGAGAGGGATTGCCCGTAGATATGCACTTCCCGGATGATGGCGGCATCCTTGAGCCCGGCCAGGCCGGTATCCGGGGAGCGGGATCCAGGCAGGGAAAGCCGCAGATACCCGGCCAGGAAATCATCAGGTGTGTTGTACGAGAGGAAGTGCTCCTCCGCTCCGCCGGCACGATAGGCCAGGTCCTCGTGATGGAGCTCGTCCGGGTCCACCTCGCGTCCGCGCACTTCCCGGCAGCGGATGCACTGGCAGCGCAGCCCTCTGGCTTTCATCACTGACTGGATATCCTGCCGCAGGCTGGTGCGCTTGTTGCCCGCCACGATGTTCCCGGACGGGATGTCCCGGATGACCCGGTTCACCCGGCAGTAGCGGGGGATGGTCCGTTTCAGATCGCTGATGAGATCAATCAACTCTTGCGTGGAATACGGCTGATAATCGCCGCGCTCCCAGACGTGGTACAGCTCCGCGTTCCTCAAGAGCTGGGTGGGGTAAATCTTGATTTCATCCGGGCGCATGTCCTCATCCGACCAGAGCTTCTGAAAATCCTCCCTGTCCGATTCGAGGCTGGCACCCAGCAGATTGGGCATCCAGTGCAACACAATCTTGAAACCGGCTGCCCGCAGCAGGCGCACCGCCTCACGCGACTCGTCCACACTGTGACCGCGCTTGTTGCGGACGAGAATGGCATCGTCGAGGCTCTGCACGCCCATCTGCACTTTCGTCGCGCCCAGCGCCCGCATGCGGGCAATCTCGTCCCTGTCGATGCTGTCCGGGCGGGTTTCCAGCACCATCCCCACGTTCTTATGGGGAGCGTCCTCGTTCCAGCGCTGAGCTTCCTCCAGCGATGGCGCCTGCCTGCCGTTCATGGCATCCAGACAGCGGCGGATAAACATCTTCTGGTAATCCTGTGGATACGCAGACCAGGTCCCGCCAAGGATGAGCAGTTCGATTTTGTCCGTGGGGTGACCAATCGCCTCAAGCGACTGCAGCCGGGACTCGGTCTGTGCGAAGGGGTCAAAATCATGCTGGACCCCGCGCATGGCGCCGGGTTCATCCGGGAGATAGGATTTGGGCATGCACTCCGCCTCCGGGCAGAAAATGCACTCCCCGGGGCAGGGATGCGGTTTCGTGAGGACCGTCACTGTTGTGACGCCGGAAAGTGTCCGGCCCGGCTTCATGCGGATTTTGCGGAGCATGACCGGGTCAGGAGGGTGTCCCTGCGCCTGTGCCTGCTGGCGCAGCACCCAGACGAGGGTATGCTTGCCGACATACCCGCCTTCCGGAAGAGGATGGCTGCGGATGGCTTTGAGCACATCCAGTCCCGCGCGCACATCCTCAAGCACCTTCTCCGCAATTCGGATCTGGTCCGGCGTGTATTCGCGTGCTTCTTCCCAGGATGTTTTCGCTTCCATCGTATAATCCAGACATGCAACCTGATGTGATCGAACGACTGCGCAGCCTCAATCGTGGATTCTACCAGAGCTTCGGTGATTCTTTCGCCGCCACGCGCACCCGCGTCCAGCCCGGTGTGGCGCAAGTGATGGCGCATACCGCGTCGGACGCTCGCATCCTCGATCTGGGCTGCGGGCATGGGCATCTCGCCGACTTCCTCACCCGCAATGGCCATCACGGGGACTACCTCGGGGTGGATTCCAGCCAGGCGCTGCTGGCCCTGGCCCGGGAGAACGTCGAGCATCCGGCAGCGCGCTTTCTCCAGGCGGACCTGCAGCTCCCGGACTGGACGGACAGCATCAACGGAAGCTTCGACATCGTCACGGCCTTCGCTGTACTGCATCACATTGCCGGACAGGATGCGCGGCGCAGCCTGCTTCAAGGCGTACATGACCATCTCACATCGGATGGGTACTTCATCTTTTCCTGCTGGAACTTCCTCGCTTCCGATCGGCTGCGCAGCCGCATTCAGTCCTGGTCGGCAATCGGGATCAAGGCGGAGGATGTCGATCCGGGAGACTACCTGCTGGACTGGCGTGCGGGGGGTCTTGGCTACCGCTATGTCCATCACTATGAGGAATCCGAGCTGGAAGGGCTGGCAGAGGATACAGGCTTTTCCGTTCAGCGCACATTGTACGCGGACGGCGCCTCGGGGAACCTCGGCCTGTATCAGGTTTGGCAGCCGTCATCTCCCGGCGCAAAGTCAAGCGAGCTTTGACAGCCTCAGGGCGGCATGGTAGAATGCTCAGGCTTGGGAGGGATGCCTCTCAAGGGTACCCGGAGGGATGGCCGAGTGGACGAAGGCGGCGGTCTTGAAAACCGCTGTGGGGCAACCCACCGGGGGTTCGAATCCCTCTCCCTCCGCCAGTCAACTGAATAAGCCTGGGGAGGTGCCGGAGTGGTTGAACGGGGGCGCCTGCTAAGCGCTTGTAGGGGTAAAAGCCTCTACCGTGGGTTCGAATCCCACCCTCCCCGCCTGAAGAAACTTCGTCCGAACAAATGCATATGCCCTCGTAGCTCAGTGGATTAGAGCACTTGCTTGCGGAGTAAGGGGCCACAGGTTCGAGTCCTGTCGAGGGCGCCAGCAAAGGGCTGTCATTCGTGACAGCCCTCTTCGTTTCCCCCTCTCCAACGACGTAAAAAGGACGCCCTTTCGGGCGTCCTTCCACGTAGCATTCTCGTATTCAGCTTCCGCTACGGAGCCGGCAGGAAGTTCCACGGATTGACCTTGCCCCACACCGAATTCTGCATCTCGAAGTGGAGGTGTGGTCCAGTGCTGTTGCCGGTCGTACCCATGCTTGCCACCACGGCTCCCTGGTAGACCGCCTGCCCGCAGCCGACGTTGATGTAGCTGAGGTGGGCGTAGAGTGTCTGCCAGCCATTGCCGTGATCGATGACGAGGGTGTAGCCATAGCCCCAGTCGTTCCAGCCTGCGTAAACCACCACGCCGGTGTCGGAGGCGTAAATCGGCGTCCCCTCATAGC
>Ga0272443_10004218_pt1 | contig 15938 bp, 10 predicted proteins | sample SSMAcet12_FD_193581 | JGI IMG/M metagenome (GOLD analysis project Ga0272443, IMG submission 193581) | Marine sediment archaeal communities from Little Sippewissett salt marsh, Falmouth, MA, United States - SSM-Acet-12 | ecosystem: Environmental > Aquatic > Marine > Wetlands > Sediment ...
CAAACTGCCGGCCGCTCGCGAAATAGTCGCTCGAGCATAAATTCGATCGAGATTGAGTTCGATCGAAAAGAAAAAAAGAGAAAAAAACAGCTACAATATATACCGGCGGGTTCCCCCCGCCGGTATTGGAAAGAGGCGATAAAAGACCATTACTTCGTTTACTACCTCACGGTCAAGCGTTTAATCTTTTGTCCGATAATAAGATATTAATGGTCCAAGGTTTGACTGAAGATCATTTGATTTGACTGATATTTTGTTTTATAATATTTTTATATGAGTTCCGTAAGGAAAATAGTAGTCCATGTCAATAATAATTGGCTTTAGATACATTTTTTAGCTGAGGATACATCGGTGAAAAAGCATATCGTTATAGTCGTCACATTTTTTACACTGCTTGGTTTCGCGCTGAGCGCGCAGGGGGCGGAAACATATTTCAAATTTAAATTCGAATCAAAGGCGGAAATTAATAAATTGACAAAAATGATTTCCATCGACAATGTCGATGGCGATATTGTCTATGCCTACGCCAATGATAAACAGCTCGAAAATTTCCGGCGGCTCGGCATTGAGTTCACCGAACTTCCTCACCCCGGAACATTAATCCAACCCCGCATGTCATCCGACAAGGCTGAGATTAAAAACTGGGATGTTTACCCGACCTATGATGCATATGTCAGCATGATGAATCAATTCGCAGTTGACTACCCCGGTCTGTGCCGGATCGTAAATGCCGGAAGCAGTGTCGAGGGACGCAGCATACTCTTCGCGGTAATCTCCGATAATGTCGATACCGAAGAGGATGAGCCGGAAGTGATGTTTACGGCTACCATGCACGGGGACGAAACCTTCGGGTATATCGGTATGCTCCGGCTGATCGATACTCTTCTTTCATCCTATGGTACCGATTCGTTGATAAACCGACTCGTGGACAGTTGCGAAGTATGGATCAACCCGCTGGCCAACCCCGACGGGACATACAACGGCGGCAATAACACCGTCTTCAGCGCCACCCGCTATAACGCCAACAGTGTCGATCTCAATCGAAATTTCCCTGACTTCCTTCAGGGCGACCATCCCGACGGCAATAGCTGGCAGCCGGAAACAATTGCCATGATGAATATCGCCGAGGCCCAGAGCTTTGTCATTTCGGCCAATTTCCACAGCGGCGCGGAGGTCGTCAATTATCCCTGGGACAGCTGGTCAACCCTGCACACCGATGATGCCTGGTTCATTTACATATCACACTTATATGCCGATTCCGCGCAGTATTACAGCCCGAGCGGATATATGGATGGCTTTAACGACGGCATCACCAACGGCTACCAGTGGTATATGACCCATGGCAGTCGCCAGGACTATATGAACTGGTGGCACGGATGCCGGGAATCCACGATAGAACATGACAATACCAAATTAACCCCGGAATCTGAGTTGAACGCGCTCTGGATCTATAACCGCGTTTCTTTTCTGAACTGGCTCGAAGAAGGCCTGCACGGTATTCGTGGTATCGTCACCGATTCGGCAACAGGTCTACCGATTGCGGCTACTGTTACCGTCGTCGGCCATGATATCGACAACTCGCAGGTCTATACCGATCCCGATGTCGGCAACTATCATCGCATGATTGAACCCGGGACTTATGATCTCGAATTCACGGCGCCGGGATTCGTCGCCAAGACCGTCAGCAACATCTCGACCACATACACCAGCGCCGTCAGAATTGATGTCGCCCTTGCCCCGCTCACATCCGATCCGATTGTCGCCTATGATGAAGACACCGCTCCCGATGCCAATCCCGGAGATACCGTCACCTTTACAATCTCCATCAAAAATCTGGGCGGCGGCAATGCTTATAATGTCGACGGCACACTTGGTACCGATGACTCGTATATCACCGTCTCGCAATCCTATTCGCAGTTTCCGCTTCTGACCGCCGAGGGCGGCACGGCATCATCAAATGACGACTACCAATTCATAATTTCCGAAGACAGCCCCAATTATCGCTATGTTCAGTTTTATCTGGATGTGACCGCCGACGGCGGCTACTCGGAAAGAATATATTTCGATTATTATATAGGCGCCAGATCAATTGCGTACTACGATAATTTTTCCTTCGATCTCGGCTGGAGCGGCCTCGGCGGCTCCGGTGATTGGGAGATCGGCCCGGCCGGCGGCGGCTCGGGAGGCAGTGGGGCCGGTGATCCGAGCCAGGATCATTCCCCGACAACCGACAATTACCTCCTCGGTAACAATCTTTCGCCGTCCGACGGAACATACGGTAGTTCATTGGGAACCACCTACTGGGTGACATCGCCCTATATAGACTGCAGCAATATGACCGGCGTGCAAATGTCTCTCTACCGGTGGCTCGGTATCGAAAGCAGCACCTATGACAACGCTTATCTCGATGTGTATAACGGCTCATCGTGGGTAACCGTATATCACAACTCCGGATCTGTCGATGAATCGTCCTGGAGCGAACAACTTTATGACGTTTCCGCCCAAGCCGACGGCAATCCCGATTTCCGGGTCCGGTTCGGTATCGGCCCCACCGACGGTTCGGTGCAGTATTGCGGATGGAACATCGACGATCTCAAAATCGAGGGGTACGGTGAAGTTTCTTCCGGGACGCCCCAATTTGCCTATCAGCCGGATGAAATTTCCGACAGCCTCTTCCTCGACGGTTCAACCGTCGATACTCTCGTCTTTTACAACAACGGCGACGGCCTGCTGAGAATGCGATGCATATCGACCGACACCTGGCTCACATTCAATCAGGACCAGCAAAATGTCGCCGCCGGCGACAGCCTGATTCTGCCGGTAACGATCACCACCTCCGGTCTTGCGGCCGGCGATAATCTCGGTACCATCGAATACACCAGCAACGATCCCGACAGCACCTCCGGCACGATACCGATTTACCTGCATATCTTCGCTCCCGATATTCAACTGCCGCAGACTTCGATCGATGAATCTCTCGCCGCCGAAGAACAATCGTCTCAAACGTTCATCATCAATAATGCCGGACCGGGACAACTCGATTACAATATCAGCCGTCTGATGTTCAGCGGAAAATCGGAAACAAAAACCAAAGCATCCACACCGGTCTCCCCCATAGGCTATTATCCCTCCGATCCCGACAAACCGGGTGACGCCGAACCGTTCTTCGCCCCGGTCACGAAAAACAGCGGCGGACCGGACAACTGGGGATACATCTGGGTCGATTCCGACGACCCCTCGGGGCCGGCTTACGACTGGATCGATATATCGGCCGTCGGCACGGAAATTACGGGATTCAGCGACGATGACTCCAGCACCGCGCTCCCGATAGGATTCGATTTTCCTTTCTATGAAAACAGTTACTCGACAATTCATATCGGTTCCAACGGTATTCTTACATTCGGTTCCGGATCAACGGCGAGAACCAACACCAATCTGCCGAATAACGGCGCTCCCAACAATCTGATCGCCATGTGGTGGGATGATCTCGATCCCCGTCGCGGCGGCAATATTTTTTATTATCATGATGCCGCCAACGAGCGCTTCATTGTCAGCTTCGACCAGATAAAGAACTATTATTCCTCGACCGGCACCGGTTCGCTTTCATTTCAGGCGGTGCTTTATGCCGCCGGTGAAATTATTCTGCAATATGCTGTTATGGATCCCGGCTCCGATGCCGCCGGACTCGCCGGAGCCACTATCGGCATCGAAAACTCCACCGGCAGCGACGGACTGGCCGTCGTCTATGACGCCGCCTATATGCATGATTATCTGGCCATACGGCTGATGGCCGCCAACTGGCTGTCGGTTTCTCCCGCTTCGGGCACAATCGCACCTTTCGCGTCGGATACGATTCAGGTCGGATTCGATGCCGCCGGACTGACACAGGACATATATTCCGGTCAGCTGACCATAAGTTCCAATGATCCCGATTCGCCGGTTATCGATATCCCGGTGACCATGACCGTCTCGGGACAGTCGATGCCGCCCGAGGCCCCCGAACTGCTCAGCCCCGACAACGGCGCCGTCTCGGTCACCATCCCGGCGACACTCGACTGGGATGATGTCAGCAGTATTGATCTGTATAATATGCAGATCGATACCACCGTTTCATTCACGTCGCCTTTACTTGACTCAAATCTGGCGGCATCCGGTTGCGCTCTTGCCGAACTGAACGAAGGCGCCACATACTATTGGCGGGCAAGGGCACATAATGATGTCGGCTGGGGCGACTGGAGCGAAGTTCGAAACTTCACCACCGCTGTCAGCTGGCTGTGCGGCGACCCCAACTCGGATGGCAGCGTCAATATTATCGATGTAACTTTCATTATAAGTTATCTTTATAAGGACGGTCCGGCACCGATCGAACCGAAAGCCGGCGACGTCGACAATTCGGGAACCATCAATATCCTCGATGTTACCAATATCATCAATTATCTTTACAAAGATGGTCCCCCGCTCGATTGTCCCTCATAAGATGATACAGTAGATAATCACCTAAAAATAAAGGGGACAGCCAACCGGCTGTCCCTTCTTTATTGTCATGTGACGACTTCTATGAATTTATGGATGCCTCCGTGCCGAAGCATCTTTGTCAAGCCAGTTGACAAGCCCGGCTACATCTTGATTATTCGCGGGCATCATCCCCACTGGTATGGCCGGTTTTATACGGGGAATTAGCCAGATATGTCATACTTGCAGTTTTATGGCATCGTCAAAGTTGACGTCACCCCATACTTAACCGCACATGGTCACCATGTCATTGTTGCACTTGAGTCGCTTATCTGAAGTGTCGCATCGTCCGTCACCGACCACCGCCCGGACGGACATCTGCCTGAAGCTAATTGCCATACTGTGTTTCATCAGACTGATAATCGGTTAAGACCGGACGCCTGTATTGCTGCTGCCGACCCGTCCCACCATTCAATAGTCCCCCGTAAGACAATAAAATAAGCAGATAATTACAAAAAATAAAAGGGACAGCCAATCGGCTGTCCCTTATTTATCGTCGTGTGACGAATGCTATGAATCTATGGATGCGTCGGTGCCGGACCACCTTTGTAAAGGTAGTTGAGCATCATGGTAACATCCAGAATATTCACGCCACCGTCGCCATTAATATCACCGACTTCGATAACCGGCCGCGGCGCAGGTCCGCCTTTGTACATGTAGTTAAGTAGAGCCGTTATATCAAGCAGGTTAATGGCTCCGTCAAAGTTGACGTCACCCGACACATGGCCGTACATAGTCACCGTTCCGTCCTGTGTCCAGGGCGTGCCGCCAAGGAACTGGCCGTCCACGGTGAAGATATAGTCGTCGACATCCCACAACAGCGGATAGCAGTTGATAAATACCGTCATGTCGCAGGTTATCTTCATAACCTGACCGGTGAATCCTTCGACCGATTCGAGGATTTCAACCGATGTCGGCGTCATACTGGCGCTCGAACCGCTTATCTGCAGTGTTGCATCATCGATCTCGGATACCAGATGTCCGCCACCGGCGAATTCGCCGCCCAGATAAATATCTGCCTGCAGGGCATCGCCATAGGTGTACTGCATCAGGCTGAAGATCGGTGAAGGCTGGATGGTTATGATATTGTTACCGGGCTGACCGACCTCGACAGCAACCGGAACAATCGTGGTACCCTTTGCGCCGGTGTGATTAATCACCACATCCGCGCTGTAAGTACCTTCCTCCAAACCGGTCGTGTTGTACGACAGCATCAGCGGAAGCGTACCGTTACCGGGAACTGTTCCACTTGTCGGATCGGCGGTCAACCAGAGAATCGGCGCGGTTCCGGCATCGCATGAAGCCGTGAACCAGTAACCGTTGGTTGTGCCGCAAGGAGTATCATAGAAATCCTGGTGGCTGACAAACAGGTAATAAACACCCGGACCACAGGTCTTGGTGATCTCGATTACCTCGCCGGGCGAGCCGACGGCATACGGATCGAGTTCAGCCACAAGAGCGCAGTCGGCCGTATCGGCAAAGCCCATCACGAACGGGAATTCCGCCGTGCCGGAGATCGTCACCGGGCCGGTTTCATACATGGTAAGAATAAACCAGTCGGTGTCGCGTGTGCCGGCATCTGCCCAGACCGTTCCGCAAATCGTATCGCCGCAGTTGATCGGCTCGAAAGTAGGAGTCGTCATATTGCAGCCGCCGTTGGTATCGTCACCGCAAGCTTCGCTTTCGGCAATCGATCCCGGCGGGCACTCGAACGGATCCGGCGGATCATGAATATCGGCATTAATAATATAACCGCCCGAACTGGTGCCGTAACCGTCGATCACGATGTAATACGTATGTCCAGGATAAACATCCAAATTGAACAGGGCCGAGGTGTAATCCGAATAGTAATCGTCATTACAGCCGACAAGAGTTCCAACCCCGTCTTCATAGACATAAACCTTGGTATCATAGCTCGAGCCTTCCAGGCTGACATCCATCTGCTTCACTTCTGTCGGCGTATAGGAATACACAACATCGGGAGCAGTCGAGCCGCTGTACGGGCACACTTCATCATAATCGTTGGTGTAACCGGCGGTCGTGCCACTACCCGCAAACGGCATAGCCGTGATAGCCACTGCCGATGCGATATCGTCGCCACCCTGCTTGATTACATTCGCATTGGGCGGCGGAGCCGGGTTGCCGCTGTACGGGGCCTTCTCAGGCGCCATATTCGACATAGTGACATTGGCAAAATCGCGGCGACCAACCTTATCGTTGTAAACGATATCGATAGTGAAATCGACATCAACTGCGCCGTCAACACCAAGTGTCAATCCCGTACTACCGGTTTCGCCTTCGGTGACAATACCGAAATCGACTTCGGTCGGATCAACCGTCAGTTCCGGCGCATCGCCGCCGACCATAACGGTATAATCTTCGGCTTCACCATAAGAGGTCGCACCGCATGGAGGCGGAGGCGTGGAATAACTCACCCTGAGTCTCATACGCGCGGCGCCAAGCTCGGCATCCATCGGGACAATAACTGTGCCGGTATAGGGACCAACACCGGAAGCAATATCGAAAGTGATCGCTTCGGTGACCTCGTCAAAGATCATATCCTGGTTCCAATCGATCCAGCCCGCACCATAATCCGAGGCATAACCGTTACCGATAATAACTGTGATCGGATAACTGGCGCCCGGGGCCATATAAGCAATCTGACCGGTAAAGTCACCATAACCCTCGCAGTCCGAGGTGTTATTGATGGTCGCTACGGTAACATTCATGATATACTCGTCGCAACCGCCCGAAGCGGGGCACGGTCCAGTAATCGGATTCGCGAGAACATTGATTGTATAAGGACCTTCATAATATTCGGTCGGATAATCCGGATGGCTCGCCAGAACCGGAATATAATACGTTCCCGGAGCAAGCGTGAAGAAGTCCATGGTAACGTTACCGTCACCACAGAGATCCCAATCCGTCTGATCCGCGTAAAGAACCTCTCCGCCATCGCACGGACACGCTGTCGCAAGAACGACAAAAACAAGTTCAAATTCCGGTGTCGTGCCGCAATAGTCGATGGTTACGGCAGAAGGTTCATCGATTGTGAACGCTTCCCAGGCCTCGCCGTTGCTGGGCAGCAGCGAACAATCATTGGTGGCGTTGGTGTTGTCACCCGTGAAGGTGGTCACCACACCATGGGTAAGCGTCGTCGGCGTAACATCCTCGCAATTGTCGTTCGGAGGAGGCGTGCCGGTATCCGGTACGATATACAGGTCAAACAGCGGTATGCAGTCGGGGCTCGGCCAGGTATCGATCATCAGGTAATAAATACCCGCGTCGAGCGTAACCCCAAAGCCGTGCGGTGAACTGCTGGAATTAGTGCTCTTGGCAAGACAGTCGTCCGTTCCCGCGGGAAGCGGGCAAACGTCGCTGATGGCCATACCGGTGTAAGTGGTTCCCTGCGGATCCAGAACAAAGTCATACGGTCCGGGGACATCGATATCGAGCTCAAAAATGACATCCTCACCGCCGTCATACGAACCCAGGCAGGTGGAACTGTAGTAATCTTCATGGCCGCAGGTCGAATCGGTGGCCGCCAGGCCGTCAACACCGAGATCATCCGGGACCTTGAGGAGTATCGGATTACTGCAGGCATCACCAAGACCGGCGCCGGCAGATTCACTTATAAACAGATCAAGCTGCGGAATACAATCCGGGGTCGGCCAGGTGTCGATCATAATATAATAGCTGCCCGGCTCCAGATGAACCTCTTTCAATTCCTGACTGGTTCCACCGGTCGAATATACAATACACGGATCTCCCGGAGGACATGCCGATCCTATTGCCAAACCGGTATAACCGGTGGTGTAAGCATCCATGGTGATATCGAGATCGATCGGACTCTCGACATCGAGCCAGTAAATAATATCCTCACCGCCGTCATAAAGACCGAGACAGGTTTCTTCATAGTTATTTCCGCGACCACAGGTATAGTTGCTGAGATCCTCGAAAGGCAGATCGCCCGGAATCTTGACCTCGATCGGATCGGTGCAGTCGTCACCGGGTGCTCCTGACACCGGACACGGATTATCGGTGCAGTTAAGGTCTTCATCCCAGGTTCCGCCAAGCGTGATACATTCCGCTTCGGTAACATCATCACAACTCGGCACCGCCGGATCGCCGTAACAACAGCGTCCGACCGGATCGGTCCAGATATCGATTGTAAAATCGAAATCCTCGATACAATCCGGGGTCGGCCAGGTATCGACCAGAATATAATAGGTTCCGGCCGCCAGAACGATGGCCGTATCAGACGAATAGGGATCGCTGCCGGTGTTCCGATAATAGGTTATACATGAACCGTTCGGCGGAACACACTCGGTGCGGATTTCCCAGTACGTCCAGGTCGTACCCTTCGGATCCATCGTCACCTTGATCGTAACCTCTTCGGTCACGGTCAGTTCATAGACCATGTCCTCGCCGCCGCCATAACCGTAAGTGTAACACATGTCGGTCTCGGCATAGTCATTGCCGCGGCCGCAGGTGTACTGGCCGGCGTCGGTATAAGGCATATCGGCGGGAAGTGTCACCGGCAACGGATTCATGCAGTTGTCGCCGGGACCCGCCACCGGACAAGGATTGTCGGTGCAATTGAGATCGCCGTCCCAGACACCGCCCAGGGCGTCGCACTCGAACAGGGTCACGTCGGCACAGTCCGGGGCCAGCGGATCGCCGTAACAACAGCGGCCCGGAGGCGGCGGATCATCGTCGATCGAAACCAGGTCGAATGAACCCTGCGCTCCGTCAACGCCGACATAACGGAAACCGAATTTAACACCGGCTTCGCCGGCATAGGCCGCCAGGCTCAAAGTAACTTCATACCACTCCCAGCTGGTGAAAACACCGAAATCGGCCTCTTCCCAGAGCAACGTGGTATCCGTGCCCACAATGGCATGAACTTCAATATCATAATTATCATAGGGATCGACACCCCAGTAATAACTCATCAGAAAATGGAATGTCATCTTCAGATCAGTTGTCGCCGCCGTGAAATCCAGCGCCGAAGTGATAATCCACTCATCCTGCGGGACAAGAAGTGAGTCATACTTGCAATCAGCAAGATATGAGCCTGAATAAGGATTGTAATCATCCTGATACCAGGTCATGGTGTCGCCGTGCGTGGCAATAAAGTCCCAGCCCGCCGGGGGTACCGAGACTTCAAAATCCTCGGAGAAAATTGCCGCACTCACATCGCGCACGTCACCTGCCTGTCCGGCAAATGGATTAAATTTCGATGTAAGTCTCTCCTGTTCCAACTCCTCATTAGTTGGCTGTATATCTTGCCCTTCCACTTCTTCAAGTGGCACATACCCGTCCACATGTAATTCTTCATCGGTGGGCCTCGGATCGGGTGTGACAATATTGGGCGACAGGTCAGTCATGCCTCGTTCAATCACGGGCTTTTCGTCTGCCGCCGCGGTAAGATAGACTCCCAGAATAAGGAGGAATGAAAGAACAAACATCAGGGATAATTTACGTTTGTGCATTTACTTACCTCTCTTTTAACGATTAGTTACTCTCGGATTTTATGTGAATTGACTATTGCCGATGATTAATAGCAATATAATTCACTGGAAATAAGAATTAGCTATACAACCACCTCCTTACAACAAATAATAATGTTTAATTCGTCTACTTTATGAAAAAATGTACTTTATACCTATAAAAGAATATGGCAAGACATTCCTCAAGCGTTAAAAAAAGAAGGTATTTTGGTATCCTCTATCAATTTAACTTTTTCAAACCCAATGTCAAGATATTTATTATTTTTTTAAACGGCCTAAACAGGCATAGAATATGCATTTGGAGGTGTTGGTAAGGTAGAAACAGGATATTATAAATGCTATTTAAAATGCGACAATAATCCTGCTATTTTGTGATAAACAGCCGATGAAATTTCCGCTCCCCTATACTGACGGCGAAATAATCCCGCACATCGACTACTTCCTTATAAGAGTAATAACCTCATATGCCTGCTTCTGGTTATACTCCAGCGCGATTCTCCGGTACGTCACAACATCGATAATCGTCCCGATACCGCAAATACCGGCCGTCAGTAAATATATAAGACCCAGCCCTATCTCCTCCACATAAAACCGGTGAACCCCGGCTATACCCAGAAAACCGACCAGCGCCAGCAGCAATATGGTCTGGGGCTCCTTGCGCCGGACACGGTAAATCGTGGCAAAACGCTGAGCCGTATCATCATCGACATCCCTCAGCAGAGATTGTATATAAACCAGCTCATCGCCCTGAATCTCGGGCAACAGTTGAAATATATCGGCCATACTGACCTCCTGAATAAATTCTAAAATTATGATATGTTCTTCTAAATAAGCGAATTATCCGCGCGCATATGAATCCGAATGTAATTATCCCCAGCGGATGAGCACCAAAAGACGCCGCCAATTCACCTCTGTATATCAGCGCAATGGATCGACCCAGTCCGCAACCCGGGCACGATTCAAAACCGAGATTTTTAAAAATACAAAATGAAAAATGCTGCTCGCCATACGGATCGACAAACAACAACAAAGATAAAGCCGCCAGCCACAATATAGCTTCCGGCTCTATCACCCTGACCAATCTGATCAGATAGTTCTTTCCCCTGTTGTCTTCTCTAAGCATACAATCCTGCCTGACTGATAACAATAGGACGATAAATGCATGCGCAAGGTTTCATCCATCTCTGCTGAATACTCATTCTCAACAGCCGTCACCATGCTCTCTCTTAATATACTTATTGTAACAACTAAAATTCAATCCCTCCCATATTATAACGACATATTCTGCTTTTAATCATCAGTATAATCCATTTCCGATTGCCTCGATATGAAACGTAATGCATATTAATGCCAATTGAATTGCATTAAAACCGGATGAATTAGTAAAAAAATTGCACAAATATCGTTGCCTGTCGCAAAAATATAAAACTTTTTATTTTATCTATGTCGCCGTAAAGCGGCACAAATTCAGCCTTTCACGAAAATCCCTAATAAAACAATAATAGTATTGATTATTAAATGGCAAGTCATTTGCTTTAATTAACTTACGTATAGTTGTATCTACGAATTGAATATAATGAATTTTGATAAAGGACTATGTGTGATGAAACGTATTTTGCTCCCGATAGCAATTGTGTTGTTGATAGGAATTATGGCCCCATCGGCGATGTCGTCCATATACACTTTCGTCCCCTCGCCTGAAGATCTCTGGGGACTCGACCACGATTATTACTATTCCTGGGGTATTGAATGGAACAACCCGAATGAGCGCATTATCGATGCCGTCCTGACCTTCAATAATATCTACGATTATCGAGTGGAACCGAACGACAGCCTCTATATGCATTTGCTGGATAATCCTGCGGTCGGAACCGAGGCCGGCTACGAGGGCTATACCACCGGTGATTACTTCGAGGGACAGGGGAGCTTGATCGACATCTGGTCCGATCCCAACGGCGGCGCCCCCAACGGCACCCATCTGCGATACAGCCTCCGTGATATGGGACTTGTCGGAACCTTGAACGAATACGCCTCGGACGGTGTCTTCGGCTTTGGATTCGATCCCGACTGCCACTATTACAACAGCGGTGTTCAACTGCAGGTTATTACCGCCGTCCCGGAACCCGCCACCATGCTTCTGGTCGGTATGGGGCTGATCGGCGCCGGGCTTTTCAGTAGAAAAAAATCCTGAAGAAAGAATAGAATGTAGCGACAAAAGGCTGCCAACCGGCAGCCTTTTATTTTTTGTAAATCGATATAAATTCATCAACCCCTTTTCATCTTCTCGAGAAAACGCGACCGCAACCTGTCGCCCATAAGCGCCCTTTTCACCGGCGGCATTTTAAGGATACCACCGACCACGAAACGCATGAATTTATGGTTGGTGCTTTGCGGGTTGTCGAATATAAAATTCTGGAGTGTTCCCCTTTCGAGAGCGGATAAAATCACCCTCTCGAATGTGTCCTCGGGATGAAAATAGCGCGCCTCACGCTTCACCAGCCGCATCGCCCCGATATCGCAGTTGAGGGCGCAGACACCGCAACCGACACAAACATTCTCATCCACCTCGGGGCCCCCGTCGGGTATCATAGTGATGGCGTTTATGGGACAGCTTTCGGCGCAAACTCCGCACTCGATACATATATCATCATCATGTTCGGCAATAAAACTCGAGGTCACCACAGTAGCCGGGAATCCGAATTTGCTGATGCCGAGCAAGACATTACAGCAACATCCGCAACAATGACAGATAAACGAAATATCCCGGCGCACATTGTCGGCGCATAAAACCAGCCCCGATTCTTTCGAGCGCGCCAGGTTGTCGAGCATCTCCTCTTTCGATACCTCTTTGGCAAATCCATGCCGTGTCATATAATCGACCGAAGCGCCGAATGTCGAACAGGTTTCAAGCGGTATATCGCACTTTTTCTCGCCGACATGCATCTTCTCATGACGGCAGGAACATATCCCGATGGCGAATTTGTCGGCCTGCTCGATGATGGCCGAGGCCTTTTCGTAGTCGAGAATCTCGACATACTGCGAGTCATCGACCGCATCCTCATACGGTAGCGCCCGAAGCGGCGACAGCTTCTTGCCACGGCCGAAATTCGCCCTGTAAAACGATGCTCCATCCTGCATATAGTCATGGAACAACCGCGCCCACTCCTTGTGATTAAGCTCTCCCCTCGTGCGCATCATGGTGAACTCGAAAATACCGATTACCATCGGTGATATCAGGTACCGGTAACCTTTTCCGTCCCAGATATCGACTAATAATCCCTTGGAGCTGAGATTTTCCAGAAGCGGTTCCAGTTTGTTGCGTTCGATACCGGTAACCTGTTCGATTTTGTCGATATCCGACATGCCGTAGGGCATCTTAACCACCAGTTCGGCCTCATCGGTGGTATACAGTTCCTTGAGTATCGCATAGAAATTGTCGCTCCACGGCACCCGCATCGTGAGGCCGTCGATCTTGCGGCCCAGCCCGCGATACAGATCCTTCCCGACCAGATGTCCCATGGTATTTTGCTTATTTATAGAGTTGGTCTTAATTTTCGAGACACAAAACGCTGATATTATAAAATACGGAACTTCTGCGGTTTTGCAAACAAAATCAGGATAATTCAGGAATTGTTTTCATCCCGGGTGTATTATTGAAAGAGACGCGAAAATATTCCGCCCTTGTGGTTTTTCTTCCGGTCGGTCTGTGCATTCATCGCCTCACATTCCTCTATCATCCACAGCCTGACCAGTTCGCCGACCACCGCCTTATCCTTGGCATCGACATGGCGCACCCTGTATCCGGAATCATACCGTCCGGTTTTCTCGTTCTTCTTGCACCAGCGGCACTCGGCATCGAAAAAAACTTCCTTAACCCCCAGGATCTTACGCGGCAATTTCATTTTACAGTATAATATAGTCGAAACCCGAACAGGTTCATCGACCACTAGTTTCACGCCGCCGACAGTCATATTTTCCACCTGCCCGATTGGCCGATCCGAATTGATATCATAAACGGTGATCTCGTCGGCCGCTTTTCTCCTTATAAGTTTTTGATGTTTCAGCACTTACTCACCCCTTGAAGTATCTCTAACGTAGTCTGATAGTCACCCATAATGAGATATCGGAGGCAAAACACCGATTCTTTAAGATTTTCTCCGGTAATGAGCCGGAAAAGACCGTTTCGCGCAATATCGCCCCGCCGTGATTCGGCTATCTCCACGCGCCGACAAGGACACCGATAATCATGAAGCCGCAGAGATGGTACAACACATTGATAAAGGTCAAACCGGACGGACGCTTCTCGAATACATCGTTAACACCAATTGTCGTCAAAACAAAACAGATGCCGGCCAGAAGGCTGATTATCAAAGCGTCGCGGATCGAGTCACCCCCCGTCCACACCATAAGGCGCGCCACACCATAGGCGGCCAGGAACGAGGTCATCAGCGCCACCAGATAGTTGATCGGTTTGAAATCGGCGGCCACCTGCTCTTTGGTCTTGCCGATTCCCCGCATCCAGGCATTACCGAAAAGTACCGGCGAATACCAGAGCGCGCCCAACATCATATAGGCGACAGCGCCGACCAGTAGCGCCCAGTAATTGATCGATGTAAATTCCATTATTTTTCTCCTTTATGATTTATTTTGATATAGATTGTTAAAGCGAAATATTTCATTATATACGATTCGATTTACCCAATAATTGCCGCCATTTCATGTTGCGTTTTCGGCCATAAAATTCCCCGTATTGATTTATGTGTCATTAGGTTACGGCGAAATGGGTTCGTTTCGTTTTTTTTTATATAACACATATCATGATCGCCGGTCGCAAAAGCGTCCGGCGCGCCGGGTCTGAAGACCCGGCGATCACAGAACTGGAAGCACCGCTCCCTTCATATATCCCCCTCCACCCGCATTTACCATCAAACCACTACAATTATGACAAAAGAGATTTTGGAATGGTTGCCGCGGCAATCGAATATTGTAGAGATTGAAACGATTACATTTTTGTTGCCAATCCACCCGTTGGGTAGAATACCGAGGTGATAAACGTAACCGCCTATAAACGAGAACAGCCGATCAAGTGTAAATGCAGTATCTGCTGTTCCGTGCATGAAGGTACCGAACCTCCGAAGAAGTGCCAAGCTGTCAGCATCCACTGGAATATTTCGGACCGGCCGATATGGAATCCGATATCTAAGAAACCGTTTATCGCTATATACAGATGCGAAGTATACGGCTACATCAATGACGAAGATCAGAAAGGTATCAAATGGGAGGGACCTTATAGATAAATAAAGATTACTTAAATATTAATATATCGATATTGATATAATACAATCAGGTATACATACGAACATTCTCATTTATAGTTCATATGGTATATTATAATTGACTGAAAACCAATAAAAGAAATACTCTCCATAAATTTGGACTGTACCATCACATATTTTCTTAAATGCAGATGATTCATATAAAACTTACTTAACCTCATATTAAAAGCCTGTTATAAGAAAATAATAGCTACTAAGAAATCCAATTAAACTTTATAAATATAATATTTTTATTCGAATACGGTTGACAACTGATAGTATATAAAATAAATTATAAGCCATAGAGAGGTCACCAGATTTTATATGAATAAATCTTTATTATTGCGGGTTACTGTATCTAACTGTATTCCGATTACATCTGCTTTTTGCACCAGTAAGAAAATAGTCAGCTCACCTACTGATATTGTTTCAATTACTATCTTTAAGAAAGCCGCTCGGCTAAAATCATTTCGTAAAGCGGAAGGTTATGCCATGGAGGGATAACGATCAGTATTAACTTCCTGTGGAAAATTATCAGCAAGAATTAAACATAGAGTGTTTTAACATCGGGAGAAAAAGAGATGAAAAAGTGCTATGT
>Ga0272443_10004219_pt1 | contig 15938 bp, 13 predicted proteins | sample SSMAcet12_FD_193581 | JGI IMG/M metagenome (GOLD analysis project Ga0272443, IMG submission 193581) | Marine sediment archaeal communities from Little Sippewissett salt marsh, Falmouth, MA, United States - SSM-Acet-12 | ecosystem: Environmental > Aquatic > Marine > Wetlands > Sediment ...
CATTTAATCCTCTGCGTAAGACCTTCATTTCGGATCAGAATTGCTATCTTAGAATGAATTTGGATTCCACGCACGTATAGGTCAACAAAAACAGGTTTAATCCTGTAGGGGGATCAATAATTCGAGATTGTACGCGGCTGTATCAATTGGTTCGTTCTTTGCTGCGTGCTCGTTTCGTGACAACATCAAAAACCATCGAAATACCGAGTGCTATTATAATCATCGGCCACAGATCGTGCCAGTCCACCCAGTATGGTATGATGCCCATGTTCTGCAGTAGAAAGAAACCGCCAATCAGGATAAGCATCAAGCCTACAAACATCTGTTCCTCCTGTTTATACGGTTCTGATACGCAATACCGGCTTGAGATGTTGCACGGGATATGTACCGTGTTATTTCTCTTCCGCTTCGCCGGTCATCGGAACAAATCTAACCGGAATCGATCGCCGCCTCTTGACGCCATCCTCTGTCTTCTCGATTACTATCAGTTCCTGATAGAAATCACCGACCGGCAGAACCATGATACCACCGACAGCCAGTTGCTCTATCAGAGGATCAGGGATGTGATCCGGTGCTGCCGTAACAATAACCCGGTCGAACGGTGCCGCTTCCGGTACTCCGCGATATCCATCTCCACAGCGCACATCGATGTTGTCATATCCGAGACGATTGATAGTGGCCTTGGCCTGGTCCGCGAGTTCGCAGATAATCTCGATCGTATAAACCGAATCCGCCAGTTGTGCGAGAATGGCTGCCTGATACCCTGAACCGGTACCGATCTCGAGAATCCGCTCGTCACCATCCAACTCGAGAAGCTCTGTCATCAGTGCCACTATGTATGGCTGGCTGATAGTCTGCTCACGACCAATCGGCAGTGGATTGTCATCATAAGCCCGATTCTGCATCCTCTCAGGAACGAACAAATGTCGGGGGACATCCCTCATTGCCTGAAGAACCCGCTCGTCGGTGATTCCGCGAGCTGCGATTTGATTCTCAACCATTCGCAACCGCTCGCTCTGATATGCCGTCTTCAGTTCCTCGATAGATTTCTCTCCGGATTCACCCATTGCATTGAATGACATCAGTAACACCACCAAAAGAATCGTCGATAACAGAATTTGTGTTCGCATATAACAAAAATACCCCAATGATTATCAAAGTCAATGCCAAACCGGAATAACTGAGATTACTTCATCTCAATCCGCTCTCTCAACCGCTGAAGCTGACTCTTGCGCTCCATCCACTTCCTGTCCGTCGGACGCGACTGATGAACGATAACCGAATCAATTGTATTCATTGCATCATAAATATCCACAGAATCACGAGTCATTATTGCAAGAGATGATTTCATTTTGGCATACTCAACAAACTGTTCGCTTCCGTATGTAAGATCCTCAATCACCTGCTCGATGTCTTTTATCTCGGTCTGAAGCTTGTCAAGGGTCCATGTATCATACACCCAGAGCATCGCGGACTCTTGTATACTCATTGACAATGCTTCTGTTCTAATACCCATATCGTTCGTTTCTATAGTTATATGATCGCTGATATCTGCGGTCCTCTTTAATGCCGGTGGGGACTCCTCACTATTTGATTCTACCGTAATCTCCACTTCAGGTTCGGGTTTTGGTTCCGGAATTTCCGGGGATTTCAATTCTTTTTCTGGTTCCGGTTCAGCAACATCGGTTGTGGCAATCTCCTCTTCTGCCGATGGCCCTATGGGAACATCCTGAGACTTCTGACGCACAGCATTATCCACATCATCTCGCAACTGCTCTGAGGCATCTGAAACGACTTCAATACTCTTCTCCTCAGCCTCGGGTTCAGCTAATTCGATCTGACTCCCTTTGCCGGTAATCGACTTCTCTGCTATAGACCCCAATTTCTTCTCCATAGAAACATCTTCATCTGCTTCCCCGGATTTTTCGATCGGAGCGGGGGCTGTATCATACGAAAGCTCGCCCTCATCCAGCAGCCTGTCACCCACAATCGCAACGAGAAGAATCGCCGCTGCCACTCCCGCAAACTTGACTGCACGACCGGATCCGGAGGGAAACAGAGCCGTAAAAATTCGTTGCAGGAAGGACGGCGCATCTTCTCTCTTGCTGTCCGGTAGTTTCGATATTACTCTCTCGGAGAATGTATCCCAGTAGTCCGATGGAATATCCGGTTCCTCGATTTGGCGATACAGTTCTTCAATCCTCTCTACCCGGTCCTTAAACGAAAGCATTTTATCAAAGTCGATATCCGGTGCAGTTTCAGCGAGATAGTTCTGTAACTCCCCATCTGTAAGAGTACCGTCAAGATACTCATTTATCCTGCGTTCCAGATCATCCATATTGCCCTGCATCACATAAACTCCTGCAGTGCTTTTTTCAGTCTTGACCGTGCACGAAACAGCCGGGACATAACAGTTCCGACCTCGATTTTGAGCCGTTTCGCGATCTCATCGTAACTCAAATCCTCATACATCCGCAGTACAAATGCTGCCTTGTATTCAGGAGGAAGATTATCGACCTCTTTTTTCAACTTCTCTCGCAACTCCTTGTCCGAGAGAGCACTCGATGGATTTCGCGATGGATTCGTGTCCTCGACTATTTCATCTATCGGGTAATCCTGCATCGAGACCTGACGCTTCTGGTGTTTGAGATAGTTGATCGCGAGATTCGATGCTATCGCCGAAATCCAACTTCCGAAACGGTACTCCTCGCGGAATGTATGGAGATTTTCATAGGCTTTCACAAATGTCTCCTGTGCCAGTTCGTCAGCTGTGTCATGGTCCGGGCAGAACCTGTATATCAAATGGTAAATCCGCTTCTGATGCGCCCTTACGAGATCACTAAACGCCCTGTGATCGCCCTTCTTGGCGTCTCGGACGCAGGATCGCTCCCGATCCGGGCTCATGCCTTTATGCGAATCCACCGTCATCTATACAATCACAGTTCGTGTCTATTCCAGCTAATTTGTGGATGTTAGTTTTATGACCAGATTTTCGAGGAGCAGTTCGGGCTTAATATGGTCAAATCTGATCGATATTTCCGCCTCAGTAACCGCTTTAACAGCATCCTCGATATCTTCGAATTTCATCCGTGAAGCCGTATCACGGAGTTTATTGAAAATATAGGGTGACAGTCCAAGCTCAGCCGCACTAACCCGTCCGCTCTTTCGTCCGGCTGCTGCGATTTTGTAATAGAGCCAATACTGCCGTCCCAGCATGAAAAGCACGGTTCGGATACCATCCGAACGTTCGAGAAGTTTGCTCAACGCTCCCAGCGCCGCTTCACGGTCAGCTTGTTCGATGAAATCGAGGAGTTTGAAAATATCATACTCGGCGGAAACAGCAGTATGATTTTTAACATCATCGGCTGTCAGAGTATTCCGCTCGCCAAGCGCGATAGCTATCTTGTCAAGCTGATTGGCGAGTAAGCCATACGAATTGCCCACATATTTCAATAGAAGCCTGACTGCATCCGGTTCCGGAGTAATACCGTACTTTTTCAGCCTTCGCTTGATCCAGAACGGTGCCGAGCGGTCATCGAGTTCGGTCAGCGTGGACCATACGGTTTCATTAGTGAGAGCACGATAGAACTTGATCCGTTTGTCGAATGATGCCGGTCCGAACAGTATCAGATGATTCCCCTGCGGAACCTGTTTGATAAAATCGACCAGCATCCCGCGACCTTTTTCGGAGAGTCGCTGAATGTCGTACACAATCACAAGCCGCCCCCCGGAGAAGAGAGAGTAGTCGGATGCCGTATCGATAATCTTCGGAGCCGATCCGTTTGTTGCGGCGATTTTCTCGACACTGGTGGTCGCGCCGGAATCGCCAAACAGTTTCCTGCGCAGAAGCTTCAGGAACTCGATTCGGACATACTCCTCATCACCATTGATGAAATAGACCGGATCGAGTTGACCCTTGTCAATCTGTGAATAGAGAGTCTCAAGTTTTAACGGGCTTATCTGATTCTTTGCCATGCACTGATATTAGAGTACTCAAAGACAGGTGTCAATTCCTTTCGGAAAATCCTTGCCGCTCTATCAGGGTTTGTAGAATAAGGAAACTCAGTGGAGTTCAGTCAAACCCCGCCCTTAACGGACAAGACAAAGGCGGCAGTTAATCTGCCGCCTTTTGCAGGAAGGGTGGTAAAAAGGAGTAATAAAATTCCTATGCGCTGTGAAGACCATTTTGAGCGGGATTGTCCGAAGCGGGAACAAACCTTAGAACGTATGGCACTTTCTTTCGGAACAGGACCGCCATCTTGCGGTACGGTTCGAGATCGGCGTTGCAGTACATCTCGTTGTTTACCTGATGTACGACCTCGAAACTGTCGGAGAATATCTCGACGGCCTTGTTCTTGAAAATCTGCGGATTTATCTCGATGAATTCGAGAAGGCTCAATAGAGCCGCATATTCGCATTCTTTCTCGTCGCCCTTAAACTGCGCCCGGAAAACGATGTTCATCTCCGGGACCGTAAACGAGATTACGGCGTTGTGTTTTGTAGATTCTGATTCTATTGCCTGAGATGTAAAATAGCACTCCATAGATGTCCCTCCCTTGATGTGAGCACGCTGTCATACAGTGCAAACATCATGCCCGAACGAGTATGCGATTTGTCTGTGCAGACACTCGGAATGGAAGCCGTTACGATTCGGAGGAATAGAGTGTGTGGTATGGGATTCATCCAATAGCACAGAGTCGGCTATTCATAATGGAGTGGCAATAATCAGTGTGAAATGGGATTCATATAATTCGCAGAGCTTGCTTATCCTCACCCGTATGATCCAAGAGTTTGATGTCAGGAAAGGATTCCCGACAGCGCGTAAAATCGAAGACCATTGACCGCGCCGGAAGGAACCCTTTCCTTCCGGCAAACTGATGTTTTCTGTCAGGGAGGGACTCACCTACACCCGCTCGTACGGATCAAAGAGTTTGCGGTATTCGAGGATTGCGAAGCGGTCGGTCATACCCGCGATATAATCGCAGATTACCTGTGGTTTTGCGCCATCGGTAGCCTGCGCGCAGTATTTGGCGGGAAGCTGCCGGGGATCATCCATGTATGCCTCGAAGAGTTTCGTCAGGATTCGCCGGGCTTTGTTGGTCATGCGTATCAGCCGAGTGTGGCGGTACATCTTTTCCATGAGGAATGATTTCAATACGCGGTTCTGCTCAATCAGATCATCTGAGAAACCGACAAGCCTGTTTTTCGATCTGCGGACATCATCGAGAGAGGTAATCTTCTCGTCGTGAAGTTTTTTCGCGGTCGTGTAGATAAGGTCCGTGACCTCCCGGTTTATCATCATGCGGATAATGTGGTATTGACGTTTCGAGCGGGTTAGATCCGGGTATCTTTCGCATGATTGTTGATAGAGCTCGTGCCAGATATCGATATCCATTATCTCATCACGGCTTATCACATCCGAGAACAGACCATCATCGACATCATGACAATTGTATGCTATCTCATCCGCGAAATTGACTATCTGCGCTTCAAGCGTGGCATTCAGTGACGGATCATATTCGTCCGCTTCGGGAACATCATAATCGGTCTCGTGCTTGACAATCCCCTCGCGGGTCTCGTAAGTCAGGTTGAGACCGTCATAATCGGGGTAACGCCTCTCAATATGCTCGACAACCCGGAGCGATTGCTGGTTGTGATTGAATCCCTGACCTGCATGGTGCTTCATGAGATCATCGAGAATTTCCTCCCCCGCATGCCCGAACGGTGTGTGACCGAGATCATGCACGAGCGCGACAGTCTCGGCGAGATCCTCATTCAAACGGAGTCCGCGCGCAATTGTCCTCGATATCTGCGCCACCTCGATTGTGTGAGTCAGGCGGGTGCGGTAGTGATCCCCCTCATGATTAACAAACACCTGTGTTTTATATTCGAGCCGCCTGAATGCCGCTGAGTGCACAACCCGGTCACGATCCCGCTGGAATCGCGTTCGAAAGGGATGATCCTCCTCGGCGTATTTCCGTCCCCTTGAGTCGCGGGACAGTGCTGCGAACGGCGCGAGGGTTTCCGCCTCGTTTTTTTCGATTTCTTCGCGTGTGTTTACAAATCCGTAATCTTCTCTCATGATTCCGAATATATACAGTTCAAGCCTAATTCCAACCGGTTATTCGATACTACAGGTCAATCCCCATGTGTGCGTGCTGCCGAGATCGGAGTGGTACATATACGCATATCCAATCCTGAATCCGCGAGTGTTGATGTCAAAACCGAAGGATGGTACGAATGGCGCGGTCATTAGCCCCGCATTCAAACGGAATTCCTCGGAGATACTGTACGATTCACCAAACCGATATCGGATATCCTCCCCGGATCGCGAAAACATCTCAACACCGAAATTTGCTTTATCGGTTGGGAACATGAGAATTCCGGTTGTGAACTCGCGGTGGACTACAGAACCACTCATAATCTCCGGCTCGAATGGATTTGCAATTGCAGTGTGGAGTATAATTTTGTCATGAGCTGTATATGCCCCACCGAATGTGAATGATACAGCGTTCAGATTATTACTGGAGTACGGGAAATCTATCTGGTTGTATGTGATTGACACTCCGGTTTTAAGTCTGCCTGTAATATCCGCAGCCAACACACCACAAAAACGGTTCTCGACGTACAGGTCCGATTCTCCGAATGAGTTGAATCCCACACCTGCAGAAATATATTTGAAGTCGATCCCCAGTTGAATGCTGTATGTGTCGAGTTCGTTGAGTGAATAGAGACGCTGCCCTCCGAACGCTAACATGAGCAGTCCGGCAAATCGGAGCATGGCAGGATTGGAGGATGTTGCTGTTACACTGCCATACGAGGCTGCAAGGGTCCGTCCCGCTGAAGCCGATTCAGGTGACACGAGCGGTTGACGGAATGCCCCAAACGCACAGGACGAAGAGACAAACAGAAATATAAGTAACAACGTTACTCTATTCATAGTCCATCACCACAAAAACGAGTTTCTTGTCCGCCGACACAGCACCGGACAATTCGCCATACAGGATATACATGCCGATCTCGAGCGGATTGCCGGAGTCATCGGTTCCGTTATACTGGATACTCCCGGATGTCAGTCCTTCCTTGTCGTAGATTTCACGGACAACGTGCCCGTCGACATCAAAGACCTTGAGAGTCAGATAGCTGTCGCGCGGAATATTGTACGATATATAAACATAGTCATCGTATTCACACCTGTTCCGGGAAAGGATTTTATTCGACATCGAAAGATCAAACGATGAGGCAAATCCACCGGCTACCGAATTTCGCTGTCCGGGGGTCGAACCGGATGTCGAATGGAACCAGTTGGATGTTTCATCTCCGGGAGTTGAGGGACTGATTCGCTCAATTGACGTATTATCACCATATACCGAGCTGTAGAACATCGAATCGATGGTTGTCCCTGTACCGTCACGAATGAAAACCGTATCACCGGTATTGTTGAGAACCTGCCAGCCTTCAATCTCGATTACAGTCGTGCTGAGATCACCGTAATAGTTCGTAAATGCGAAGCTGTTCTGGCAGAGGATCATGAATTCATGCGCTCCGAGGGTAGTATCCGGAATACTCTCGCAACCTGTAGCATCACAGAGACTCCACGAATCGAATCGTACACTGGTGTCCGAGAAGTTGACCAGTTCGATCCATTCGCTCTCGAGCGGTGTCTCAGGGTCGGGGAGTATTTCGTTTATGACAACATGGTATGGCGGTAATCCAAACAGCAGAGTAACTGTAGTGTCATTGTCGTATGGTTTCTGATCTTCCTCAAGACTGGTTATAATTGTGTGATAGCCGAAATCAAATGTTTCATAGACAACTATTGTAACGGAATCACCCGATTTGATCGGTTCTATTTTGTATTCGAAGAATACCTCGGACTGATCAATTATGGAGTCAGCATCGAAATCCTCACCAAGCCGGAGTTGAGTTACAGGATTATAACCGATACCAACATTCTCGATAGACAAAATAGCAACGAGTTCTTCCCTCAGAGCACCGGAAACCTCGAAAGTTCCCGATAGCGCGAGATCGAAATTCTCAGCGGTAACAGAATTCTTTCTTCCGGGTGTTGATCCGCTCTCATCAATCGATTCAGCCCATACGGCATCATCATCGGAATCGAGTGGATTGACACGCTCGAGCGAGATACCATCAACTTGATAATTACTCCACTTAAGATAGCTTATAAGGTCATCCCTGGAGTCGATGAGTTGTATACTGTCAGAACTGTTTCGAAGTGCAATATCGACCTCTATCAGTAGATAATTCTCTATATCAGCATCCCCCCAGACACCGCTGCTGTCACCAAATCTTTCTTCGAATCGATTAACATCTCTTGCAAGAACAGCATACGATTCCGCACCAAGGGATGAGTCGGGTAGCGGAATCTGTGTATCCCCATCGACCAATATCAGCGCACCGAGTTTGGCGCTGCGCCCCACTGAATTCCATATTTCGATCCACTCGAGCGAGACATCCGCATCGGGTTCGTTTATGAGAGCCTCGTTTATCAAAATGCGTGCAGAGACACTCTGAAAGGAACCGATTACAATTATCGTCAACAGAAAGATTCGTAAGATCATATCATATCCGAATTCTGGCTTCCAGTTTCAGCCTGGTTCTCTCCATTGTCTCCTGCTCGGGTCCGAATCGTGTACTCAGTTGCAGCGACAGCAGAATCCCATTTGCAGGATTCAGCACCTGAGCAGTCGAAACATACAGATACTGGTCTCTTGTTTCCTCGGTGTTGGGATCATAATACCGCAATGTGACATCCGAACGCAAGTTTTCTGAGCCGAATTTCAGATTGCATTCACCGGTCAGGTTCTGTTTATCCATACCCCTGCGGTTGTCATTGAGGGTATAGACTGACAACCTCAATTTCCCCAATGTTGCAACTCCAAGAGTATATGCCCCACGCAAACTCCAGAGATCACCCGTCTTCGATGAAAGGCTGTCATCCCCAATCAGACAGGTTAGCCGGAAGTCCCCGGCACTCTCAGGCTTATAGCGTGCAGTGCTCTTGACACGGTATTTCTCTGTCTCAGAGGTTTTCCAGAGATCGGAGACGAATGTAAGTTTGAATGGTCCCGGAAGATCGAACGCAGTACGAATCCGCATTCCGGTTTCATCATTGTAGCGAGACCGGATGCTGAAGTCTATATCTTCGAAATTCACTTCACGGGTATCGGAGTTTGCCCGCGCAGCCATAAACGGATTGTCGTAATACTCCGAATAACTCCAGAACGAAAGCTCATGCTGCCTTTCAGCATCTCTAAACACTACCAAATACGCCTGATCACCTTCCGAATCCAGCGCTCCGCTCATGTCCAGTCTGTTTCTTCCAATTCGAATTTCGGAGCGCAAACCAAACATGGAAGTTTTATGAGATGCGTTCGATTGATGGTTCTTTAATTCACCGGAGGCGAAGGACACTGCAATAGCCTGTTTACCAAACCTGTACTCCAATTCGCTTCCGTAGACATCCGATTCGAAAGATTCATCCCTATCTCGTGATATCACACCAGACAGCGCATATTCATTGTAAGTACCGGAGAAAAGTACTCCATTGTAGCGGCTTCGAGTTGGGAAGATGGCGGATTTGTGGGAGGTTTTGTCATCGAGAAACAGTGGATGTCTGCCGAGAATCAGCCCATCACAGAAAACGGGATCGACACTCCCGACCTGCACGAGAGCATCATCCGTTCTCCAGCCAATTGTACGGCTGCGAAATTCAATCTCCCTGTCCGAATCCGCCTCGAGGTCGGACTCAATATAGAATCCCGATTCAAATTGTATCTCAACATCATAGAGTTCACGATAGGGTTGAGACTCGGTTGCTCTGTGGTACATACGATAGTCGAAATCAATTGACTCTAACAGACCCTGAGTTGGTTGAGCAATCATTTGAGATTCGGTTGTAATAAGCAGAGTGTCCGGCACCACTCCCAGCGAATCAATGAAATACGCGAGGTAACGCTCGTACTCATCACTGTCGATCTGTCCGGTCTCATACAGCCATTCGAGTTTTTCGAGATTCTCTATGTCGAACGTATGCAGAGACTGAGTGGAACAGACATCCCAGCATAGAGCCAGTATAGCTACTACCGCAAGCCCCCTTGCAATAGAAAAGAATCGCATCTCAAAGTCGTGTTATTTTATACCGTACTGTTTTAATTTCCTGTACAGAGTTCTCTGTCCAATCCCGAGCATCTCAGCGGCTTTTCTCCGATTACCGCCAACCCTGTTGAGTGCACTGACTATCATTCTACGCTCCATCTCGGCGATTGTCGTATCACCATTGGTCGATGAATCACCTGCACTACCCAGATCCATTGATGGATCCAGACCGGTGTGGTGCACACCCCCGATATTGTTCGCATGCTTAACCGCATCGACCTGTTCGAGGATAATATCTTTCAGACCGGCAACCTCCTGCGCGAGTTTCAGGAGAGCCTGATAGATCAACTGTGAGTCTATCGTTTCACGGGTATGCCCGGATGCCACCGGTAGTTGACGGCTTGTGCGAGACTGACGGTCGATATATTCGCTTACATCATCGGAAGTTATCACCCCTCCCGTCTCTGTAGCGAGTGTGGCATCCACGAAATTGCGAAGTTCCCGTATGTTACCGGGCCAGCTGTAACGGAGCAGCATCTCAACCGCCCCAGGCTCAATACGGATATTGGAACTTGAACGCTGTGCAATAAAATATTTCAGGATTGGCATTATATCAACCGCACGCTCGCGCAGCGGCGCTGCAATCAGGCTTACTACAGATAGACGATAGAACAGGTCTTCACGGAACTCGCCGTCGTGTGTCATCGAACGCAGATCGCGATTTGATGCTGCAATAACGCGGACATCCACCGAAATCTGTTCTGTTCCTCCCACACGCATGAAAGCTCTCTGCTCGAGCACCCTAAGCAGCCTTACCTGTACCTCCGGTTTTATCTCTCCGATCTCGTCGAGAAAGATAGTCCCTCCATTCGCCTGCTCGAAAAAACCCTGCCGTCTCGAAGCCGCCCCCGTGTATGCACCCTTCTCATGACCGAATAGCTCGCTCTCAAGAATTCCCTCGGCAATTGCTCCGCAATTGACCGGAATAAACGGTCGTCCGGCTCGGGAACTGAGATTGTGTATCGCCCGCGCGTAGAGTTCTTTACCCGTTCCACTCTCCCCACCGATCAGCACGGTGACATCCGATTTCGATACCTGGGATATCGTCCGTGCCGCCTGAAGAAGCGCGGGGGAATGACCAAAGATATCCTGCTCCCGGAGCATATCAAGCAGTGACTCATTCTCCTTGATCTTACCGTATATAATCTCCGGTTTCGATCCCGTCTCGTATGTTCCGGTTAGATGTTTTCGGGTCGATTCGTTGAATTTGCCATTCGATGGAGCATTGAAGACATAGACCCTCGAATCGTAATATTGACGGCTGACAGTACGAAGCAGAGGTACTATATCACCTGAACAACATGCGAAATCGAGAAGAATAACACTCGGCGGGACCTGTCCTAATGCGCCGATCAACTCGGATGAGGAGGCAGACTGGAGTACCGTTGTACCATCCTCGATAGCGAACTCTTCGAGTTCGTCCGTGAATTCGCTCTCCTCTGACAGGACTATTATATACTCAATCATCTTCTTCTACGTCTTCTACCGGGTTTACTCTTCTTCTTTGGTTTCTCTTCCACGAGGCGAAGGTTCGTCTGATATCGATCCAGATCGACATTCATAACCTGCACATACACTCTGTCACCGAGCGAATAGGTGCTCGAACTGTGAACACCCTGCACAATTGTCCGGTTGTCATCAATTTTGTAGTAGTCATCACTCAGTGTGGATAGCCGGACCACCCCCTCCGCTGAGAGTTTAAGAAGACGCACGAAGAATCCGAATGATGCTATCCCGGAAATTACACCCTCGAATACATCCCCGACATGGCGCGAAAGGTAAACAGCCTGCTTGATCTTCACCGTTTCTCTCTCAGCCTGTTCCGCGAGTCTCTCACGCTCGGAGGAGTGCTCACCGACTCTCTTGAGAAGGCGCTTGATGTTAATCATCCTGTTACCGGGGTAGCTGCCGTTTTTTATCTCTTTCAGCAGCCGATGGACAAGTAGATCGGGATAGCGTCGAATCGGGGATGTGAAATGCAGGTAATTCTTGAACGCCAGCCCGAAATGCCCAATGTTCTCCGGTTGATAGACGGCTTTTTTCAGTGAGCGCAGAAGGAACTCATTCAATACATCCTCTTCCGGAGTTCCCTCTATCCTCCGCAAAAACCGCGCAAGCTGGATCGGCTTGGGCGGATCGGTAAACTTTAATTCATGCCCGAATCCCTTGGCAAACACCCGGAAGTTGTTCAGCTTCTCCGTGTCCGGGATGTCGTGCACACGAAACAGCGTTGGCAGCCCGAGTCGCACGAAATGAACCGCTACAGTCTGGTTGGCAAGCAGCATGAACTCTTCCACCAGTTTGTGTGCTTCCTTCCTCGCACGCGGTTGAAGATCCACCACATCTCCGGTCTTGTCGAGAATCACTCTCGGTTCCGGTAGATCGAAATCGATGCTTCCCTTCGACATTCTCTTCTCGCGAAGGAACTCCGCCAGCCGGCGCATTTTATCGAGTGAGTCGGCAAGCTCCTTAAATCTGTCGGTCGGTTTGCCGCTGTCGAAATAATCCTGAACCTCATCATAGGAGAGTCTGCCCCTGGAGTGAATCACAGATGGCACAATCCGGTACTTCGAAACACGCCCGGTTTTGGTGATATTCATGATACAGGAGAACGCAAGACGGTCCTCGTGACCCTTCAAACTGCAAATCTCGTTCGACAGCGCCTCCGGCAACATCGGAAGAACCCGGTCGACGAGGTACACGGATGTCGCTCTCTCGCGCGCTTCGATGTCAATCTCCGATCCCTCATCGACATAGTGGGAAACATCGGCAATATGAACACCGAGTGTCCAGCGTCCGTCTCCATGCTCCTCTATCGAGACTGCATCATCGAAATCCCTTGCATCCTCCGGGTCAATCGTAAACAGAATCTCATCCCGAAGATCAAGTCTGTCTGCAATTGTCTTATCCGTTATATCGAGTCTAAGCGCACCCGCAGCAGCTTCAACTTCTTCAGGAAACTCCGTGGGTAAACCGAACTCATGAATGGTTGACATGATATCGACGCCCGGATCATCGGGATGTCCCAGTATCTCGACTATCTCGCCCTCCGGATTCATCATCGGATCTTTCCACCCGGATAGCGCCACGACTACCTTTTGCCCGACCTCAGGCTTTATTTCCTGGGGTCTTTGAACATAGATATCCCGCCCGATTGCAACATCATCCGGCCGGACAATCTCGAAATATCTGCTCTTCTGGTATGTACCCACTATCACATTACGGTTCCGCTTCAGAACCTTAACAACCACCCCCTCAGGGCTTTTACCTCTCCGTGAGGGTTTGACACGCACTACGACTGTATCGCGGTCGAGAGCTGTGGATGTATCCTCCGGGGGAATGTAAATCTCTTCCGAGCCATCCTCCGGCTTAACGAATGCCGCGCCACTCTTCAGAGAGCTGAACGCGCCGGTCTTCAGACTTAGCTTGTCCGGTTGACCTAGACGCCCACCCTTGATTCGGGCAAGCGTGCCATCCTTAATAAGCTGCTTAACCAGCCGCCTGAATGATCGATATTCCGTCTCCGGGACTTTTAGACCGCGAGCAAGTTCACGGATTCGTACGGGACGGTAACTCTTGGATGAGATATACTCAACGATTTGATCTGATGTTATAGCCATAGATATAAGTAACTTTCAGAGACTGTACTTTGTCAAGGTAAAAGCCAAAATGGGTCAAAATTATGCCAGAATGGCAGGAGTGACTACTCGCCGCGACTCTTTATGAGGACTTTCGAGTACTGGCTGAGGTTCTGGAGCACTGTTCCGCACCCGCGAACCACACAGGTCAGGGGGTCCTCGGCGGCGTTTACCGGAAGGTTTGTCTCGTGACGGAGTCGTTTATCGAGATTTCGAAGCAGTGCGCCGCCTCCTGTAAGGACTATCCCGCGATCCAGAATATCCGACGCGAGTTCCGGAGGTGTCCGTTCAAGTGAGAGTTTTACGGCTTCGACGATATTATCTATTGGTTCCGCGAGCGCTTCACGCACCTGAGCGGATGATATCTTCATATTTTTCGGTACCCCTGCGACAAGATCGCGCCCCTTGATTTCCATCGAATCCTCCCGTTCCTGCGGGAATGCGTTACCGATCTTGATCTTTATCTCCTCCGCTGTCAACTCACCGATCAGCAGGTTGTAATTCTTCTTCAGGTAATTGACAACCGACTCGTTCATCTCATCACCCGCTATGCGGATAGAGGTATTGTTGACAATACCGTTTAAGGCTATGACAGCGATCTCGGATGTCCCGCCGCCGATGTCGATTACCATCACGCCCGATGGTTGATCTACCGGCAGACCGACACCGATAGCGGCGGCCATCGGTTCCTGAATAAGGAAAACCTCACGTGCACCGGCATTTTCGGCAGAATCGCGGACAGCCCGTTTCTCGACCTCGGTTATACCGGATGGAACGGATATGACAATCCTTGGCTTGAGAAGGAACCTGTGGCGCACAACCTTCTTGATAAAGGATGATAGCATCTTCTCCGTAATCTCGAAATCGGCAATCACACCATCTTTCAATGGACGAATAGCCTTGATCTCGCCGGGTGTGCGACCGAGCATGTGTTTGGCTTCCTTGCCTATCGCCACGACCTTCCCGGATGAAATTTCGACCGCTACGACCGATGGTTCGTTAAGTACTATCCCCTTTGGATGACCACGAACAAAAACAAGTGTGTTTGCAGTACCGAGATCAATTCCAATGTCGTTCGAGAAGAGATTTAAGATCGACATACACGTTCGCTTTCTTTTGCTTGCGTCGATAATATTCGTGCTGTCAGTCTAATTCAACAAAAACTTGGATGGATCAACCAAAATAAAGGTACCGCTTCCACAAATTTACGAAATCGCTCCAATCATCGCTTCGTTTTCGGTCATAATCGTGGAATACATTCAAGCCGCTGTCGATCTTGTCGATGTGATGCAGCACCCAGGCTTCCCTTATCTGAGGCAGTACGGGAGAACCATATTCGAATTCTCCGTGATGCGATGCTATGAGATGTCGGATTTTAAGCTCGTACTTCTCCGGAAAATCCGGAATCTTGCTGATAAGCTCCGTTATTATCTGATCGCCGAGAGTTATATGACCGATCAGCCTGCCCTCGTCGGTGTAGTTCAGCTTCACACCCCTCATCAACTCCCGGACTTTTCCTATATCATGAAACAGAGCACCGCAGATCAGCAGATCGCGGTCAAGCTCGGGATAATGACTACAGATGATATTTCCAAGCCGCGCCATTGAGATCGAGTGCTCGGCAAGCCCTCCGATATAGTCGTGGTGAAACCGCTTACCGGCGGGTGAGTGGATGTATGCATCAAACAGATCAGAATCAGCTCTGAACAGGCGTAGAAGTTCGCGGATGAATTCATCCTCAACCAGATCAACTACCGAATCAAATTCGCCATGCATCCGATCCACACCGCCATCGACGGTCGGAAGAAGTTCCGCGACCTCATATTCATCATCCTGTGCCGCCCTGATCTTCATTACGCGCAGTTGTGGCTTGTTGCGGTATGCTCCAACCTGCCCCCGCACTTTTACGACTTCAACACCGTCGATCTCGATGAATTTACTCCCGGCTTCCTCCCAAGCCACAGCGTCGATCCGTCCGGAAGCATCCTGGAGTACCATCTTCAACATCTCACCCCCGTCAAACTGCTTAAGTTCATGACTTGCGAGGACGAAAAAACCTGTAATCATATCCCCCTGTGAAAAATCTTCGATCATGCGTAACCTCCAAGAGTACAAGGTAAT
>Ga0272443_10004220_pt1 | contig 15938 bp, 14 predicted proteins | sample SSMAcet12_FD_193581 | JGI IMG/M metagenome (GOLD analysis project Ga0272443, IMG submission 193581) | Marine sediment archaeal communities from Little Sippewissett salt marsh, Falmouth, MA, United States - SSM-Acet-12 | ecosystem: Environmental > Aquatic > Marine > Wetlands > Sediment ...
CGCCCGCCTCCTGCTCGGCGAGCACATCTTCGAGTATATGAACTCTCCCGTCGATGTGAACATACACTTTGCCGTCGGTCCGTGCGACATGGACGAGTTTCTTGACGTCGTCGGTTGTCAGCATAAACGCGTTGCTATCGATTCGCTGGACAGACAGCGGCAGGGTCTTGTCGCCAACCGTCATCTTGAAACCGTTCTCGGACTTGTCCAGTGTGATGCTGTAATCCGTATCCTTGAGGCGATATTCGTAGTTCATATCACGATCCCATTCCGATTTCCCATTTACCCACCGTCTGCCACGGTGTCGGCATAGCCTCTTCAGACTGCATTCCCGTTCCGACATTTCTCGATGCCATCTGTCCGTGCACAACACCCGCCGCGAGTATTATCGGCACGCTTGATTCATCGGTCTCTGCGGGCGACCATTCCGGCATGTGCGTCGGAATGAAGTCCGTGTATGTCCGGCCCTCGATGAATTCCTTGTGATTGAGCACATCGCGCAGGTAGTCGACCTGTGTTGTCACCCCGAGAATGACATACTCGGAGAGCGCTCTTATCATACGTTTTCTCGCCGCTTCGCGATCCGGCCCCCACGTTATCAGCTTCGAAAGAATCGGATCGTAAAACACCGAGACCTCGACACCCGAATAGACGCCGCCGTCAACACGAACTCCCGGCCCTGAGGGTTCTTTCATGTAATGAATCGTACCTGCCGCCGGAAGGAACTTGTTGGCCGCATCTTCGGCGTACACACGACACTCGATAGCATGGCCTTTTTGCGTAAGCTCATCCTGTTTGTATGAAAGCTCGTGCCCAGCCGCAACCTTGATCTGTTCGACAACGAGATCGACCCCGACAACCATCTCGGTAATCGGGTGCTCGACCTGAATTCGCGTGTTCATTTCGAGGAAGTAGAAGTTGCTGTTCTTGTCGAGAAGGAACTCGACCGTTCCCGCGTTGGAGTAATCGCACGCCTTCACGACCTTGACAGCGGCCTCACCCATCTTCTGCCTGATCTCCGGAGTCAACGCTACCGATGGTGTTTCCTCAACAATCTTCTGATGCCTGCGCTGTATCGAACATTCACGCTCGAACAGATGAACAGCGTTGCCGTGAGTGTCACCGAACACCTGGAATTCTATATGGCGCGGGTTCTCGATGAACTTCTCGAGATAGACTGAATCATCACCGAATGCGGACTTGGCCTCCCGCTGGGCGCCTTCGAGAGCCTCGGCGAGTTCGTCGGCTTTCTCGACAACGCGCATACCCTTCCCGCCGCCGCCAGCAGCGGCTTTGAGCAGGACAGGATAACCGACCTTGTCGGCTTCCTTGCTGAACAGGTCGACATCGACCGCCGATGCCTGCATTCCGGGAATGACCGGCACGCCCGCCTTAATCATCATCTGGCGAGCCTCGACTTTGTTACCCATAACACGAATCGATTCCGGACTCGACCCTATGAAGACGAGTCCTTCGTCTTTGCACTTCTGTGCGAAGGTGTGATTCTCAGCGAGAAAACCGTATCCCGGATGAATCGCGCAGCAACCGGTCTCTTTGGCGGCCGCGATGATTTTGTCGATGGCAAGATAACTCTCGAGCGGCGGAGGCGGCCCGACACAGATGGCTTCATCGGCTTCCAGCACATGGAGCGCCGTGGCATCCGCCTCGGAGTAGACCACCACAGATGGGATGTCAAGCTCACGGCACGCGTGTATGATTCTGCAGGCGATCTCTCCCCTGTTGGCAATGAGTACTTTGTCGAACATATCTTTCATATTATCACCCGGCCGTCACTCGACCACCCAGTTAGGTTTGCGTTTGTTGAGAAATGCGTCCATACCTTCCTGCCCCTCGTCGGACTTGCGCAGATTTGCTATCACCTTTGCGGTGTGAACTTTCGCATCCTGCATATTCTGTTCGGCAATCGCAGGAAGCAGCTCCTTGCAACACTTGAGAGCATCCGGCCCCGAGGATAGAATCTGATTCACCATCTTGTCAACTTCATCATCAAGCATTTCAGGTTCGGCAACTCGATTAACCAGGCCCGATTCGAGAGCCTGTTGCGCCGTCAGGCGTTCACCTGTCAGGAAAAACTCACGAGCCTTGCCTTCTCCGACCCGCTTCACGACATATGGGGAGATGCATGCGGGAACCACGCCGATCTTGACTTCGGAAAACGAGAATACAGCTTTCGAGGACGCTATCGCAATATCACATACAGCGACAAAACCCGTTCCACCGCCTATTGCGGCGCCGTTGATACGGCCTATCACGGGTTTCGGACACCTGTAGATCATATTGAAAACTTCCGCGAGCTTGAGCGACTCGGAGAAGTTCTTTTCATAGCTGTAGTCTTTGACAGCACGCATCCAATTGAGATCAGCGCCTGCGCAGAAGGATTTTCCCTCGCCGGTCAGTACAGCCAGTCGGATGCCCTTATCATGGCAGATATCCTCGAAGAGGTCATAAAGCTCTTCAATCATCGTTGCGTTGAACGCGTTGTGAATCTCCGGGCGGGAGAAGGTAATCCTCCCAACTCTATCTTTGCGTTCGTATGTCAGTGTCTCGTAGCTCATACTTCCCCCTTCTACATTCTGAACACACCGTACTTCTGATCAGGAATCTGCTTGTTGAGCGACATCGCAATTCCGAGACCCAGCAGTGTTCTCGTATCGACAGGATCGACTATGCCATCGTCCCAGATATGCGACGTTGAATAGTAAGGCGAAGACTCGAACTCATACTTGTCGAGAATAGGTTTCTTGAACTCCGCCTGTTCTTCAGGAGTCATCTCAACGCCCTTCTTCTTGAGCTGTCGCATCTTGACAGTCAGAAGCACATCGGCGGCCTGTTCGCCGCCCATAACACAGATCTTGGCATTCGGCCACATCCACAAGAGCCTCGGGAAATAGCCGCGACCACACATGGCGTAGTTGCCTGCTCCATACGATCCGCCAACAATCACCGTGAACTTCGGCACATCGGCGTTGGCGACGGCGTGCACGAGCTTGGCGCCGTCTTTGGCAATGCCGCCGTGTTCATACTGCTTGCCCACGATGAATCCCGTGATGTTCTGCAGGAACAGCAGCGGTATTTTGCGCGACGTGCAAAGCTCGATGAAGTGCGCGCCCTTGACAGAGCTTTCGGAGAACAGGATGCCGTTGTTCGCGAGTATGCCCACCGGGTATCCCATGATGCGCGCGAATCCGCACACCAGGGTGATCCCGTAAAGCTCCTTGAATTCCTGGAATCGCGAGCCGTCGACAATTCGGGCTATCGCTTCCCTGATGTCGTATGGCTTCCTGATGTCCACTGGGACCACACCGTACAATTCTTCAGGATCATAGTACGGGTCCTCAGGAGCGGTTATGTCCAGCGGGAATTTCTTCTGCCTGTCGAGGCATTCGATGATGTTGCGCGCTATCTGTAATGCGTGTTTGTCATCCTTGGCATAGTGATCTGCAACGCCGGAGATTCGGCAATGAACATCTGCACCGCCGAGGTCTTCATCGCTGACAACCTCACCGGTAGCCGCCTTGACCAGCGGCGGTCCGCCGATGAAAATCGTCCCCTGTTTGCGGACGATAACCGTTTCATCGGACATTGCCGGAACATAGGCTCCACCAGCGGTACATGATCCCATCACGATGGCGATCTGCGGGATAGCCTCCGCCGACAAGCGTGCCTGATTATAGAATATCCGCCCGAAATGATCCTGATCGGGGAACGTCCCGGATTGATGTGGGAGGAAAATTCCTCCCGAATCGACAAGGTAGACGCATGGAAGCCGGTTTTCTAGCGCGACCTGTTGAGCACGGACATGCTTCTTGATCGTGAGAGGATAGTATGTTCCCCCCTTGACCGTCGCGTCGTTAGCTACTACAAGGACTTCCCTGCCATGAACAAGCCCCACACCGGTAACCATACCGGCGGAGGGGGCTTCATTCTTGTATTCATCCCAGGCCGCGAGTGGAGATAACTCCACGAACGGCGTGTTCTTGTCGAAAAGGAGATCGAGCCTTTCCCGTGCGGTGAGTTTGCCGCGCTCGTGATGGCGCTCGACCATGTACTCCGGGCCGCCCTTCTTGATCGTTGCGAGACGTTCTCTCAGCATGGCGGAAAGCTTCAAGAACTCTTCCCGGTTCGCCTTGAACTCGGGAGAACCTGTGCTGACCTTCGATTCGATGCGATACATAGCTACACCGTCGTTATACCGGGAATAGCCGGTACCGCCTTGTAGCCGTAGGAAAGCACACCGTGCTCGCCGTGCGTCTGTATCCTTCTGAATTCGAGTTTCACCGCCTGTCCGACTTCGAGCTTGTCGGGTTCGCAATCGGTGATCTGGCACATGATCTTCGTGCCGTCCGACAACTCAATGATTCCGACCACGTATGGCGCCTCGTCCTTGAACTGGCTCGGTGGAACTTCGATGATCGTGTACGTGTAGATCGTCCCATTATCAGGAAGCTTGTATGGTTCGAGGGTAGAACCGTCCAGCGTTCCCGGTGCGACACGACGCGGCGGGAAGTAGACATGGCCTTCCTTCGAGCACTTGACGGCTTCCAGTCTGTATCTCTGAGGAGAGTCTCTCCAAATTCTCGACGGAAACATTATACAACCTCCATAATGTGCACTACGGTAGAGCCTCCCGACCCTCCCATGTTGTGCGTAAGACCGACCTTTGCCCCTTGAACCTGCCTGTCACCGGCATCACCGCGAAGCTGTGTGACCATCTCGTAGGCCTGCGCGACACCTGTGGCTCCGACCGGATGACCCTTCGACTTGAGTCCACCGGAAGTATTGATCGGAATACGTCCTCCAATATGCGTCTCGCCGGACTCCGCAGCTGTTCCACCCTTGCCCTTCTCGAAGAAGCCAAGGTCTTCGATCACCATAATCTCAGCGATCGTGAAACAGTCATGCACTTCGGCCAACTGAATATCCTCGGGTTTTCTCCCGGCCATTTTGAATGCGCGTTCACCCGCAACCGCAGTGGCATCCAGACGAGTGATGCTGTCACGGGTGTGCATGGCGATACGATCGGTCGCATGACCGAAACCGGTTATCTTGACCAATGGCTTCTTGCAGAACTTCTTCGCGGTTTCCATGTCGGCCAGTACCGCACAAGCCGCGCCATCGGTGATCGGCGAACAATCGAGGATGCGAAGAGGATCGGCTACCATCACCGAAGTCATCACACCTTCCATCGTAACTTCGAACGGATACTGCGCCTTGGGATTCTTCGCGCCGTTCTTGTGATTCTTCACTGCTACGTGCGCCAATTGCTCGCGGGTCGTACCGTAGTCATGCATGTGACGCCGTGCCATCATCGCGTAGAGACCGGGGAACGTGGCGCCGTGAAACACCTCGTACTCCTGATCCGCAGCCGTCGCGAGGGCATAAGTCGCCTGATCGCCGGAACAATCAGTCATCTTCTCGACACCACCCGCTATTACGATGTCCGAATGCCCGGAGGCGATCTCCAGATACGCGGACTTTATGGCGAGTCCTCCCGATGCACAGGCCGACTCGACTCTCGTGCACGGCAGGTTCCTGATTCCAAGATAGTCAGCCAGGAGCGAACCCAAATGCTCCTGACCCACGAACAGCCCCGGAGTCATACTACCGACGTACATTCCGTCGATATGATCCACACCCGAGTCTTTGATCGCATCTACAGCGGCATCGACATACATGTCACGTAGGGAGTCATTCCACAGCTCTCCCCACTTGTTCATGCCGATGCCAATAATTGCAACGTCTCTCATATTCTCACCTCGCTACTTGTTCTTCAGAATCTTCCTGCGATACTTGGCATAAGTACCGTAGTCGACATAAACCTTGTGCTCATCGAGCTGCGGGCGTGTCTTCGGGCAGAGATCCTGGACCTCCGCCAGACGGTCGGTTGCCTTCCAGATGAATGCATCCGAACCTGCACCTGAACCATATGAACACATGAAAATCAGATCGCCCGGCTTGGCAACATCGAGTATTGCTGTCAGACCAAGCGGCGAAGCACCTGAATATGTATTTCCAAGAACCGGAACAAGCCATCCGGTCTCGATCTGCTCTCTCTTAAACCCGAGCATCTTCCCAACACGCATGGGGAACTTGCCATTCGGCTGATGGAAGACCGCGTAAGCGAAGTCCTCTGGCTTGGTGCCGGACTTCTTCAGAAGCGCCTGGGATGCTCCCATAATCGTCCTGAAATACGCCGGGTCGCCCGTGAATCGGCCGCCATGCTGCGGGTAATGTTCATGTTCACGTCTCCAGAAGTCCGGGGTGTCCGACATGAACGAGTGCTCGTCGAGCAGTTCAGCCACAAGACCGTTCGTCCCCATGATAAACGCAGCTGCACCGGCCGCAGCCGAATACTCGAGCGCATCGCCCGGGGCGCCCTGCGACGTGTCGCCACCTACCGCAAGACCATACTTGACAAAGCCCGATTTCGCCAGACCTGCCGTTACGAACATGGCCTCGGATCCGGCTTTACATGCGAATTCATAATCGGCGCAATGACAGTCGTTCACAGCCCCAACCGCTTCGGCCAGCGTCGTGCCCGTCGGTTTCACCGCGTACGGGTGCGACTCGGAGCCGACATAAACACAGCCAACGTCCACCGGATCGATATTAGCTCTCTTTATGGCATACTTCGAAGCCTCGACCGAAAGCGTGATGGTATCGACGTCGGGAGCTGGCACGGATTTCTCCGTCAGTTGCAGTCCTTTCTTATAGGATGGCGCGTCAGCTCCCCATGTCTTCGCGATCTCTTCGACCGCAATCCTGTGACGGGGAATCTTAGCTCCATACCCCACGATTCCTACCATTCGTTGTACCTCACTTTGCGAATTGTATCTTTGCTTGCGAATTTTCTATGGAATGCGTGTACGTCCACGTTGACCATAAGATCCATTTGCAGTCAGCGTAACTGACGAGGGTTGTAAAGTAATTTCAGTCTATTCCAGTTAGAAATTCAAATATTGCTAATCAGACCTTCAAAGTCAAGAGGATTCGGCCCTTATCCCTGATAGACAGTTGTTTCGGGAGTTACTGATCGCAGTTATGTGAGACGCAGGTTAAACCTGCCAGAATGCGGATTCGTCCTCGGTGGGCATCGTGGTGTTAACGGTATCGTATGATGGCCACCGCTCGACAAGCTCACCTTTGCGAATGACTTCAATAGCAAGCTCGGCGTTAAATTCCTTGTCGAACTCGATATCCTTCCGCGGAACGGACACTTCGACTATCTTCATTCGCCCAAGCTGTCCGTTGAATTCGATCTGCTCATAGTCGGCTGCAGGTGTCTTCTTCGACTTCATCACCACTCCATCGGAACTTATAGAAAGCATGTAGTCCTTAACTGTTCTCAGAAGAATTCTGAACTCGAATTCCTCGGCGGCATCATCCTCCGCGCGAGTAAACAAGTCAAGCCTGAAGTAGATATTGTCATCGTCGAAACCGAAATTGTAGGAATGGAGCACATTAATGGCCCTGTGCATGGCGGAGCCCGCTTTGAGGCAGTCGAACAATCCAGATTCGTGCCATTCGTAGAAATTGGTTACAAGACCATCTACGACAGGCGTTATCAATCCCATCGGTTGTTCGATGCCGCTGATTCCACGTCTTCCGCGAATCGGCTTAAGCAGATCCTCCGGGGGCGAAAGGTCAATCAACCTGTATACCGCAGCGAGATGCGAACGGAACAGGCGGTCGAACACATCATCCTGCCCCGATGAATGATCGTCACCGTACCACCAGCACCAGTCCGACCCTTCGGCGATGAATATCCGCTTCCATGCGCGGCGAAGTGTTTCGGGATCGGCATCTGGATTGTTGCGTTCGTATTCGGACAATGCGTCACGAGCCGCCGAGAGCAGGTCCCAGGCCTTGTTGTCTTCTTCGTGTCCGATCCAAACCCTGAAATTATGGTCAATCCATGAACCCGCGAACAGGTACGGCAATTCACCCGCATGCTCGCGGTTCTCGAACGCCTCGGACACTGTTATGGTGCGTATCGTCGGATCGTCGGATATCTTCGTGTACAAGGCTCTCAGGAAATCGGCACCGTCAGACTTGTAATACTCCCATGCGTTCTCACCATCGAGAATAACCGGCAGCACGCATCGTTCGGCCTCGCTCTTCTTGAGTCCGCTCCTGATCCTTCGAAGGCTCTTGACGAAATCATCGGCCGCCTTCTCAGGATCCCATCCGGAATAAACGAAACCCAGCTTGTCTGACAGTCCGTGATCCCTGAAGACAATGCCAAGCTCTCCTTCTTCCCTTTTTAGGATGTATGGTCTGCGGAACGATGCATCCCTGTCAAGAGACATTCCCCGCTTCGTACTCTCGGGGTGGTTGATAGTCGCCTGAAAAACCTCTTCATCGGTCGCGATCCATTTGATTCCATGCTTGAGCAGGATCGGCACCAGTGGATCGGCTACAGAACCCTCTGACGGCCACATCCCCCGCAGTTCGCGCCCGAACAAGTTACGATACATATCACACGACATGGCTATCTGTCGCTCCGCATCCTCCGGATGCTGATACCTGTGATTCGGCAACTGTATCCTCGGCAATGCAACTTTGGCAAGGTCTGTATCTATGAGAAGCGGGAGAATCGGGTGGAAGTACGGAGAAAACGAAACCTCGATCTGACCGTTTTCCATCGCCTGTTTGTGAGCTGGAATGATCTCCCCGAGCTTCTTCTTTTGAAACGCAATGATAGCCGCCTTATCTTCCTCCGAGAAGTCATGCTTCTTGTCATAGAGATACTCGATTTCCGGATCTGAGCGAAACATCGGGTCTATCCACGCCAGGTTCGACCAAACCGCAAGATCGATAAGCTCCTGCGTGGTAAGTCTGGCCGCAGCTTTCGAAGCGTCCGAACCCGACAACATAACTTTCTCGTGAATCTGGTAGTAACGTGGGTAGGGCCGTATCATCGTACCTACATTCGCCGAGAAGAACGTCTTTACGATATCTGACTTCTCATTGAGCGTCAGGCCCTCGGCACTCTTCAACGTCAGCGCCATATGTCCGTCGACGGCATCGTTGTCGACATAATCCTGCACCTGTTCGAGAAGCGAAGGCACAAGGTTGAATGTCTGCTTTATTTGAGGGAATTCATCGAGGATTTTGACCATATCAAGGTAGTCCTTGATACCATGCAACCTGACCCACGGAAGCACATAGGTTCCTGAGTCAAAATCCTTATAGAAGGGTTGATGCTGGTGCCAGAGAAATATGACCCGGAGGGGCGTTTTACTATCCGACATTACTAAAAGTGTGAGCCTGCCGCAGCGTCAGCAATCCCAGCCTCGACCATCAGCAGTTTCAGCTCGTTCGAGCGTTGCGATTCAGCCGGAAGACTGCTGAAAATCTCATAGATCTCAGTAGCTTTGGCGCTGTCGCCCGCGGTGATGAAGCTCTTGGCTGCGTAGTACAGGCAATCGTTGACTATATAGCTATCGGGATACTTTTTGTATACCTCGTAAAAGCTTTCGCCCGCCTCCTGCATCTGGGCCTTGGCTCTTAAGCAGTGACCGATACCGGAGAGCGCATTCGCACTAAGCATGTCATCGAATTTGTGTTTCTTCAGGTGCAGGCGGAAGTACTCCTCGGCCTGATCATAGTTCTTAAGCGCGAAGTACGCGTTCGCGATATAGTAACTCGCAAGCCTCGCGGCATCCGTTCCACCGTAATCATCAAGAATGCTCTGGTAGTCCACCGCTGCAAGCTGGAAGTTACCACCTCGGAACTCGACAGTTGCACGTCCAAGGATCTCCTCCGCAGCCGCTTCTCTGGACTGACTACTGGACAAGAGGACAAAGACAACGACGATGACCGCAACTACGGCGACGGCCCCGATGATGAATGATGTCAGGTGTTCGGTGAAGTATTCCTGAGCCTTCCATACACTGGAAATGAATTTATCCTGCTTTATGTCGGCTTTGGTAAGCCTCTGTTTGGTCGCCATAGAATATGTGTCCTTTCACGACAAGGCGTGAACTTCGCTCCCTACTGTATCTATCGCCTATTGCAAGTCAAACCTTAGATGCTATCGAGATCAAACCGAAACCGCCACCGATGCCGGTAAGCGGTTTCGAATACTTTGGGCGCTTCAAACCTCTTAGAAATAGCCGGTGAAGCCAAGGTTGATCGAACTGCGCGTATACTTGTCGTCAGCCTCGAAATCTCCTACCGCATCCTGACCGAGGTAGCTTCGCGTATCGGTGTAATACTCGAATGCCAGATCAAGCCACACGCTGGACCAGTGAATGCCTGTGCCCGCGCTAAAACCGTATCCCGTAATCCGTTCATCCGGGACGGTATAAGTACTGACTAAGAATATTCCATCCCTTGCGGTTCGTTCGTAGTCTGCACGGTATGAATCGATATCTCTTGCGTAGTCCTGAACATATCGAAAACCACCGCGCAGCGGAATTATGCCGCTCTCGGTGTTCATCTTATATTCGAAACCGATCCTGCCCTCACCTGCATTGTAGTAGTTGAGCGGGGAATCGGTATAATACTCCTCTTTATCTCCGGAGCTCTTGATAAGTCCACTGTCAAGGACAGAGCTTTCCGATTTGCCAAACCTGCGCCATTCGACATCAGCCGATACGAGGAAGTCCGGCGTGATATTGTAGGCAAGTCCGAAGCCCAGCGTCAGCGGAATCTCATACTTAACCTTGTTGTCAGTGAGGAAGAAATCATCGGTGAAATCCAGAATAACATACTGCTCTGTCATCGTTTCCCAGACGGTGTCGTTCTGGACAATATCAAATTCCTCCTTCAGCTCGAACGGTGTCTTCAGGACCGCTCCCATCCTCAAGTTGTCAAACGTGTACTGCAACCCAAGCGTGATATTGAAGCCGGTGAAGTCCTTCTCGGAAAGCGCATGTGCCCTGAATAACCGTCTGCGAAGCTCCGGATTCTGGAATCCAACGGTCTTCGTCCACTCGGCAACCAAGTCATAGCCTTCATCCGTCGTGCCGACGTAGATATTGGCCGAGGCTCCGAACGCCAGATCTTTCCAGATATAGGTTCCGAATCCAAGATTAATGACATCAATACTGCCATCCGAGTACTGCTCCAGATTCGATACCACGGTCGAGTCCCAGGTGTCCACTACTGCGCCACGAGTTATCTGCTCATTAATGCCCGGGCGGATCAGATTTGCCAAGGTGATCTCGCTCACCTTGTTGTAGGCAACAGCTGCGGAGAACTGATGCCCTTTGATCCTCACGGGAGCAAGGAAAGACGCGTAGTTAATCGTCCATGTATTGTGATCCACATTGTACTCACCGCCGTCCAATCCAGAGTAACTCAACTGATAATTCGCTTTCGGGGCGGTATAAGTCCCGGAGAATGAAACCTGCGGATCCAGGGAGTTAATCAACCCCGCCGGGTTCCATGTGATTGCGGAAGCGTCGTCGGCAACACCAATAAATGCCCTTCCCATGGCCTTTGCACGCACCCCCGAGCCTGTCCAATTCAAGTCCATGCCCGCCTGAGCAAGTGCCATCCCGGTAGTTGCCAGCAGCAGCATCGATATCAAGACTGTAATTCTAACCTTCATCAGAGCTGTTCCTCCCGTCACGCTTGAAAAAATTTAGGCGAAAAATATAACATATTGTCCACACGTGTCAAACGATTTTTGAAGTTTTCTCCTCCCGTAACATGCTAATTCTTACGAAATTAGGACGGTCAACCCCCGCAGGCGTTTAACATGACCCAATCAGTCGTCTAATTGCATGACACTTGCTCTGATGTGCTTCCCCCCGATTCTAAAGGCTGCCAGAGTAGGTTATACCGAAGCTGAATGAGGTCATCTCGTGCTTCTCCCGCGCAAGGTAGCCGTAGCTGACTCCTGTCGCCGTGTTTTCGCTATCGATTGACACATAACTGATAGAACCATATAACTCAAACCTGCCACCGGGACGGTAGATCAAGGTTGCCGATGGAAGTATCTCCGAGGCTTGTGTTATCTTGACAGGTTCACTTACTAAGGTCGTGCCATGCTCCGGCGAGTATTCCGGCCGAATGTTCACGTATTTGGTGACCGTTTGCTCGGGTTGGAAACCAATACGTGTCTCAATGAGAATCTTGTCTGTCATAGCGACTGCGGCATTGAGATGGAATGTTCGGTCCCGGTAATCAACCGTACTAGGCTCGTCATCTGTGGACCATAGATACTCTCTGAAGGAGTTTTGGTGATCGTAAGTCAACGATAGAACATAATCCCCCCGTTCCATCATCGGAAGCTGATAACCGTAAACCCTGTAGAATCTGCTGAAGTCTTCCCCACTTGCATTTGGGGCAGTTATGCACACTAACGCAAGAACCATGACAAGATAAAATGGTCTCATCCTTTCCTCCCCTGTGACAGAAGTTGAGTCTAAGTGTCAATTTGTCTTTAGTTCTGAATCCGAAAGAAGATTACACGCTCCATGACGATAAGTCAAGGGCAAAGAAGAACGGAGGCAGTTGTGTTACTGCCTCCGCAAAATTGCAGCCTAATGTCCGGTCAACTAATTTCTCCGGTCGTATGACCACCATTCGCAGGTGTTATTCGAGGCGTTCAGTTCAAAGACCATCACATCATAGGTAGAGGCATTCCAGCCGATAGATGCTGCTGATACGGCAGCGCTTGCTCCTGATAACGCAATAGTGCCATTATCGGTCAGATTGAAATGTCCGGTTGTAATCGTACTGCCATTATACTTGATGTAATTGCCCATCAGCCTGCCATGCGAGTAGATAAACCAGCAATCGACCCACTGATCGTCGACAGTGCTTCCGAAGTGAACCTCTCCCTGATCATCGTAGGCGCCAGCCATGTCCACAGCGATGCTGTAAGAACCGTCACCGCATGCACCAGATCGGAATGCCGCGTTGTTGATCCGACCCTCCACCTCAATGTCTCCTCCGATCTCCGCGTCAGTGGCCACTTCGAGATTCACCGATGTTGCCGTTCCCATTGTGTAGCTGTTTCCGTCAACAACGAGTTTCGATGTTGGGCTATTCGTTCCAATCCCGACATTGCCGTCATATCTCACGTAAACAGCATCTGTCGGTGAGCCGTCAACAGCATCGAGTGAATGGCCATCCGCATCGCAGGCTGTTGTTTGAATGGAACCGTCAGGGAATCTGAACCCGCCTGTCTTGGACTGTATTTTGCCGTTCACAGTCAGCTTCTCCTGCGGTGCGGACGTGCCTATCCCCACCGAGTCGTTGACAGCCGACAATCGCACGACAGCGCCCTCATCCAGCCATCCCCCCGGATCGGAGGCATCGGGCTGCGCCTCCCATGCTGACCCGTTCCATTTTATCACCTCGCCGGTGGCAGCGCTGTTCTGGCCGATATCGACGAAACTGATCGAACCATCTACGATATTATTGCTGTTGACGGAATTGAGGTCGAGCGAATGCGCCACAGTCGCTCGAACTGCAACCCACGCGAATGCCTGTGAGGTTAACTGGGTCAGCGGACGCATTTCTTTCTCGCCGTCGAGTGCAACACCGAGGTAGATATCGGGGCTCAGATCGAAAATGTCGAGATCAAGCGGATTGTCCGCTCCGAGTTGAACCTCGAAAAACCCGTTCGATACTGTTACGTCCTGCGATTCGGTCCATTGCTGTGAGACTCCGTTACTGTCGTAGTACAGCGTGAAGTGAATCAGGTAGGTGCCGTCGGGAAGAGGACTCCCGAGGCTATCGGTCAAAACACCCTGATAGTTCATTGTCGTCGGGATCGGGGGTGCGCCGTAGAGAGCGACTGCACCAACAGCGATTGCGAGCACTACAAACACGAGAAGATTGCGTTTCATGATGTTCCTCCATCGAAGTCAACTCAACGAGTCTGTCAGATGATTACCTGAGGTTAGGATTTCGTTAGCAATAATGGCCGATTCAGTTCAGTATAATATATTATCGACAAAATGCAACGATATAACACATTGCCATATAGAGACTAATCCTATCCGCTTAACGAGGTGCATGAGGGGTTTTGTCGGGGATTGGGAGAGGTATGTGAGTCTATAAGCCGACTCAAAGGGCGGGTCACCGGCCATCGGCGGATGTCAATCTATAGGTCTTGCACTTTGTCTGATAATTGGTACTTGCGTCTCCTATCGCCGAAAGCAGTCTTTCCACCTTCGAGAATATTGCACACTTGTTCGATGATACCGTCTCTGAGATCGGCAACACTAGCTTTGTAGGTCAGGACCCCCGCGGTCCTGACATCTTCATTCGGGGTCATAACTTGGTAGGTCACGCCCCCCGCCTGTGCTCAGCTTTGTAGGTCAGGACCCCCGCGGTCCTGACATCCTCATTCGGGGTCATAACTTGGTAGGTCACGACCCCCGCCTGTGCTGAGCTTCGAAGTACGGTCCTGACATCTTCATTCGGGACCGACCGTTCAATCCAATGTTGTGACACTGCGCAACGGAGCCACGAGAAACCCACCCAAAGGGCGGGCCACCGGGGCCAAAGAGTGGGCACCCGGTCATTGTTCAATCTAGAGGACAAAGCAACCATAGTAGTGATTTCATCATTGAATGCTCTCTGATTATAAAATCATTATACTGCGCAAGGTGAGAATCGTATGATCCTGAAGGACTCAGCGCGAAATTCCTTATTTCTTCGTACAGAAGGTAGTATTTTTGCAAGTATCTGACTTGTATCCAATCTACATCATGTCTCGTGGTCAATTCAAGCAGACTAATTTGGGCAAGGTCACCAAAGTGCCGCGAGATTGACTCCTCATCCTTAACCTTTTGTAGATAAGCTGCCAATGCTGAGTCAACATTGACAGTCGAGCTTGCCTCCTGTTTCTCGATAAGCTTTCCCCAAAGTTCGGAGTAGTGTTCTATGTCCAAGAGAAAACTGTTAGTTGAACCAGCGATTTCAGCCATAGCGCTGTACATTAATTTGTCCGAAACTACGTCAGAGACTCTGGATTTGTATCCTGTAATGTCATACTTGAGTAACGCGAGTCTGTCGGCATATTCATTTGCAAAGCAACTCGCGCATGAAATTGTCCAATATATAAGTAGGCCTACTGAGAAGATTTTGCATTTCATTTTCCTATAAGCCCGGTGGTCCCATAGGTCAGAACCGGTGCGATCTTGACATCTTCTGCTTCTTGTCGACTTCATACGACTTTGTCGAAACCCGCGATTAGAGATCGCAGCCCCCAGCCTGTTTGTCATATTGTGATTCATACTCACTTCCCCTAATCAATAGTCCCGTAGGTCAGGACCCCTGCCTGTGCTGAGTCGTCGAAGTACGGTCCCGACATCTTCCATTCTCCAAAATCGCCGTCAAACCGCATTGGCTCAGTCTTGCCCCAGTCATCGTCATAATAACCCGATTCCAGAAATCGACAGAATGATGAGTGCCTCCATTCCGAAGGGCTAACCACCAGACCATGTTTGACGGGATTGTAATGTATGTAATCCATGTGTCTCTGATAATCTCGTTCATCGCGAATGATGTGATCCCAGAAACGGTTCTGCCAAATACGGCCGGAATGAACACGCTCGGACTTCCGTAGAACGGCACCAAATGAAAGCTTGACATCACGCATAATCTCTGAAATCGTTCTCCCGTTGCACACCATGATCGCATGGAAATGATCCGGCAAAATCACCCAGGCGGGTACTATTGCGTTTGAATTGCTTGAGACTTTTTCAAGCACCTCAAGTAGCAAGTCGGCGTTGGCTTCAAGATACGGGACCCTGTTGTAAGTAACGCATGTCACGAAAACCGGTTTGCCTTCGAGTTCGTATCGACGAAGTTTCGACATGGTTCCATTGACCTTAATTACCCTAAGAGTCAGGATCGCACTTCGAAGCTCAGTACAGGCAGGGATCCTGACCTACAAGATGTGGCCGGCCCTGAGAGTCAGGATCGCAGGGATCCTGACCTACCGT
>Ga0272443_10004221_pt1 | contig 15936 bp, 16 predicted proteins | sample SSMAcet12_FD_193581 | JGI IMG/M metagenome (GOLD analysis project Ga0272443, IMG submission 193581) | Marine sediment archaeal communities from Little Sippewissett salt marsh, Falmouth, MA, United States - SSM-Acet-12 | ecosystem: Environmental > Aquatic > Marine > Wetlands > Sediment ...
ATGAAAAAAGAAGAAGATGGTTTAGAGAAATGGTTCTGTTTAATTGGAAGGGCAAAAGATGTTCGTGAAGGAGAAGTATTAAGAATGAAGGATGTCTTTATTAAAGTTGGTAAGAGAGAGGGGAATGGTTTTATTGTAGATATCCCAGTTGGCAAATCTCAATATCTTTTTGATAAATATGGTCATACACCTCTTCCTCCATATATGAAGAGGAAGGATAAAAAGAGTGACCAAACGAGATATAACACTGTTTTTTCTAAAGTTCCTGGGGCAGTTGCTGCTCCAACAGCTAGTTTAAATTTAACAAAAGATATCCTAAAGAAAATTGAGAAAAAGGGTGCAAAGATTGTAAAGATAGAACTTAAGGTTGGATGGGGGACATTTGCTCCTGTTAGAGAGGAGAATGTTGAAGATCACAAGATACATAAGGAATATGTTTCTATTAGTGAAGAAACCGCAAATGAGATTAATAATGCAAAGGGAAATATATGGGCTTTTGGGACAACAGTTGCTAGAACATTGGAGAGTGTTACAAAGAGAGGCAAGGTAAAATCGTATGAAGGATATACGGATTTATACATATATCCAGGATATAGATGGAAGATTGTAGATAAACTGGTAACAAATTTCCACATGCCAGATTCTAGTTTGATATTATTAGTGTCTTCCTTCATGGGTATAAATCTAACTAAGAAGGCATATAAAGAAGCGCTAGAGAAAGATTATAAATTTCTAAGTTATGGAGACAGTATGTTAATTTTGTAATACAGACATGAAAGATTTAAAAGAGTTTGGTAAAAATTACATTTTCCTTCCAGATGCTACAAGAGGAGCAGTTAGATATTTAACGACTAACCAATTAAAAAAGACAGGAACAAAAGGTATTGTTGTTAATACATTGCATTTGTTAATCAGTCCTGGAGCAGATAAAATTGAGGAATTGGGAGGAATTCATAAATTCATGAATTGGGATGGTTATGTACTAAGTGACTCAGGAGGTTTCCAAGTATTTTCATTAATACATTCTGGCAAATGGAAGGGAAAGGTTCATGAAAATGGTGCAATATTTAAATCTCCAAAGGATGGAACTACATATGAATTAACTCCAGAAAAGGCAATAGATATTCAGATGAAGATAGGATCAGATATATTAGTTGTTTTAGATGACTGTAGAAAAACAGACTTAACAAGAGAAGAGGCAGAAGAATCTGTAGATAGGACTATTGAATGGGCGAAAAGGTGTAGAAAGTATTTCGATTCTAAATACGGTGGGACAAAGGAAACAGGGAAACTCTTAACAGCAGTTGTACAAGGAGCAAACTATCCAGATCTTAGAGCTAAATGTGCAAAAGCATTAGTAGAAATCGGCTTTGACGGTTACAACTTTGGAGGCTTTGTGGTTAATGAAGATGGGCAATTAGTATTAGATGAAATGCAAGCCGTAATCGAAAATACTCCAGATGAAAAATTCAGATATGCAATGGGTGTAGGAAAGCCAGAAGATATTAGAAATGCAGCAAAGATAGGGTATACCGTATTTGATACTGTACTTGTAACAAGAAATGCAAGGCACGGCACATTGTATTCCTCAGATATAGAAGGGGAAGTTCTTAGAATTGGGAATTCAGAATATGCCAATGATTTAAAACCAATAGACTCTCAATGTGACTGTGAAGTATGTAAAAATCACTCAAGGGCATATATTCACCATATGCTAAAAGTAGATGAAGCTACAGGAAAAACCTTGGCTACAATTCACAATATTCGATATTATCAGAGGTTAATCGAAGGTCTTAATGATTAAAATCCCGGTTTAGTAAGATTCTCGCATGAAAATAACGGCTATAGGACTGCTAGGCCAGGCCTTAAGTTTTTCTTTTAAAAATGGTATTATTACATATCTTGGAGCTAATGTATTGTAAAAAGCTCAACAGAAAAAGATTGTTTGATATTTTGATATATATTTATGAATTTTAATAAAACAAAGAACAAAAGTTTGAGGTTATCGTTTATCAACGTATAAATATCTGTTGTGTTAGGTATTTTCTCCAAGACAAAGTAATTTGTTAAATTTTTGATATGGCAAACATATTGATAGATGTCTTAATAGGACTAGTAGGGGTTGGTGTTGGAATTGGTTTTGCAAAGGTAATTTTAAACTGGGTTAGTGTTAAAAATATCCCTGAAGAGGAGATTGAGAAAGCGGCTAACAAAATTATCAGTAAAAAGATAGAGGAAGCAGATAAGGATGTAGAGGAGATTCGTAAAAGATCTGAAAAAAGATTATCTCAAATGAGAAAAGAGGGAGAAGAGCACGAAGAGCTTTTAATTCAAAGAGAAAAGAAATTAAATAGAAGGACAAGAGAGCTTGATCAAAAGGATGAGGAGTTTGAAAAGAACAGGGAGAATTTAAAAAAGATGCAGGCTGGAGTCGAAAAAACTAGAGTTAGACTTAAGTCAGAATTGGAGAAGATTTCTGGTCTTACGAGGGATGAAGCAAAAAACAAGTTAATGAAAGAGGTGGAAGAGGATATGAAGGATTATACTGCTAAGAAGATTAGACAAGCAGAGGTAAAGGCTGAAGAGGTGGCAGATGAGAAAGTTAAACATATTCTTATAGATTCTATGCAAAGAGTTGCAACAGATTATGTTGGAGAGACAACAACTTCTTCCATTAAGGTAGAGGATGACAAGGTTAAGGGTAGAGTTATTGGAAAAGAGGGGAGAAATATTAGGGCTTTTGAAAAGTTAACAGGAGTAGATGTTATTGTTGATGAATCTCCAAATACTATTGCATTATCATCTTTTGATCCTTTGAGAAGAGAAATTGCAAAAGTTGCAATGGAGAAACTTATTAAAGATGGAAGAATCCACCCAGGATCCATAGAGGATGCAATTAGGAAAGCAAAGAATGAGATTTCTCAAGAGATTAAGAAGAATGGCCAGGTATTAGCAGAAGAGGCTGGTTGGCCAGGTATAGATATGGGGCTTTTGAAGTTGATAGGTAAGATGAAATATAGAAGTAGCTATGGACAGTCTCTAATGTCTCACACTATAGAGGTTATTAGATTAGGAGAAGTTTTGGCTACAGAACTAGGAGCAGATGTAGATCTTGTTAAAAGGGCTTGTTTACTTCATGATGTAGGAAAGGTTTTGTCACACAAGATAGATAGTCCTCATCACCATATTTCTGGACAGATAGCTAGGAAATATGAATTAGATGAGAAATTAGTAAATGCAATAGAGGCTCACCACTTGGATATAGAGCCACAGTCTACAGAGGCAATTATTGTATATATTGCAGATGCAATTTCAGGTGCTAGACCTGGTGCTAGAAAAGATAGTTATGAACAATATATTCAAAGAATAGAGGGTATTGAGAATGCGGCAAAGGAAATGGGAGGAGATAAAATTGATGAGATATTTGCAATTAGAGCAGGAAGAGAACTTCGAGTTATTGTTAAACCAACCCTTATCAACGATGATGAGTGCAAAGTCTTAGCAAAGAAAATTGCTGAGAATGTCGAACAGACTCAGAGTTACCCAGGTAATGTTGAAGTAATGGTTATCAGAGAAACAAGAGCAATAGAGGTTGCAAAGTAAAAGAAATAGCCCTGCAATACAAAAATTGCAGGGTTTTTCATAAGAAAAAAGACATCTTCTAGTCCACGATTTTATAGGATATATGCTCAATATTTTGTTGTAATGTCAAACATTTGTTTCATTTTTAATAATATCTTTTAAAAATTTTCAGAGAAAATAAAAAGTATAAATATTCGAAGAAATACGGGAGAAAGTGGTTAATAGAAATGTAAATTTAGATCAATACTTATTTATGCCTACTATAATAGGGATAATTAAGGTTGTTCAAAAAGAACAAAGAGGGAGTTTTTTCTAACAAATGTGTACGAAGTTTAATCGTTGATATTTATAAAACATTGATATTGCACAAAGAATTAATAATATGTATGAAACATATGCATATAAGTCCCTTTCTTATACAGAAATAACTATATTCCTAAAAACCCTATAACAAAAACACATGTTGACTTAGTTCCTTATTTACAATATTTTATGAATGGAATTGCAGGAAATACGGCAGATAAGTCGGTTCTTGCGCCATATCTCTTTTAGAAAGGAGGTCGCAATGAAATGTTAAAAAAAGACCTAGTTGATAGAATTGCTATGGACGCAGGCTTGACAAAGAAGCAAGCAGGCGCAGCAGTTGATTCTATGCTTGACTCTATCACATCCGCTCTTAAGAGTGGTGATACAGTTCTCTTAACTGGCTTCGGTAAATTCGAGGTTAGAACAAGAGCAGCAAGAACAGGAATCAATCCTAAGACTCTTGAGAAGATTAATCTTCCTGCTACAAAGGTACCTGCTTTCAAAGCTGGAAAAGCTCTCAAGACAGCTGTTAAGTAGTAAACTGCCGGTATTTCTCTTTAAATAAGAGAAGGTGAAAGGATCCTCAATGGGTCCTTTTGCTATCTTAAAGGCTGGTAAATTTCCTTAAAATCCTTTATCCTGTACATAGAATATTTGATATTACTGCCATAAGTGAAAAGACTTCTAATTCCGTGTAAAGAGAATAAATACAAGCCATATCTCTTGAAAAAGGGTGCAATTGCAATATATTCAATTATCCTAATCCTAGTTAATTCTTTTGGAGGATTAATTGGGATATCAAATGTATATGCAAGTACAATAACATCTTCCAACATTATCTCACTTACTAACCAAGCAAGGTCATCGTATGGCCTTAATACTTTGGCTAATAATGGTAAATTACAAGCTGCAGCATTAGCTAAAGCTAACAACATGTTTGAATTACAATATTGGGATCATTTTGGTCCTAATGGTGAATCTCCGTGGCAATTTATTAAAGCTGCAGGATATAACTATGTATATGCAGGGGAGAATTTAGCTAGAGGTTTTAGGACTGCAGAAGGTGTACATGAGGCGTGGATGGCAAGCCCTACACATAAAGCTAATATTGTTAGCGGTAATTACAAAGATATAGGGGTTTCAGTTCTTACAGGGGTCTTAGAGGGCTCTCAGACTATACTTGTAGTACAGATGTTTGGGAGTCTAACTATGCCGCAAAGTTCAACGCCTGTAACGGTTACAGAGACGGATGATAGCAGTCAAGAAGAGACTTATACACCAAGAGAATCTGGTCAAATTAAAGCCATCATGATTACAGAACCTAAGACAGGAGATCTTTTAAATGATCCAACAACAAAAGTAAAAGGAGAAGTTACGAATGTTACAGATGAATATTCTGTAGAGATATATGAAGGAGATAAATCGATAGGATCTACTGAAAGTACGGATTCAGATGAATGGGAGTTTAGTAAATCTAGTGACTGGTCAGAAGGGGATCATGAGATACAGGCCAAAATTACGGGTACTAATGTAACTTCTGAAACAGTGGAATTTAAAATAGATTCAGATCCTCCAGAAGTAGATGAAGAAAGTATTGCAGTAATCCACGACGAAGGATCTTTTACTGTATCTTTTGAAGTAAATGAAGAAGTTAGTGATGCAATATTGGTTACAGGTGAGAAATCTTTCAAGCTAGAGGAGGGAGAAGGGGGAATAATGACAGTAGCAATATCTCCAGAAGATATTGGAGATTCTGTACAGTTAGTTGTTGCAGATGTTCTAGGTAATAGTTCTGCTGTAGATGTAAGTGAATATTTTATTACAGAAACAGAAGAGGAAGAAGAGAATGTTAAATTTAACTTTGTTGGGTTCATAAGAAGTACAAGTGTAACAGACAAAATTAATCTAATAATTACATTCATAATATTCACTCTATTATGTGTAGAGGTATATATATATTGGAAGAAAGGGAAATTAAAAAATATTGCCAATGATTTATTTGCTTTAGGCTTTTGGTGGCTACTCTTAGTTGTTGGTATTACCACTGGTTTTGCTGGCTTTATTAATTAACAAAATAAATGAAAGGGAAGATTAAGGATATAAAAAGAGAAATATTGTACATCCTTGTAATATTTGGGATGTCTTTTGGATTTAATCACTTTTCGTATATCAGTGATAAAAAGTTTCTCATAGCAATAGGGATACTAGGATTACTAATCATTGAAACATGGTTCATTAGTGCCTTCGCAAGATACTCAGAAAGAAAAATATCTAAATACAGTGAAGTCCTACAAAAAGTCTCTATAAGAGAAAGATTCTTCTCATATTTCATCTCTCCAGCTTTACTATACATATCTACACTAGCATTTATGTATTATACCCAAACCCTAATTGCCGACATTATGGTTCTCTCTTCTGTATGTTTCTTACTACTAATTCTTTTTGTTAATGTAAAAAGTTCATTTAAAAAAGTATATTCACTAGAACAAGCTACGAGGATAGTATTTGACTTTATAAATATTGCTACATTCTATTTGGGATGTTCTGTATTGATGAAATTAGGTATGCAAACACCATTTATGTACCTTTTTGTAGGATTGTGGAGTTTCCTCTTGTTTATAGATAACCTTCTTTTGCATGACAAATTGGATTTATCTGGAAGCATTGTATCCTTACTCTGTACAATCTTTGTTGTTCTTACAACCTTTGCAGTTGCAGAGTATGGAATATTTGTAATGCCTGCAATATCTACCATTGCTTTTTATTTAATAATTTCATTATGGAATTTAAGATTCTCAGGAAAGATTAGAATGTCAGACTATGTCTCTCCTTTCATCTTTTCTTTGTTCGCTACCTTAATTATTCTCTATCTTTAAAATATGAAAAAAAGTATCGTCCTTAAGATTGGTGGTTCAGTAATGTACGATGAGAACTTAGATATTAACTTTGAATTTCTTTCTAAATTAAAAGATTGGTACGACAGATCTCAAGAAGCATATTCAGATATTGTAATTGTTGTAGGGGGCGGTTGTCTTTCCAGAATGATACAAGGGAAAGTAAGAGAAAAGATTCAAGAGGAACACTATTTACACCAAATTGGGATGTCTGTTACTCAAATTAGTGCAAATATTGTTGCTGGATATTTAGACGGTACGGATATATACATACCTAGAAAATTAGGAGATGCATATGAATATCTTAATGATGAAGAGAATGTAAGGATGGTTAGTGGAGGTTTAAAGATTGGTTGGAGTACAGATATGGTTGCAATGATATTTGTAGATATTTTGAAAGGAGATAGGATTTTTAAAATATCCAACATAGATTATTTGTATGACTCTAATCCAAAAGACAACCCTAATGCTAAACCTGTATCAGATGTTTCTTGGGATGAATATTTTGAAATGTTTGGAATAACAGAAGGGACATTACACACAGCTAATTCTAATATTCCAATAGATCCTTTATGTGCACAATTCGCAAAAAGAAAGAATATTGGGATTCACTTTACAGGTGGAAAAAGACTTGCTGAAATACAGAATCTAGAAGAATTATTCCAAGGGGGATCTTACATACATCCTTAGTGGATGTCTTTTATTGTCCATTTAGTTTTTCCTGCAGGTGTCTCAATAGTTACCTTCTGGCCTTTTTTCTTTCCTATGATTGACTTACCAAGAGGGGATTTAAAAGATATTTTTCCTTCCATAGGATTTGCTTCATCTTCTCCTGTTATGGTGTATTTTTTCGTTTTCCCTTTGGAATCTTCTAGAAGAACAGTTTGACCTACATTCACTTTCCCATTTTTCTTTCCTTTTACAATCTCTGCATTTTTAACCTTTTCTTCCATTTGGGCAATTTCAGTCTCATTCGCTTGATTCTCTTCAATTGCTAGAGTATATCCGTCGTTTTCACTAAGATCTCCTCTTTGTCTCATTTCTGCGACAGTATCTCTTAGTTTGTCTCTTAATTCGTTTTTTCTGTACTCTAATTCCTTGAGTAGATTATCAAACCCTTCTTTCGTAAAGATGTATTTTTTTTCCTTACTCATTATATTTAGTATTACAAATTAACTAGGGTTTGCGTATGGATAATACCTTGTCTGGGGACTGGTGTCAATGTATAAAAAAGTGGTAAAATACTGGGATTCTGGTATAGCTTTGCCGCTATCGTCTAACGGTTAGGACACAGGGTTCTCAACTCTGGAATCTGGGTTCGATTCCCAGTAGCGGTACCAAAATTAAAGTGAATATTTTTCCAATGGTTTTTGACATTAAGAAATCCAACAACAAGAAAGTTGAAGAGATGTATCAAAAGGCTATGAAGGAGTTGAATGAATTCTTCGAGATAGATTGGAATAGAAATATGCCACAGTTAATCATTGTTGATAGTAGAGATATTCTAAATGCTTTTAGTGAAGAAAAGACGGGAGATTGGGTTGTTTCTACAACTTCCATCTCAGGAAGGATGATAGTAATCTTGTCTCCTGAAAAGTATGAAGAAGAAAGCAAGGGGACACACAAATATTCTGACGAAGAATACTACCAGTTAATTAAACATGAATTAACACATCAATATGAATTTATCTTTAAAAATGAATACACACCTTTCTGGTTCTCAGAAGGTCTTGCTGAATATACTTCAGGACAAATTAAAAATATGAAGAAACCTGAAATATTCGAAAAGTTTCTTAAATACTTTGACTATGAAGATGGAGATACATATGTAGAATCTGCTTTTGCAGTTTGGATTTTAATAGAGGAATTCGGAAAGAAGAAGGTTATAGAATTCTTAAAAATTTCAGATACTGAAGATGAAGAAGAGTTTAATAAAATATTTAAAGACTTCTTCGGTGTAGAATTGACATATGACTGGTTTAATAAGATGTTAGAAAAAAGAAAATGGTTTTTGACATAGTAACAATCTTCCCAAATATAGTAGAAGAATATATAAACACGGGAATATTAAGAATTGCTCAAGAAAAAAATCTTGTTGAAATACATGTTCATAATCTTAGAGATTGGGCAGAAGATAAACACAATACCGTAGACGATACACCATATGGTGGTGGTCCAGGTATGGTAATGAAAGTAGAACCTGTTTTTAAAGCAATACAAGAATTAAAAAAAGAAAATACAAAGGTAGTAATAACTACACCTAAGGGAGAGAAATTAACACAAGGAAAATTAGAAGAATTTTCTAAAGAAGAAGGACATTACATAATCCTTTGTGGAAGATATGAAGGATTTGACCAGAGAGTACATGACAACTTAGTGGACTATGAATTTTCAATTGGAGATTACATACTCTCTGGAGGAGAATTACCAGCCTTGGTATTTGTAGACGGTATTACTAGATTAATACCAGGGGTACTTGGTAATGAGGATTCGTTAGATTCTGAATCTTTTAATGGTAACTCTTTAGATTTTCCACAATATACAAAACCTGAAGAATTTAATAATTGGAAAGTACCAGATGTTTTAAAAAGTGGTAACCATGAAGAAATTAAAAAATGGAGAAAAGAAGAAAGTAAAAAACTTACTTCAAGTAATCGACCAGATCTTCAATCTTAACCCTTTCCTGCTTCATACTATCCCTATCTCTTACAGTAACACAGTCATCCTCTAATGTATCGTAATCTACAGTAATACAATATGGTGTACCAATCTCATCCTGGTATCTATACCTCTTACCAATATTACCTCTAGCATCCCAAACCACCTTCATTTCAGGTGCTAAGGTATTAAATATATCTCTAGCTTTTTCAACAATATCTGGTTTGTTAGAAACCAATGGAAATATTGCAACCCTATATGCAGCAACATCCCTATGAACCTTCAATACAGTCCTTGTCTTCCCATCTCCCAAATCCTCCTCTTCATATGCATCAAAGAGAAGCATTAAAAATGTCCTATCTACACCCCCAGAAGTCTCTACAATCCAAGGAATATATTTCTCTCCAGTCTTAGGATCGACATATGACAGATCTTTACCAGAAAACTTAGAATGTTGTGTTAAGTCGTAGTCAGATCTCCAATGTATCCCCTCATTCTCTGCCCATCCCCATGGTGCCTTGTATTCAATGTCATATGCATCTTTAGCGTAGAAGACTAATTGGTCTTTAGGATGTTGCCAGAATCTTAAATTTTCTTTCTTGGTGTAAAGTTTTTTGTACCAATCCATTCTTTGTTTCTTCCAATATTCAAACCATTCTTTCATGTCATCCGGATGTACAAAGAATTGCATATCCCACTGTTCAAATTCTCTAGATCTGAATGTTAATTTACCTGGAGTAATTTCATTTCTAAAAGCCTTACCAATCTGAGCAATACCGAAAGGTATTTGCATTCTTGTAGAATCTACAACATTTTTAAAATCTAAATATATTGTTTGACATGCTTCACCTCTTAAATATGCTGTAGTCTTTTCATCTTCAATTACACCAATCTCTGTTTTAAACAACATATTGTAAGATCTAGGTTCTGTAAATTCTTTACTACCACAATCTGGGCATTTATCTCCCACCTCATCTGTTCTAAATCTGTGATGACATTTTTTACATTCAACAACCTCATCTCCAAAGTTTTCTACATGTCCACTTGCTTCCCATACCTTAGGGTGTGTAATTATTGTTCCATCTATACCTACAACATCTTCTCTCAAATCTACCATTTCTTTCCACCACAATCTTTTTAGATTGTTTTTCATTTCGACACCTACAGGTCCGTAGTCATAGAAGCCTCCAACTCCTCCATATATTTCAGAGTTTGGATATATTATTCCTCTTCTTTTAGCAAGAGAGGTTACTTTTTGTAGTAGGTCGTTTTTCATATATTTATTGATTATATATGAAAATACCGAGTAGAGGCTAGGCCTATGCTATAATTCTTAGATATACATTTAACTTTTTTAATTAATTAATATGGAAGCTCCCCAAAAAAGCGACCTCGTAGCGCAAAGAAAAGTAAGATTAGAAAAAATAGGGGAATTAAAGAAGTTAGGAATAAATCCATACCCTTCTAAGTCATACAAACAATATCCAAACAACGAAGTAGTTGAGAACTACGATAAATATGAGGGTAAAGAAGCAATATTAGCTGGAAGAATAACGGCATGGAGAGAACACGGAGAGTTGGTATTTGGAGACATAATGGATCAGAGTGGAAGGATACAGATAATGGTTAGGAAAGGTGAATTAGAAGAAGATCTTAAAAAAGGATATCTAGGTTCTGACCATTTAAGTCTTTTAGATCTTGCAGACTTCATAGAAGTAACTGGAGAAATTGGTAAAACCAAAACAGGACAGATATCTTTAATGGTTAAAAATATCAGACTGTTAGCTAAAGCATTAAGACCAGTACCAAGAGAATTAAAAAACAAAGAACAACAATTTAGAAGAAGATATTTAGATTTAGTAGTACATCCTGAAAAGAAAGAGGTATTTGAAAGAAAAGCAAAGTTCTGGGAAGTACAAAGAGAATTTCTTAAAAAAGAAGGATTCATTGAAGTAGAAGTACCAATATTAGAAGCTGTAACAGGAGGAGCAGATGCTAAACCATTCATTACACACCACAATGCATTAGACCAAGAGTTTTTCTTAAGAATCTCTACAGAGTTGTACCAAAAGAGATTAATTGGTGCCGGTTTTGAAAAGATATATACATTTGGTCCTAACTTTAGAAATGAGGGAATGGATGACGAGCATCTTCAAGAATTTTACGACATTGAATGGTATTGGGCATATGCAAACTTTAAAGACAATATGGATTTGGTTAAAAGATTGTTTAGAGAGATTGCTAAAGAGGTATATGGTAAGACAAAGTTTGAAACAAGAGGTCATACCTTTGACTTAGCAGATGAATGGAAAGAAATTGACTATGTAGAAACAATGAAAGAGAAGTATGGGATAGATGTGTTTAAATCTACAGATGAGGAAATATTGAAGGTTGTAGAAGAGAACAATATTGAGTTGGATGGAGATGTAGGAAGGGGGAGGTTAATAGATAATTTGTGGAAATTGGTAAGGGCTCAGATATCTGGACCTGCATTTTTAATTAACCATCCTAAGTTTGTTTCTCCTTTAGCAAAATCTCATGATGACGATGAGTCAATTACAGAGAGATTCCAAGTTGTAATTGCTGGTAGTGAACTAGGTAATGGATATTCAGAGATTAATGATCCTGTAGACCAGTTAGAGAGATTCTTAGAGCAACAGAATATGAGAGATTCAGGAGATGATGAAGCACAGATGTTGGATATAGATTTTGTAGAGATGCTTGAATATGGTATGCCTCCTGCAAGTGGATATGGACAGAGTGAAAGAATTTTTTGGTTCTTAGAGGATGTAACAGGTAGAGAAGGGACATTCTTCCCACAGATGAGGGTAGAGGTAGATAATACAACTAGGAAGATATATGAAGGGAAGGTAGAATTTCCAGAGGAAGAGAAGGAAAACGATTAATTACCGAATATATCCTCGGTAGATTTCAAAAGAATATATATGGTGTAATGCTTAATAACTTTTGTAAGCATTGATATATATGTCTAACAAGTGTGATACATATCCCCCAGTTATTTCTAAAGAAATATATGAGAAAGAATTAGAAATGTGTAGAAAACTTCATAAAGAAGGAAAGTGTTGTTGGGGAGATTGTAACAAGTGTGGAGTTATACCTCTCTTGTATAAACTGTATACAGGAAAGATTATTCATGGAAAAGAATTAGAAGAATTTAAATTAAAAACATTCGATAAATGAATACAGAATTCGAAGCAAAAGCAATAAAAATAGATAAAGAAGAGATAAGAAGAAAATTGAAAAAGTTAGGAGCAAAACTTGTTTTTAAAGAAAAACAATATTCAAGAGTTACATATATATTACCGAGTAAATTAGAAGGGGGATGGGGTAGATTAAGAACAGATGGAAAGAAAACAACATTAGCAATAAAGCAAATTATTAATAATAGTATTGATGGGATGAAAGAAGTAGAGATAATTGTTGATGATTTTGATAAAACAAGAGAACTATTAAAAATGGGAGGGTTTAAAGAGAAAAATTATCAAGAAAATCTAAGAGAAAGATGGGTTATTGATGATGTAGAATTTGATATAGACACATGGCCAATGATAGATTCATATTTAGAAATAGAAGCGAAAAATGAGAAAACAGTTAAAGAGTGGTTTGAGAAGTTAGGATTGGATTTTAGTAAGGCATATTTTGGTTCTTCTGATATAGTATATAAAGAGGTTTATAATATTGACATAAAATTAATGCCCGAATTACTTTTTAAAAATAAATAAAATGCCAGAGGGAATAGGAGAGAATTCAGATATAGAAACAAAAGAAATACCGAATTATATTGAAATAGGAGATATTCCAGAAACAGGAAAGCACAAGAACATTCGGGATTTATATGATTTAGGATTAAATGTCCCTCCTACTTTGGTATGTGACTACCAATCCTTAAACAATTCAGAAGTGGTAGATTGGTTAAGGCAGGAATATAAAGATAACGATTTACAAATAAGAACAACAACAGCAGACGAAGGTAGAAACAACCCCTCTATGAGAGATCCTTCTACTACGGTAGAAGATTTTTTAAAAACATTAGACAATTTTTCTCAACAGAATAAAGATAAAATATTTATCCTTCAGAGTATTCCTAAAGGTTGTATAAACAAGGATATTCTTTCAGGAAATATTTATAGGAATAGAAATAGAATTGTTGTTGAACTCTGGCCAGATTTAGCTTCGTGGGGAAATAGACTAAATAAATCCGCATTGTGGAGATATACAATAACAATGGATGGCGGTTTCGTACTTGAAAAGAATACAAGTGAAAAAATAGCAAAGAGTCTTTGGAGAGATATCTTGTATCGAAGAGGTAGAGCTTTTATAAAACAAGAGAAAACTAAAAAAGTTCCTCCTAAAATTGAAAAAGCAGATCCAACAGCTAATTACTATGAAGAGACAATCAAATATGCAGAATCACAGTTGAAAGATTTGGAAGATAAACATGATGCTGTAAAGTACTATTTCGACAAGATTAGTGAAGGAAAAAATATTTTAGATATCTTCCCTTCGGAAGTAATCTCTCTTTTAGAGAAAGATATGAGAAGGCTTTTGGAGAATCCTGATTTTACTGATGAAAAAGCTGCTAAATTTTCTCTTTTACTAGGGGATGTAAATCAGATGATGTATTGGGATCTAATTCCTCAACATTGGGATAATGTTGTAATATAATCCATATATGAAACTAAAATACTCTCTAGATATAGATCCTGTCCAATTACAAATCCTTACCGTATTAAATAGTACTTTAAATATCCAAAGATATTCGGATCTAAGACCAAAAGACCTAGACAACGATCTCTTCAACTACCATCTTCAATTCCTTGTTAAAAAGAATCTAGTAAACAAAACAGAAGAAGGATATCAAATATCTCAAAAAGGTAAAAAGCTAATGGCAGATATAGATGCTGTTGGTAAAAAATATGAACTCTTTAGATTTTCAATAACGGCAAATGTAATAAAAAAAGAAAATGGTAAGAAATATATACTAGGTCAAAAAAGATTAAGACACCCATACTATGGAGATATATCTACAATATCTGGGAAAGTTAAAAAAGGTGAATTAGTAACAGATGCAGCAAAAAGAAAATTAAAAGAAGAAACAGGACTAGAAGCAGAATTCAAAGTACTAGGACTTCTTAGAAAGATTAGAAAGAATGAAAAAGGGGAAGTGGTAGAAGATACTCTTTACAATACCTGTTATGCAGAAAATCCTCTAGGTCAACTAATTGAAAAAAATGAATATGGTGAAAACAAATGGTATGAGATAGAGGAATTTAAAAAACTACATTCTAAGAATATAGATATAGGGGAATATGACAAGGAAGTATTTGAAAGAATATTCAATGAAAATTTTGAGACATTCCATTTTGAACAAATAAGTATAATTAAAGACTACTAGTCTTTGATATAATCAACTATGCAATCTCTAAAAGATATCCTTAAAGATATTAAAAAAGAAGATTCTGAAAATAAAGATTCTAAAAAACAAAAAGAACTCTTTGACACAACAGAGTTTGAAAAAAAGAAATTTCCATTTTCTAAAAAAGCAAAATATATATCTAAAGAATACCAAGCATATGGTATGAAATTAGCAGGAAAGTTAGGAGACAGTAAAAGAGCAAGTATGTATATTAAATGGGCAAAGGAGAAGGATAGGAGTGTGTTGGAGAGAGCATATAGTTTTACAATAGATTATCCTAATGCAAAAGATAAAAGTAGAATATTTATGTGGAAAGTAAAAGAATTAGAACAAGAAGATAAACATGAAAAAGAAGAGTAAGTTTCTAAAAGTATTAAAACAAGAATACAAGATGTCTATGTCTTACGAGTTATCTCATGTAAGTAAGTTTATAGCATCTGCAGTAGGGGGTATCATTTCAACAATTCTTTTCTCAATGCTTTGGTTTACTAGTACAAAGTTGGGATATGATGGTCTAAGTAAAGAATATGTAATATCTTACTTCTTTCTTGTTTTAATAACTTCGAAGTTAACAATGGATGTATCTATAAAATTAGTGACAGATTCCATTGTCACTGGTAGATTCTCAAAATATTTAACCAAACCATTTTCATATTTAACAGAAGCAGTAGGAGCCAATCTTGCAGAGCAGACACTTCATACAATCTTTGCATTACCAGTCATTATCCTTGGTGCATTTCTACTTCGGGACTACCTATCTTACGATCTAACACCATATACAATATTCCTCTTCCTCTGTTCCATTGTAATTGCTAATGCAATTAAATTTTTAATGGCACAGATATTCTCATTAATAGCTTTTACTGTTAAGCAAATGTATGGATTTAGAAATCTCCATCAAAATTTAGTAGTTGTATTTTCTGGAGAAATAATTCCATATGCAGCATTACCAGCGGTATTTGCTTCTGTTCTTGAATTAACACCTTTTAGATATGTACTTTCTTTTCCTGTAGAAATTCTTTTAGGAGGTATGAGACCATATGATATTAATACAGGATT
>Ga0272443_10004223_pt1 | contig 15933 bp, 18 predicted proteins | sample SSMAcet12_FD_193581 | JGI IMG/M metagenome (GOLD analysis project Ga0272443, IMG submission 193581) | Marine sediment archaeal communities from Little Sippewissett salt marsh, Falmouth, MA, United States - SSM-Acet-12 | ecosystem: Environmental > Aquatic > Marine > Wetlands > Sediment ...
CGGTTTAACCATGGGTTCAGTATCAGGAGTTATGGGGTTTATCGTTGCTCTTTTTGCCCTGCAGGGGAAGATAGGATTTGTTCCCTTTGACCTGGCAGAAGCTGAAGCGGAGCTTGCTTCCGGAGCTTTTGTTGAATATTCCGGGATATTGCTCGGTTTCTTCAAGCTGACAAAGGCGATACTTCTTATAGTCGGTCCGCTGTTTCTCGTGATGCTTTACCTCGGAGGAGTTTCTTTCTCTTCCCCTGGAAGCATTGCTGCGGGGCTGTTAAAGTACCTGCTTATCCTGGTATTGATAATATTGATTAAAAATACAAACCCGAGGCTCAGGATAGACCAGGCTGTGAAGTTTTTCTGGGGGTGGCTTACCCTGTTCGGGCTGATAGCCATAATGCTGGCACTTTTAGGACGGTAAAAACATGAATTTGAAAATGAAGGCTTTAAAAAAATCCTTGTGGGTTTACCACCTGTCGGGCGGTTCCTGCAACAACTGCGACATAGAGATTCTCGACTGCCTGACGCCCCGGTTTGATATTGAGCGTTTCGGCATGGTGCTTGTGGGCAGCCCAAGGCACGCCGATGTTTTGTTGTGCACGGGCATTGTTAACAAGAAGTGCGTAGAGAGGATAAAAGAGGTTTACGACCAGACTGCAAAACCCTGTGTCGTTGTGGCAATAGGAGCATGCGCCTGTTCGGGCGGAATTTTCAGGGACGGGTACCAGATGGCGGGGCCGCTTAACAAGATAATCCCTGTTGACATATATATACCCGGCTGCCCTCCCAAGCCTGAGGCCATGCTTGCCGGCATTGTCAAACTTCTGGAGAAACTTAAATGAATTTACAGGAAATACTCAAGGAAAAACTGGGCGGGAAAATCAGGGGAATAAAAATCCACAATGACAGGAGAATATATATTGACATTGAAAGCAGAGACCTGGAAGAAGCTGTCCGCATAATATTCAGGGAGCTTGACGGAAGGTATATTATTGCTTCGGGGGCGGATAATTTCGACACTTTTGAAATTCTTTACCATTTCGGGTTTGACAGGGAAGGAACGGTAGTCTCCCTCAGGGTTTTCCTTGACAGGGAAAAACCTGAAATAATGTCTTTAACCGGCATTATTCCGGGCATTGCTTACATAGAAAGGGAGATATGGGAACTCCTCGGGATAAATTTTACCGGCCATCCCGGGCTGAAACATTTCCTCTTGCGCGACGACTGGCCGAAGGAACATTTTCCCCTGCGCAAAAACATAAAAACAGACGGAGAACGCTGTGAATAAAAAGAAAAAAGTAGTTGTTCCTATAGGGCCCTATCATCCACTGCTCGAAGAGCCGGAGTTTTTCGCCCTGTACTGCGACGGAGAAAAGGTCGTGGATGTTGAATGGCAGGCGGGCTACAACCACAGGGCCATAGAGAAACTTTCCGAGGCCAAGCACTGGGACCAGGTGACTTTCCTGGTAGAGAGGATATGCGGCATATGCTCTACGTCACATCCTTTTGCCTACTGTAATTCCGTGGAGGACTTGCTCGGAATCTCCGTTCCGGAGAAGGCTAAACATATAAGGTGCGTAATAGGAGAGATGGAGAGGATACACAGCCACCTTTTATGGGCAGGCTTAGCCGGACATTTTCTCGGGTATAATACGGTATTTATGTGGGCATGGAAATACAGGGAGTCTCTCCTTGACATGTTTGAAATGATAACGGGCAACAGGAACCACTACGCCATGTTTAAGATAGGAGGGGTCAGGAGGAACATAGAGGACGAGGATATCCCTGCCCTGAGAAAAGTGCTGAAGGACCTTCAATCCAAAATAGAAATGCTTACCCATGCGGTTCTCGACGACCCTGTTCTCGGCGCCCGCCTCAAAGGGGTTGGTGTTTTGACAAAGGAGCATATAAAAGATTTTGGAGCGGTAGGCCCGGTTGCCCGCGCAAGCGGAGTCGATATGGATGTAAGAAAAGACGACCCTTACGCCGCCTATCCCATGCTTGACTGGAAGGTAATTACGACGGAAAACGGGGATGTTTTTGACAAAGCGGTTGTCCGGCTGCTTGAATGTTCCGAATCCATCAAGATTATTGAGCAGTCCCTGAATGCCATTGAAGGCAGCAAGGGGGATATAGAGAACCAGGTAAGGGAGATTCCGGCGGGGGAAGGGATAGGCCACCACGAGGCTCCACGCGGAGAATGTTTCCATTATGTAAGGAGCGACGGCGCAAATAGCCCCGTGAGGCATAAGATAAGGGCGCCAAGCTATACGAATATCCCTACGTTCAAGGCAAGCTGCGTAGGACAGATGATAGCCGATGTAGCGATTATCCTGGCCGGCGTCGACCCCTGTTACTGCTGCACGGAAAGGGTCGCGGTTTATGAGGCCGGCAGCGGGAAGAAGCAGATATGCGATTTTACCAGGCTGGTCGAGATGTCCCGGGATAAAACCGAAAAACTTAGAAAAGAGATTTAAGGGAGAAAGCAAGTGAAGAAACCTAAGATAAGGGAACTTAAAGAAGCGATAACGAGCTTGTTTTCAAGGCCTTTTACCACCGAGTTCCCTTTTAAGCCGCATGTGCCTGCAAAAAAGTTCAGGGGAAAGCCTGAATATAACAGCGATACCTGCGTCGGCTGCGGAGCTTGCTTTTATGTCTGTCCCGCCAGGGCCATAGATATGTCCGACGAGGTTGTCGACGGCAGGGGCAAAAGGGTTCTTGTTCACCATCCCAAGGACTGCCTTTTTTGCGGCGAGTGCGAAAGAAACTGTATTACCGATGACGGTATCAAGCTTACCGGTATCTTTGACGCCGCCTACTTTGACGAGAAAGACGTACAGAGCAGAGTTGAGCATAATCTTGTTGTCTGCAAAGACTGCGGAGAGATAATAGGGACTGAAAAGCATATTCTCTGGGCGTTCAAAAAACTCGGCAGCCTGGCTTTTTCACAGCCGGTCATGCTTTCGCAATTGATGGAAGCCCTCGAGATAAAAACGGAAGCGGAAGAAAAAGTCGTGCCGCCCATTCAAAGGACGGACGCCCTTAAAATCATCTGTCCCAAATGCAGGAGGATAGCCTTTATCAGCGATGAGAAAAAGGAGAGATAACCAGAGAAGATGAACAATAATATGTTGCTTTTGATGTTGCTGTTTCCTTTTGCTGCGGCAGTACTTATAAAATTCCTGCCGCCCAGGCGTTCCTTGCTGGCCGGTTTTTTCTTTTTGGCAATACAGCTTGTTATATCGTATTTTGTAGCGGCGGTCGTATTTGCGGCAAACACGACTTCTGCCGCAATACTGACCGTGGTTTTCCGGTGCGACCTTATAAGCCTTGTTTTCGCTTTTACCTCCGTTTTTATCGGCATATTCATATACCTTTTTTCAACGGGGTATTTCAGGGGAGAGAAGGAAGAAGAACAGCAGAAATTTGCTTTCTGGGGGATGGTTTTTGTCGGGAGCATGATGGGCGTGGTTCTTTCGGACAACCTTGTTTCTCTCTACCTCTTCTGGGAACTAGCGGGCTTGTGTTCATGGCGGCTGATAGGTTTTTACAGGAAAGACTTACACCTGTTGAAGGCCGACAAGGCTTTCCTGATTACAAGCGCGGGTGCGGGGCTGATGTTCCTGAGTTTTGCGCTCATATACCTGCAGACAGGTTCTCTGGCGCTTTCCGAGCTTTCTAATGTGGTCGTTTCTCCCCTTGTTTTCGCGCTTTTTTTCGCAGGGGTTATAACGAAATCGGCCACCTTCCCTTTCCATACATGGCTGCCTGACGCTTCTGTCGCCCCGACTCCCGTTACGGCTTTCCTGCATGCCGCCGTTCTTGTAAAGATAGGCATCTACGGCTTGCTGAGAGTCTTCGGGGTAGTTCTTTCCGTGGAAGGGTGGGTCATGTGGGCCGGCTGGCTGGCCCTGCTCAGCAGTTTTGTCGCCGGCATGGTTGCGCTCCGGGAAGAAGACATCAAAAAGGTTCTTGCTTTCTCTACTGTAAGCCAGCTCGGTTTCATGATTGCCGGCCTGATGATGTTTAACATGGTTGTCATCAGGGGAGTACTTGTTTTTTACATGGCGCACGCTCTCGGGAAAGGCTGCCTGTTCTTATGCGCAGGTATCATAGAGAAGGTTTTTGGAACAAGGGATATAAGAAAGATGGGCGGGCTGATGAAAAAGATGCCGGCGCTCTCGTTCGCGTTTATTATAAGCATGTTTTCGGTCATCGGCATACCGCCTTTGCCCGGGTTTTTCGGCAAGCTGGACATAATACTGGGGATGCTTTCCGCCAGGCATGTTCTATTTGCCTTTTTCGGCATGCTGACATCCGTGCTCACCCTGTTATACCTGTTCAGGCTTTTTATGCTGGTCTTTATGGGAGAAAAAAGAGAGCTTGCCGAAGAGAGAAACGGTTTTAAGCCCATGCTGGCTTCGGTTGTCATTCTTGCCGCGGTATCTTTGGCCCTGGGTTTTTTATTCATATAGAGAGATTGGAAAGAAGTTTTGCACAAGGAGGTTTTTTTGAATATTCTTTTCTGGTTTATCCCTGTAATCATAAGCTTCGCCATGTCGTTTTTGCACCTTCTGCTCTTTAAGCTGAGCCGAAGGCATAGGCGGTGGATTTCTCTCGCCGGAGGCATTGGCGTTCTTGCCGGGTGTTTTTATTCTCTCCATGTCAACTACGTTTATCTTTCCGAATGGCAGATTTTAAGCCTTTTGTTTGCCGTTATCGTCTCTGCCGTGAGCCTGTTCAGTGTATCCTATTCCCAGTGGTATAATCCCGAAGCCGGGTTTGTCTACGATTCCCTGCTCTTCCTTTTCATAGGGGCAATGAACGGGGTTGTTCTTTCTCATTCCTTCATCTCCCTTTACGTTTACTGGGAAATAATGGCTGTGTCAAGCTTCTTTCTCGTGCTCTTCAACGATACAGGGGAAGCGAGGAAAGCGGCTGTCAAGTATATCATCATGACAGGCGCGGGCAGCATCTTTCTTCTTTTCGGCATCCTGGGTATAAGCATCATGGAAGAGCAGCTTTTATGGAAGCACCTCTTTTTCTTTTCTCTCCTTATAGGGACAGGCATCAAGGCAGGCATTATCCCTCTCCATACATGGCTGCCTGACGCTCATCCTGCTGCTCCGACCCCTGTTTCTTCAATGCTTTCGGGGGTGATGATTAAAACAGGCATATATGCCTTTATAAGGTTCTACTTCGGAGTTTTCCAGCCCTCGTGGTCTTTAAGCTGGGAAGCGATAATGATGGTCATAGGCGTCTTGACCCTCCTGGGCGGTGTATTTCTTGCCCTTGTTCAGCATGATATCAAGAGGCTTCTTGCATACCACAGCATAAGCCAGATAGGTTATATTTTTCTCGGGATTGCCTGCGGTACGGGGATAGGGCTTGCCGGTGCGCTTTACCATACGATAAACCATGCCGTATTTAAAAGCCTTCTCTTTATCGGCGCAGGAGTGCTCATAAAAACTACGGGCTCAAGGTACCTGGAAGATTACGGCGGCCTTTCAAAAAAGCTTCCTTTTACCTTCGCGGTCATGGTTATTGCCGCCCTTTCTATCTCGGGCTTACCTCCCTTTAACGGATTTGTTTCCAAGTGGCTCATATACCAGGCGCTCCTGACCCATGGCAGCAGGCTGGCAGTTTTTGCGCTGGCAGCGGCCCTGCTTGGAAGCGTGCTGACCCTTGCTTCCTTTGTCAAGGTGCTTAACGATTCGTTTATGGGAGTCAGGGAAAAAGAGGTTGCCCCGGCCAGGCTGGAAACCTCTCCCTTTATGAATGTCCCCATGCTTATCCTTGCGGCCGGCTGTCTTCTCCTGGGCGTCTTTCCGGGATTTGTCTCGGAACGGTTTCTCTTTCCCTCGATAGCCGAATTTGTCAGCATTGATACCAACCTCATCATGATGGCTTCTTTTTACGGATGGCTTGCAATCGCGGTTTTTCTTGTAATGTTCACCCTTGGAAGGAAATGGCTGAAAAAATCAAGGGCCACGGAAACTTTTGTCGGTGGCGAAATATTCTCTGCGGAAGCAACGGCTTTTGACGGCGCCCATTTTTACGGTACGGTAAAAGACGTAGCTCCTCTCAGGGCTTTCTATTCCGCCGAAACGGCGGGCAGGCTTGATATATACCGTCTTGCCGCCAGGGCGCTGCCGGCAGTAGGCAAGTTTTTCAAAAGAGGGGGAGTTTCAGCCGTTGACAACATATACCTGAACGGGAGCATTATTTTGAATATCTGGATAAAAAGGTTAAAATTATTGCAGAACGGCCTGCTTGCAAGGTATGTTATATGGATTTTTGCCGGAATAATCTTTTTAATGGAGGTTATCAGAAGATGATTGTAAATATGCCTGTCCTGGTTGCCCTGCTGGTTCTCATGACAGCAGGCTCGGTTATAGCGATAGCGGCAAAAAGCCTGACATCCTCAGTAGTTGCAATGGGGACGGCAGGGCTTATCCTGAGCATCCTCTTCCTTATCCTCGGAGCTCCCGATATAGCTATCGTTCAGGTGTTTGTAGAGATAGTTGCGCTCATAGTCCTCCTTTCAATCATATCGAGGGAATCGTCCGCCGACATGTCTTCTTCCGGCCTTTACGGGGGGATAGTTATCCTTATTTTTGCGATATTTTTCTTCACCTTCATGCTCCATTTCCATGAAATGGTAAGGCCTTTCGGAGAGCCCGTAATTGACATGGGGAAAGGATACCTCATGGCTTCTCCCGGCCAGTTAAAGGGAGCAGATGTCGTCAATTCCATTATTCTCGATTTCAGGGGTTACGATACCATCGGGGAGGCTACGATTATATTTACCGCTATCATTGGGGTGCTGGTTATGCTCAGAAAAAAGGGGAGGGTTTGAATGGATAAAGGGATGAGCGAGATTGTCAAGGGAGTTGCAAAAATGGTGGTTCCCTTTATAATGCTTTTCGGTATTTCCCTGATTTTATACGGCCATATCAGCCCCGGGGGAGGATTTTCCGGCGGAGTTGTGATTGCTGGGGGTTTTGTCCTTCTCCTTCTTGCCTTCGGCAGGGAACATGCTTTTCGCATATTTCCCGAAAAGTTTGCGGAAAAGCTTGACAGTTTGGGAGCGGTGGGATTTTTATCTATTGCAGTACTTGGTTTCACGGGGGGCCACTTCTTTTATAATTTTCTCGACAAGGGAAGGCTTTTTCACCTGTGGAGCGGCGGAACCATGATTTTCAGCAATATCATGATAGGGATTAAGATAGGCGCAGCTCTTTTTGTTGCCATAGCAATGCTTTCGATGGCAAGGCTCATCCATACCAAAGAAGGCGTTGAATATCGCCGGAGCGGGGAGGACAAATGATTGTGTATCTGCTGGTAGCGGCAGTTTTTTTCATAGGGCTGTATGGGATAGTTGCAAAAAAGAATATCATCAAAATTATTGTCGGCATAAATATCGTGGGTTATGCCGTCAACATACTTTTTGTCCTTCTTGGGTACAGGTGGAACGGCATAGCGCCCATTATCACGAGGGAAATAGAGCTTGAAACCTTTGTCGCCTCTGCCGTGGACCCTCTGCCCCAGGCCCTGGTTTTGACCTAGATAGTCATAGACCTTGCGTTTGTCGCTTTCCTTGCGGCGCTCGCCATAAGATTGTTTGAAAAATACGGGACTTTTGATATAGACAAAATACGGAGGCTTAAGGGATGAATCTTATTATTATGCCTGTTATTATCTATCTGGGAGCGGCCTTTCTTATCCCCCTGTTTTTCAGGAGGAAAGAAAAGAGCGCAGGCGTTGCGGCTTCTCTTGCCACGTTGCTGGCAGCTTTTGTCTCCGTTTTGCTGGGAGTGTCAGTGCTTACGGGAGGAAGGCTCATATACTTTGCAGGGGGGTGGGAAAATCCCATGGGGATAGCCCTCATGGCTGACGCCCTCTCAGTGGTTTTTCTCATGGTTGTCAACCTTGTGGCATTTCTTATATCTGTATATTCGACAGCCTATATGAAAAAATATACCGGCCTGGTCCATTTTTATGTTCTTTTCATGCTTATGATGGCGGGGATGAACGGTGTTCTGATAAGCATGGACTTTTTCAACATCTTTGTCTTTTTTGAAATAGCCTCCCTGGCCTCGTTTATCCTCGTGGCTTTCGGCCTCAGGGCAGAAGAAATGGAAGCATCTTTTAAATATACGGTAATGGGATTCCTTGCATCCACGATGATACTCTTTGCCATTGCCATGGTATACGGGCTTACGGGAACCCTCAACATACCTGCTTTCATGCATGCGGCTTCAGGTATTCCCCATACCCATATGTGGTTTATTGTTGCCTTGTTTATATCCGGATTTGCCCTGAAGATGGCTCTTGTGCCTTTTCACGCATGGCTGCCGGATGCTCACTCTATGGCCCCTGCTCCCGTTTCAGCACTGCTTTCGGGGCTCTTCATCAAGGTAATAGGTTTTTACGGTGTAATCCGTATAGCCTTAAATATTTTCGGAGGCATCCCGCAGGTGAAGACGGTACTCATAATCCTCGGAGTAATATCGATGATTTTCGGGGGGCTGATGGCTTACGGGCAGCAGAATGTCAAGAGGATATTCGCATATTCTACGATAAGCCAGATAGGCTACTGCGCCATAGGGTTGGGGATAGGCGGCTACTTCGGCTACCTGGGGGCCCTGATGCACTTTATCGCCCATGCCCTGTCCAAGTCTCTTCTCTTTCTTGACATAGGAGCGATTGAGCACATGAAAGGCACCACGGAAGCGGGCGAACTGAAAGGGCTTAACGACCAGATGCCCTACACGACATTCCTTGCGAGCACGGGCATGCTCGGGATAGCAGGGATTCCTCCCATGGGCAATTTCTGGAGCAAGCTGATTATCATTATTGCGGCAGTACGGGCAGGTTATGCCGGAGTGGCTGTTTTATGCATACTCGTCGCCGTTATAACCCTTTCGTACTTTCTGAAATTGCAGAGGACGGCTTTTTACAGCAGGGAAGAAGAACCGTCGGCGAAGAAGGAAGCACCCGCGGGAATGCTTATTCCCATGATGGCGCTCGGGGCAACGGTTCTTCTTGCGGGCATTCTCCTGATACCTCCGGTAAGAGTTCGTTCTCTTGATAAAGCGGTACATGTAATGGAAAATTTTACATATAAGAGCATTCATGCGGCAGATGCTATAAAGCCTCCTTTCCCGCTGCCTTAAGCTTATCTGCCGCAGGTTTAACGGGCGAGGTAATACATGGCGTGCACAATTAAGGAACTGGCGCAGCAGGTGTATTCGGCGCCGCAATAAGAGAGGGATGTAAATGAAATATGCGGTTGTCTTTATCGTCGTATACGCAGTATGGCACATGGTAACGTGGAATGCGGAGCCAGCCAATTTTATCACGGGAGCTTTTGTCTCGATAATCGTAACGGCCATTTTCGGCAGGGAGTTTCCCTTCCACCCGGAGAAAACATTTAAGCTCAAAAGGTACATGAAGTTTTTAAAATTCCTTTTTGTTTTCCTTCAGCAGATGGTTAAGGCAAATTTTTTGATGGCATACAGAATATTAACCCCGAGCCTGCCCATAAAGCCCGGGGTTGTGACAATCCCCCTTGTTTTAAAGTCTCCCCTCGGCAGGCTTGTTCTGGCAAACGCGATTACCCTTGCGCCGGGTACGTTTACCATGGATATTACCAGGGATACACTTGTAATCCACTGGATATACGTTGAAACGGAGGACCCTGTTGAGGCAGGAGAGATGATATGTGGCAGGATGCAGCGCATTCTCAAGGAGGTATTTGAATGATTGCCATATTTTCTTTTCTTATCCTGTGTGTTTGCATGTGCGTATACAGGATATTCAAAGGGCCGAGGGCGGCCGACAGGATGGTCGGGGTGGACATCCTTGGTATTATTGTAGTGATTTTCTGCGTTTTTCTCGCCCTTTATACGGGTTTTGAATATTATATGAACATAGCTATTGCCTGGTCTATCCTGGGGTTTGTCAGCACTATCACCCTTGCAAAATTTCTGGAAGGGAGGAACTTGGATGAGTGATTTCATAGCGCAATTTTTTCTTGCACTGGGTTTGACTTTTACGTTTCTCGGATGTATCGGGCTTATCAGGATGCCCAACGTATATTGCAGGCTGCAGGCTTCCACGAAATGCGTTACTCTCGGCACGGGAAGCGTTTTGATAGGAGCCTTGATTATGACGGGTTTTTCCGGCATAGGAGCGAAAGCCGTCATCTGCTTTGTTTTTCTCTTCCTCAATGCTCCGACAGCTGCCCATGCTCTTGCAAAGGCGTCCAACGCGGCAGGGATACCAATCTGGCAGCGTTCCGACATCGGCAAAAAATCCAAATAGCCGGGTCCTTTTTAATGAAAGGGGCATAAAAACGGAGTAACGAATGCATGAGTTTTCGGTAATTGCAAACCTTTTCAAAATCCTTGAAAAAATCAAAAATGAGAGAAAAAGCCTGACGGCTTTTCTTTCTGTCAATATTACCGTGAATCCATACAGCTGCATCGATGAAGAAAACCTCAATTTCATATTCAAATCCATGGCGGCGGGAAGGAAGGAGTACGAAGTCGCCAAAATCAACATAAACAGGGGTAAAGACCCGGCAGGCAGGGAGTTTATCCTTGACGACGTGGAGGTGGAAGAAGATGGCGAAGAAGGTTAAAACTATAGAAGTTGGCGCAAGCATCTTTGAAGAAAACGACAGGATAGCCGAAGAAAACAGGCAGGCATATCAAAAACATAAAGTGTACTGCGTAAATATCATGGGTTCTCCGGGGTCAGGGAAGACTTCCGTGCTTGAAAGAACCGTTAAGGAACTTGAAAAGCATGGATACGCTTCCGCAGTTATAGAAGGGGATATCAAGGGGAGCCTTGACGGGGAAAGGCTGGAAAAGCTGGGCATCCCGGTTGTCCAGATAAACACCGGCGGCGCTTGCCACCTGGATGCCAACATGGTAAGAAAGGGACTGGAAAACCTTTCTTTGCAGAAAGTAGATATCCTCTTCATTGAAAACGTGGGCAACCTGGTCTGCCCTGCCGAGTTTAAGCTCGGCGAGGATATCAACGTTATTATATCAAGCGTTCCCGAAGGAGAAGAAAAACCCCTGAAGTACCCGCTTATGTTCAAAATATCCCGGATATGCCTTCTTAACAAGACTGACCTGGCCGTACATGCTGATTTTAAATCAGACATTTTTAAGGAATACCTTTTGAGCACGGCCCCGTCCGCAGAGTTTATTCCCATTTCGGCAAAGACGGGGGAAGGATTCCGGTTATGGATAGACGCCTTAAGAGAAAGCCTGCCTCTCGCGAAAGAACGCAGAACGGTGATAGTGGGACTCGGCGACAGGATGAAAGGCGATGACGGCGCCGGTTGCGAGGTGGTGCAGAGGCTGAAAGGCGAGGTTGAAAACCCCGGTATAAAAATCATAAACGCCGAGAACGCCGTAGAAAATTATACTGGCGTAATAGAAAAGTTCAGGCCGGACAGGGTTTTTATCGTGGACGCGGTCGATTTCGGCGCCGGACCGGGGGAGGCAGCGGTCCTGGATGCGGAACAGATTAAGGAAACTACATCTTCAACCCATACCTTTTCTCTTCCCTTGATAATAGAGCATCTGAGAAGCCAGACCGGAGCGGAGTTTACGGTTGTCGGCATTCAGCCTGAAACCGTTCAGTTTTCGGAAGGACTTTCACCTGCGGCAGAAAAAGGGGTAAGAAGGGCGGTTGAAATAATAAGGGAGAAGCTTTAAAGCATATGCCTTTTTGCAACTTTGGCGTGGGACCTTCAAAAGCAGAGAGGCGGCTATAAATATTTTCAAGTTGAAAGCAAATAAAACGAAAAATTTTTTCCTCTTGACAAATTAATTGCAAGAATATAATATATCCTTATGAGCCTTTATAAGGAAGTCCGTAAAAAGGAATTGCTGCGGATTTTGAATGAAAAAAAGAAGATAAGCGTTCAGGAATTGATAAAGGCATTGGACGTTTCAGGCGCCACTGTCCGTAGCGATTTGGAGACTCTCGAGCAGGAAGGCTTTCTGCGGCGGGTTTACGGCGGTGCCGTGGCGAAAGAAAAACTCGAGTATGAATTTCCGTTTCAGCAAAAGCTGGAAAGGAATGTTGACGAAAAAAAAGCGATTGCCAGGAAAGCGCTGTCTATTGTTGAAGATAACGATATTCTCTTTCTTGACAGCGGAACTACCGTGCTTGAACTTGCCAAAATACTTACCGGTTTTCGAAATCTCAGGGTAGTCACCATTTCATTACCTGTCTCTTTGGAACTTGCATCCGTTGCCGGCATAGAGCTTTTTGCCATTGGAGGGAAAGTAAACTCCAAGCACCTGGCCTGTTGCGATTCTTCTACTCTGCGTTATCTCCATGAATTCCATTTCGACAAAGCCTTCCTTGGAACCGACGGTATTTCTGTTGAAAGGGGGCTTTCAACAAATGGCATAGAAATAGCCGAGGTGGACAGGATAGTTGTACAACAATCCAGGGAATGCATTGTTTTGGCCGATTCAAGCAAAATAGGGTCGGTGGGTTTTGCCAGAACCTTCAGTCTGGTGGAGGATGTATCCGTGCTGGTAACCGATTGGCATATAGAGAGGCACCAACTGAAAAAGCTCAGGGATAAGGGAGTCAATGTTGAAGTGGCCCACAGAGAAAAAGCTTTAGAGAGGGTTTCTCTCTGAAAAAGGCATAGAGTCGGGGAAAAAGAGGTCGAGCCGAAAAGGGCAGCGGATGGCAATCGTGATATGCACACAAGGGTTTCAGAGTTTTCTGAAACCATAAAGTATGAGATATAAAGGAGGTGAGAAGATAATGAAAAAAGAGAAAACCGGATTTACTCTGATAGAGTTGCTGGTGGTTATAGCCATTATAGCTATTCTAGCGGCTATGTTGCTGCCTGCCTTGGAAAAGGCAAGGGAAAAGGCAAGAAGATCTGTGTGCATAACAAATCTTAAACAGTTAGGATTGGCTTTGCACATATACGCACAAGACTGGAACCAGTATTTCCCTTATCACGACCATGCAACGGAGGCTTCTATACCCAACGTTTCATTAGCTCTGCTTACAGGACAGATTGACCCTTCAACGCCTGAATATGAAACCCCGCGATATGTTACGGATAGCAAGCTGTTTATCTGCCCCAGCGCAAGAGGAGACAAGGCATCTGATATAGGATCCCTGTGGGCGATACAAGGTCAGGTACCATCAGGAACATGTTCATATGCTTACGCGTTGGGTTTGACTCTGCAGACACATCCTGATACGGCTATTATGGCGGACAGAAAAGCCCGTTCGAGCACCTATTTTCGACACTGGCACTGGGTATTAGATCCCTCGGTAACTCCTACATCGACTTGGTCGACTGGCTGGAAATGCGCTTTGTATGCAGGACCGGGATACACTGCACACGATGGAGCAAACGTCCTGTATGTTGGCGGGAACGTCAGATGGGCGCCAGCGTATAAGAACAGTGGTGCTCAAGATTACGGAGCAATGGGTTCATATCGTTATATCCAGATGGACGCAGTTCCTAATGTCAGGCCGGGAAGCGTCACAACATTAAGAGATTTGGCCGCATCGTATTAATTTCAAGCCTGGAATAAGGAAGATTCAGGAGGTGAGAACAAATGAAAAAAAAGAATACAGGATTTACGTTGATAGAGCTGCTGGTGGTCATAGCTATCATAGCCATACTGGCAGCCCTGCTGCTGCCTGCTCTCAGCAAGGCGCGTGCCCGTGCAAGAAGCGCAGTATGCATAAACAACCTTAAACAGATAGGTTTAGGGGTTAAGATGTATACACAGGATTGGGAGGGGTATTTCTGGAGGGCTGGATGGAACGGTTCAAGCTTCGTTCCAAACTATTACCCGACCTCCGTTCTGGTATGTCCTGCTCAGCCGCCTTACAAATATACCAATACCGATAATACTTACGGAATAAGGCAGCATTTTGGCACTGCCGTGAGGACAGTTTTGTCAAACACAGAGTACCTGTGGATGTCTGGTATTTCTCGGCCGGATGCGTATATCTTTTTAGGAGATACAATCAGTAACCCTAACGCGAGTGCTGCCTGGAAAAAAGCTGCTTTGCAGAGGAACACCATGAGTCACCTGGCAGGTGTCGGTTCTCCAGTTGGATTGTTACACTTCAGGCATAACAGGATGGCTAACGTGCTTTTTTGGGACGGACACGTGGAATCAATAACTACGTCCAGGTTTGCAGAGCTTATACAGGTTGAAACCTGGGGTGCCGGCACCCCCACTGCTGACGGGTGGCAGGTAGTACTCCATGACGGCACTATTACCGGATTCCCTCCCAAAAACTGAGTGGGGCCAGGCGGTTTATAAACCCCCTCCCCAGAGAGGAGGGGGAGTTTATAAGGGAGTTCACTTTTTCAAACTGATACATTATGTTTTTTTGCAGGTTTTATGGTATTGTCAGAAACTCCGACATAAGGGAGGCTTTATATCTTTATATCCTGAAAACGGTAGCTGCACCTTTTAAGGTGTGTTGGTTGATAACCGTGCAAGGACGCAGACTAAAGTATATTCTTCGCAGTTTTAGCGTAGTAGGGCCCGTGGCTACAATATAAGCGAAAAATAGGAAAATTTGAAATTTTGCCAAAGAATAGTTTGTTAAACCTATGTTTATCGATGGTTTTAATATTAAATTCCTTATGTAAGAATTTATGGTAGTGTCAAAAATAAAATGAAACGCTCATGACTGCCGTCAAAACCGGCAGGCACAAATGGGGATGAAAATACACCGTGGAGGTCGGTACTCGGCGTATCTTACGAAGGTCCGACCTCCGCAGGCAAATACAAAAAGCCTGTTATTGCGAGGAGCTTGCCCCGTTCTACGGGGCGGAGCGACGCGGCAATCTCATGGGCAGTGAAAAACGAGATTGCGTAGCCTGCTCCGAGGCTGTCATTGAGATTACTTCGTCATACAAAACATTCCTCGCAATGACAGCGAAACGGGGATTTTCAAGTGAAAAAATATGAAGCACTGACTATCCCGAATATGTCATTCCCGACTTGATTCGTAATCCAGTTTTTATGTGTAGCGGTGCCCGCCTGCGTTAAAACTAAGGCGGGCATGGATTTATCGCACAACTTAAAATGTCTGATAAATTTTATCCTCCATAGCTTGTTTATTAGAGCGCAGGTGGACAGACTCGCTACAAAAGCAAAGACAAAAATGGGGAAGGGGAGCAAAAAGCCCAAAACCCCTGGTATATAAGCGGTTATAGTAAAGAATGCTAAATCAGTTTTGCCGGAACAACAGGAGGGGCTATGACGAGGGTAATGAGATATTTTTTTATTTTGTTGATAATAGCTGTCTTGAATCTGAATGCAGAGAGCCAGGGATATAAGGAATGGCTTGCTTATCGGGAATTACTGAGGCAGGACAGTAGTGTAGTCAGATATTACACATTTGAAGATGTGAAAGATAGTAAAAGCAGGGTAGCTGACCTGAAAAACAGCGGGAATAACCTTGTTTTTGTTCCGCTGCGAGAAGGGGGTCAAACACTTGATGACCTTAAGCTCGTGGACGGAAGGTTCCCTGAGAAAAAAGCGGTCCGATTGGACCGCGGCTGGTATCAGGGGCCTGCTTTTGACATAGAGGGTAAACAATTCACGTTAAGCTGCTGGTTTCGCAGGCAGGGACCGGGCAGTATCGCCTCTGCAAGCAAGGCAGACGAAGGTGCAATAATATCAGTTGCAGGCTGGGACAGGGGCTGGCGGATAGCAACAGTCTATGATGATTCCAACACCCTTCGTTTTTGTTTGGGGCAGCCCGGAGGCTGTGAAAAGGTGATGAGCGATATAGCAATATCTGATAACAGCTGGCACCATCTCGGAGTTACCTGGGACGGCAAGAAGATGCTGATATACTTCAACGGTACCGTCGTGGGAAAAAAAGAATATTCCGGCAGAT
>Ga0272443_10004225_pt1 | contig 15929 bp, 12 predicted proteins | sample SSMAcet12_FD_193581 | JGI IMG/M metagenome (GOLD analysis project Ga0272443, IMG submission 193581) | Marine sediment archaeal communities from Little Sippewissett salt marsh, Falmouth, MA, United States - SSM-Acet-12 | ecosystem: Environmental > Aquatic > Marine > Wetlands > Sediment ...
AGACTATTGACTACGACGCAGGCCACCGGCGCGAGGGCGCGGTTGGACGCCGCGGCGCACGCGGCACCGATCACAAGCACGATCTGATGCAGGCCAGGGAGGTTCATGATGAAGCGGGCCCTATTCCTGACGATCATCTTGCTCGGCATCCTCGGCGCCCAGACCGCGGCGGTCGAGATCTTCAACGACAACTTCGACCGCCCCGACGGCCCCCTCGGCCCACCCTGGGAGCTCCTCGACGCGTCACCGCTCTACATCGAGAACCAACGGGTGGTGGCCCACGCCGACGAGTACGGCCTCATGATCTACGAGGAGCCCTGCCCGGATTGCTACTGCAACGAGGTCACGCTGCTGGCGATCTTCAACTTCTCGACGAACACCAACTACGACGGGCGCTTCCAGTTCTTCATCGGCGGCGGCGACAATGTGGTCGACTACTGGGGCTTCATCGCCAAGATCGGACTCGACGAGGTCTCCCTGTACAGCTACGACGACGTGAACGGCGAGGTCGAGTTGCTCAGCGTCCCCTCGCCGCTTGGTTACGACTTCGGCTACCAGCTCGTGTTCGGATACGATCCAGACGCACAGACCGTCTTCCTCTACGTGTATGGTCCCGTGGCTCTGGAGGTGGACATGTCCGTGCCCATCTACAGCGATCCCCTCTGCTCCTGCGCCATCGGCATCGAGAACCTGGACGCCGGCGGCGACGATGCCTGGATCGACACCGTGGCCTTCGGGTACTGCTGCGAGCCCACGGCGGTGGAGGACTTCGACGCCGGAAGCGACCTGGCCGCCTGGCCCCAGCCCTTCTCCAGCACGGTCCGGCTCCGAGCCGGCGGGCGCCATCCGGACGGAGACGTGGAGATCTTCGACGTCCGCGGCCGGCGCGTCGCGCTGGTACCCCTGCGCGACGGCATGGCGCGCTGGGACGGGGCGCACGTGCCCGCGGGACTCTATCTCGCCCGCATCGCCGGCGCGCCGGAGAGCGCGACAGTCAGGCTGATCAAGCTACACTGAGATTCTCGGTCGGCGGCGAGACGAGCGCGACCCCGGTCAGGTGCATCAAGCCCTCGATGCGTCAGGATCCGTAGGCATACCTAGATCGCGGACCAGCTGAGAGTGAAGCTTTCTGCCGTATGAACACCTCCCGTCCAACGGATAGGCGATTCGAAGCAGCTGTCGCGCTTCGCAGGGAGCATGCCTCGCACCGGCTGCGCCGACGCTGATCCGCCAGCCGGCACCCAGCCTAGCAGATACTTCGGCAAGGCGGCATCGCCGCTGACAGGTCGCGGCTGCGACACATTAGCGTGCTAGCGGACAGCCCCACACCGGCTGCGCGGCCGCTGGTCGAACTCGCCGCATGAGAAGCGAATCACGCATGTCATCCTCGTTTCCGGAGCGGTATGTCCGGACACAGCATCGATGGATCGCGGACGACTTGTCGCTTCTCGCGGCCGAATAATCATGGCGAGAACCTGTCTCCCTTATTTCCTACGGCGTCACGCTCCAGCGGAGCAGGTCGCAAACGGTGTACTCTTCCTCGCCCGGCTGGCCGCCCGAGTAGGGTGTGAACCACATGCGTTGCCGCACGACGCCGACGCCGGGGCTGTACCAGGTCGAAGCTATCCATCGCTTCACCACTGTGGCGCTGCCAAGAATCCGATACTCGAAGGTCGAAACGACCTTGGCGCAGTCGGGAAACACCACCTGTGTCGTCGCGGGCAAATCGATCTCGGATGGCATGACGTCGGGAACCACGTCCTCGATGAACTGGACGTAGATGGCGTATTGCACGCTGTAATCCGTCTCCTCCTCGCTGCAGGTTGTGGAGGAGTTCCAGGCCTTGCCCAGATCCAGCGGGCAGTCGAGATAAGTCACCGGCGACGAGAAGGTTATCTCCTCGCCGTCTGGCGGCGATTCGTTCCAGCCCTGCCATAGGATCAGGTTTCCCTCCTCGCCGAGTTCCCGCTGATAATCCGCAAGCGTGTAGTCCTCGACGTTCCAGGAGCGGCCACCTATCGGCTCCAGATAGCGGTTGAGGTGCCACGTGTCTCCAGTGACATCCTCCGCCTTTTCGACCCAGTCCTCCGCCACGGGATCATCGCCGCTCAGCGCGTAGTTCCACCAGTCGCCCTCCGCGTGCGGCATGATCACCGCTTCGCCGGCGGTCGTGAAGGTATAGGGCAGGAACGCATAGCTGGTGTTGCCGGCGACGTCGTCGCAGGGACCGATCACGGCCAGCAGATCGACCCCCGCGGGCAGATCGCTGATCTCGAACCGCACCACCGTATTGCCCTCCTCGAAAATCGGCTCGCCCAGCCCGCAATGCAGGAGCCTGTAATCCAGCGTCAGGAAGGCGAAGCTCTCGGGATCGATCTCCTCGTTGAAGACGACCCGCACTTCACCGACATCCTGCGCCACATCGGTCGCGCCGTTGGCCGGCTCGTAGCTCACGATCTCTGGCGGTTCATGGTCGGCGACGCCTTCGGTGGTGAAGCCGAAGCTGAAGGGCTCGTCCATGGTCTGGCCGAAGTCGTCGACAACTCCCGCGGCGATGGTGACCGTGTACTCCGTGCCCGGCTGAAAATCCTCCGAGAAGTACACCCGGAACTCGTCCTCCAGATATCCGAACCAATGCGGCGTGTCCGGCGAAATGGAGATCCGCTCTTCGACGCTCTCCTCGTCGTACCATGCGGAGTTGAACGTGATGTAGACATTCTCCTCCAATCCCACGCCGACGGCGCCGTCGGCGGGCAGCGTCGCTACCACCGACGGCGGATCGGGGATCGTCTGGAATCTCGAGATGACCTCGCTGGCCATCTGTTCGCCCTCGTAACCCCGGATCGACATCCCCAGCCAGAAACGGTAGGCGGTCTGAGGTGCGAGCGGAGCGTCCGGTGTGAAGGTGGCGATCGAATCCCCCTCGTTCCAGGTCAGCGCGCAGGGCACGACGACCTCGGCATCCGCATTCCGCAACTCATAGGCATCGGGCATCGTGGTGATGTCGATCCGCGCGTGGAAGCACACGGTGATCACGGTATCAACACCTACGCCGTAGGAGTTCTGGGCCGGCAGGATATCGACGTCCGGTAGATAGGTGATATCGGGAGGCGCTGCCGGAGGCGGCGTCGTGCCGCACGCCGAGAGCAGCGCCAGGAATAGCATTGCGATCAGAATGACAATCGAAAGCCGCATGGCATCCTCCTCGAGAGGGTGGACCGCATGGTCGCAGCTGCGGGGCGCCGCATGGGGTTAGGACGCTTCACCGCCGCCCGAATCACAGCTGAGGCGCCCGGGATGGGGACACGTACCTGACCTGACATCCAGAACGGCTTCTCGCCGCAGACAGGGATCCGGAGCCGCCTGCGGCGGGAGACAGCCGGCGAGCGCACCTGATCCCGGCGGCGACCGAAAAAATGCCCCTCCGGACGCCGTCCGGAGGGGCTTCCTCTTCGCCGGGGCGAGCGGCGGGTCCCGCTACTGGCCAATCACGACGGGTCCGGGCGCGGGCAGGAGCATGGTCTCGACGTCGACGATCACCGACTCGTCGTAGCTTCCCTGGTAGATGCTGAGGCGCGATCCCGGCCAGGCGTAGGCGGCCGCGCGGGCGACCGTGCTGAAGGGCCAAAGCGGGGTTCCATGCTGTTCCCCGGGCGGCACCTGGGCGCAGCGGTGGTCGACGAAGATGCGGTTGGTGTAGTGCTTGAAGAAGATGTCGTCGGCGCTCGGCCAGTCGTTGTCGAGCAGGATCACGTGGAGCTGCCCGATGATACCCGGCGCCCGTCCGTCGTCCAGGTCCCAGATCGTGAGGCCCTGGGGCTCCTCCCAGTCGTCGGGCGGCGAGCCCGGATCGTAGACGAACTCGAAGGGCAGCACGGGAGCGGAGTGGGCGACCATGTGCCAGTCGCTGCTGCGGAAGACGCTGATCCCCCACCAGTCCACGAACTCGCTGCCCCGTCCGCTCGACAGGAAGAGGAGCTCGCCACTGGGCGAGAACTCGCCGCCCTGCATGAAGTCGACCCAGAGGGGGCCGCCGCCATCGCCGTCGTAGACCCAGAAGGTCTCGAGCAGCTCGAATTCGATGACGCCCGCGTCCACCTGCTCCCAGTCGATCCCGTACCTGCGCATGGGGCCGACGGCCGAGCCGGCGCTGTAGAGGCAGCTGTCCCGCGGATTGACGGTGACGAAGGACGCCAGGCCCTGCTCGTCCGAGAGGAGCCCGAAGCCCTTGTACTCGAGGACGCTGGGATCGTCGTGCGACTCCAGGACGACGACGCCCGGGTAGGGGAACTCGGCCATGTCCTCGGTGGCGTCGTCGAAGGGGAGAAGGACGTACTGGTGCCCCGCGTAGCGGAAGCAGTCGGGATCGCCGAAGTGGTCGCAGATCACGAGGAGTTCCGGGTGCGAGCCATTGTGGAAGAACGCGACGCCGGGCACGCCGGCGATCGACTCCGTGAGATCGTGGGTGACGGGCACCTTCCAGAGATACTCGTCGCCCCACGTGACGATGCTGCCGTTGTTGGCGATGAACCAGTAGTTCGCGTCGTGGCCCACGCCCTGGGCCTCCTCGTTCCAGCCCAGGTCCTGCTTCTCGCTGGGGTAGTTCCAGAGGTAGTTGTAGTAACCCTCGTAGGTGCCCGCCCCGGCGGAGACCGCCAGGGCCAGCAGGAAGACGAGCGGGCCCACGAACGCGAGCAGGAACGGGATTGACCCGCCACCGACGCTTCGGCGTGGCGAAGACATCTGGACGACCTCCCGTGCTTGCGGCGCGACGCGGCACGGATCACGTCGCGGTTCTAGACCTGCTTCCAGTATAGCGCATCCGCCGCGATGGGCGCGGGGCGGAACGCCGGGCGAGCGAGGCAGGCGGAGACGAAGCCGCGGACCGCCGGGACCCGCGTCGTGAGGCGGAGTGGGCAGCGGCGGGACCGTGTCGTCCTCGGTCCGCGGGGGCGCAGCGGACGTGCCACAAGCGACAGGCCCCTCCGGACGCCGTCCGGAGGGGCAATCTAGGGATTGGGCGATACTGGAATCGAACCAATACTGGAATCACCCGGCCTGCCGCAGCGCTGCCTTGGACTCCTCGGGCAACCTATACCCTAACGAGCTGTGCGGCCGGAACCGGTCGTAGTCGACGCCCGGCTCGCCCCGGTGCGCCAGGATCCGCCTTATTGCCGAGGCCTCCGTCACGAAGGCCACGATGCGCATCGGGTTCCCGCAGCGGGGGCAGACCAGGGGCAGCACGTCGTGGATCCGCTTCGGGCTCGGCGGTCCAACCCTCCGGCAGCTCCTGGAAGCCGTAGGAAAGGACCCCGTCCGCACCGGCCGGCACGGCGAGGGCGAGCAGAACGATACCGGAGATGCATCTCACGGAGTGCTCCCTCCAGCTCCGGGGACTTTCGGGATCGCGTTCCGGTTCCATCATATCCCGTGGGAAATCCGGGTCAACGTCGGCGCGACAGCCTCGTGCGGTTCCTCGCCGACCTCCCGATACTCGATCCCCGACGCCGCCTGGACCGGGACCTTCAGCGCCTCGGACTGCGTGGAGGAGGTTGCGGTCGGCGCCACGCTGACCTTCGCCTTCCCGGAATACTCCGGGGGCGCTGGTTGCAGGATGTACCTAGGCGAGAGCGCGTTCACGGGCCTCCCGGACCTGGCCACCTACCTCCACGTCTACGACAAGGTGGAGATGGGATGGAATGCCATCTGGTACCTCACCTACGTGGACTTCGTGGAGATGCCCCTGCGGATGGCCTCCGGAGGACAGACCGTGGGCTTCGAGGGCACGGTGACCCGGCAGGCCATCGCCCTGTGACTCCCGCTCCTCGCGGAGACCGGGTTCCCGGAGGGCACCTTCACCTACGGGGCGTTCACCTACACCGGGATCGACACCCTGGGCGCGGGCGGGCTCACCGTCCTCTGCCAGAGCGGCGGCAGCTCCTACACCGTATCCCTGGACAGCATCCGCACGGAGACCGTGGTGGGGAACACCATCCCCTTCGCCCCCGCGGGGGACGCCGGTGCGGCCAACTTCGCGGGGATGGTCGGTGCCGCCGTGAACCGGGGCGTCCTGTTCGATGCGACCCGCTGGGGGGAGGCCTCGCCGCCCGACACCGGATACCCCGAGGCGTACTACCAGGCCCAGCCCGACTCCAACGCCGGGGAGTTCAACCACTACGCGAAGGTCCTCCACGGCCTCTCCGTGGACGGACCCTGCTACGGCCACTCCTACGACAACTTCTTCGGCCAGGCCTCCGCCCTGTCCGTGAGCGGCGGGGACAGCGTCACCGTCACCGTGCTGCCCTTCGACTGATCCGGATCCGACGGAGCCTTCACGGTCCTCCACGTGAAACCCGACGGTGGACGCCCGACGCCGCGAAGCCCCGTCGGCGGTCCGCCAGCGGGGCCGTTTCGCTGCAGGTCCGGACCCGGGGGCTACTCAGCCCAGGAGGGCCACCAGTCGCGGCTCCCGTCGTCGGTCACCTGGACGGGGTTCGATCCGTCCGCGTCCATGATCCAGATCTCGTGGTCCCCGTCGCGGTCGCTCCCGAACGCGATGTGCTGCCCGTCGGGAGACCAGCAGGGATCCTGGTCGTCCGCGCCGTTGGAGGTCAGACGCGTCAGGCCCGTCCCGTCGGGGTGGATCCGGTAGACCTCGTTGTTCCCGTCCCGGTTGGAGATGAAGGCGATCCAGTTCCCGTCGGGGGACCAGGCGGGATCCCCGTCGTTGCCGCCGTGCTGTGAGACGTTGAACAGGCCGCTGCCGTCCGCCGCCACGGTGTAGATCTCCTCGTTGCCGTCCACCTCGGTCTCGAAGACGAGATGGGTGTCGTTCGGAGACCAGTCGGCATCCGTCGTGGCCTGGTCCCCGAGGGTCGTGACCTGGCGGGGGTTGCCGCCGTCGTCGTCCATCACCCAGATCTCCCAGTTGCCGCCCCGATTGCTGCCGAAGGCGATCTCCGACCCGTCGCTGTTCCAGGTGGGGGAGCTGTCGTCCTCGGTGTTCACCGTGAGCAGCGTCTTGCCGGTGCCGTCGGCGTTCATCACACAGATGTCCTCGTCGCCGTCCTCCAGGGAGTTGTAGGCGATCCGGGCTCCGTTGCCGTCGATCTCGGGGTACCGGTCGTCCGTCGCGTTGTCCGTCAGCTTCTGCAGGCCCGTACCGTCGGTCTGGATGCTGAAGACCTCCATGTCGCCGTCCCGGTCCGAGACGAAGACCAGGGTCCCGGGGGACACCTCGCTCCCCTCGGGATCGGACGGGCTCGAACAGGCTGCGACCAGGAGCACGGCGAACGGCAGGACCAGAAGCATGTGCTTGCGCATTCTTCCCTCCGATTCAGGTGATGGAGAACCCTCAACGGGACACTGGGATATCCTATCAACGGATAGGCGATTCAAACCACCTGTCGCGCCTCGCGGGGAGCATGCCTCGCGCCGGCTCCGCCGACGCTGATCCGCCAGCTGACACCCAGCCTAGCAGCCACGCCGGCAAGCGGCAACACCGCTGACGGGTCGCGGCTTCGCCACACCGGCGTGCTGGCGGACAGCCCCCCACCGGCTGCGTGGCCGCACCACGGCACGCCGCTGGCCGCCCAGACGCCACCGGCCCGCACACCTCGCCCCCGTTCGCGACCTCACCGCCCCGCTACCAGGGCTCGCCGTCGTGCGCCGGCCGCTGGTCGAACTCGCCGCCCGGCTCGCCCTGTCCCGCCTCCCATGCGAACGCCCCCGTCGGCGGCGCCCGCGAGGGCGCCAGGGCCGGCGCGCGCTACGGCTCGCCCCGGTGCGGAGCCCGGTCGATGACCTCCACGGCCTTCGCCGCGTCGCCCAGGCGGAAGTGCGCTTCGGCCAGGGTGTCGAGGATGTTGCTGTCCTCCGGTGCCAGCTCCGCCGCGCGCTGGGCGGCCTCCAGGCTCTGCTTCAGATAGACATCGCTGGTGGCGCAGTACCAGGCCAGGGCGTTCAGGGTGCCGGCATCCACGTCCTCGCGCGCCAGGCCGCGAAGCAGGATGCGGCCCACGCGATCGCGCTCCAGGGCCGCGCCCTCGGCGTCCCCGTCCGCCTCGCGCAGCGCGGCGAAGCGCAGGTGCGCCCGCGAGAGGTTCTGCGCCTCGTGCATGTGGAACAGTCGCAGCAGCTCGTCGATGGGCGCCTGGTGATCCTCCACGCGCAGGTCCACGTAGCGCTCGGCGTACTCGGGGTGAGCGGGATGCTGCCGCCCCACCAGCAGCCCGGCGGACTGCTGCCCTCGGGTATCGCCCCCGGCGGCCTGGGCCGCCTGGAGGGCCAGGATCATGCGCATGGCCAGCTCCTCGTCCTCGCTCTCGGCGAAGGCGCGGACCATCTCCGTCACCACCTCCTCGCCCGCGAGGATGTTGCCCTGGCAGCTGAGGTTCGCCTCCTACCGGTCCCCCGCCCAGTTCATGCAGAGCGATCCGGTGTGGGCGGCCGTGCGCCCCTTGGCGTCGATGATGGCCAGCTGCCGGCTCTCGCGGTTCTCGTCCGGGCCAAGCAGGCTGTCGAGCGCGGTCTGCACGGACAGGCCGCTTTCTAGCAGGGCCAACCCGTGCGGGCCGAAGGACTCGTTGGTCTGGGCCTACGTGGCCACGGCGCCCACGCCTGCGCGGACCCAGGCCACGGGCAGTCCCACGCTGAAGACGCAGGACTGCACGGCCACGCCTACTTCTCCGGTGTCCGGATCGTAGGCCACGATGGAGAAGGTGCCCGCCGCCGGAGCGGCCAGCAGGACGGCGAGGAGCAGGAATAGGGCGAGGGCCTGGCGCATGGCGAACCTCCTGGAGGGGCTTCCATGCTAGCGCATCGCGGGCACCCGAAAAACGCGAAAGCTCTAACTCGCTCCTGAACAACGATTAAGGCGACGAGGGGCGCGGGGCCATCTTTATCCGACAATATCTGTTACACTTGATCCGTAATTATCGATGATCCTGTCATGATCCGTGATGTCCGGCGGGCATCCGAGGCCCGCCCAACGTGTCTGGGGGAGCCATGACCCGCCTCGCCATCATCCTTGCGCTTGTTCCCGCGTTCGCCGCCTCCGAGAACCTCTTCCACGAGGATTTCTCCACCACTGCCTACATGGACGAGCTGAACACCACGGCCGTGTGGGACACCGTGGCACAGGAGCTCAGGCTCCCGCGGCTGCCGGCCCTGGCGGTCACCGTCCCCACCGCGTCATCGACGATTCGCCTGGCCATTTCGGGCAACATCGCCTACCTGGCCAACTACAACTATGGCCTCGAGGTCATGGATTTCTCGAATCCCCTCGCTCCGGTGTCGCTGGCCTCGGTTTCCATGCCGGGGACAGTCCGCTCCGTGGTCGTATCCGGCGACCTCGCCCTTTTGGCGGCCAACGACGCCGGCATCGTCGTGGTGGACATCAGCGACCCCGCCAGCCCGTCGGTCATCGGCAGCTGTTCGCTCGGCGGCTACGCCAGGGACCTCGTCGCCGGCGGCGATCTCGTCTACGTCAGCGTTGAGCAGGGAGAAGCCCTCAAGATTGTCGATATCTCGGACCAGGCGAACCCCTTCATCGTCGGCGAACTGGACAGGAGTTACAGTAGGGGTATCGACCTCTGCGGCCCCTACGTCTACTGGGCGGGCGGCATCGGCGGCCTGAGCATCATCGACGTGTCCGACCCGAGCGCTCCGATCGAGGTGGGCGACTACGATACACCGGGATCCGCCTGGAACGTCAGCGTGGTGGGCGGACACGCCTACGTAGCCGACGGCTATGGCGGCCTGCAGATCATCGACGTTTCGGATCCGGCCCTTCCCAGCCTGGCAGGAAGCCTCGGGACGCCGGGAGAGGCCCTCAATGTCGCCGTCTCCGGCGACATGGCCTACGTAGCTGATGGGGAACACGGGGGGCTGCAGGCCATCGATATTGCGAATCCCTCCGTTCCGGTCTGGGCCGGGGAAGTCCCATCCATCGGCTATGCCTGCGGCGTGGAGGTTTTCGGCAACCATGCCCTGGTGGCCTGCCACGATGACGGCATTGCGGTGGTCAAGATTTCCACTATTTCCGATCCGCAGATCGTCTCCCAGATCGCCCTGGCGCCGGCGATCCCTCAGGAAATCGTCATCGAGGGCGACCTTCTCGCTATCGCGAACTACCGCCTGTTTCTCTACGACATCAGCGATCCCCTTGCACCGGCCGAGTTATATGCCATGTCCCCGGACACTTCCGTGACGGACGTGATTCTGGATGGTGGACTTGCCTATCTCAGCACCAGCGTGGGACTGCTGGTGTCGGATGTCTCTGATCCTTCCTCGCCATCCGTGATCGGAAGCCTCGCCATCCCCCCTGGAGCCCTGGCCAAGGACGGTAACCTGGTAGCCGCCACCGATGATCCGAGCCTAAGACTTGTGGATGTCACGAACCCCACGAACCCGATTCTGCTTTCCGCGTGGGCGACAACCAGATACATGCAGGATGTCGCTCTGGCCGGCGATGTCGCCTACGTCGTCACAGACGGGTACGATGGGACTGGTTCCTTCCTGTCCATCGACATCTCGGACCCCACCGCCCCCGTTCTTCTCGACGAATGGATCGAGAAGGTCATGACACATGTGACGCTCTACGGGGACTATGCCTATGTCACATACTGCTACTACGCATATCCATCCGGCCAGGCGGTGGCCTTCTCCATCTCCGATCCGTCATCGCTCCAGCGCTTGGTCATCAATATCTGGTCAGAGAGCAGTGCCGGGCGAATGGTCACGTCAGGCAATCGCGCCTATTGGACCTTCGGAGATGATGGACTGAAGGTGATCGATCTCGAAAATCCCGCCTACCCCGCCGAGATCGATGAACTTGGTTTCAGCACTCCTGTCAGCTGTATCTCCATCTCTGGAGACTATGCCTACTTGACGGGCCGCTACAGCGATCTCATGGTCGCGAGAATTCGTCAGCGTGAGACCGCAGAGCTCTATGCCCGGGCATATTCGCAGGTGGTGGCCACCACACCCTACGATATTCCCTGGGTCCATATTTCCAGCACCCAAAGCGGCGGCGTGGACTGGCTCATCCGCAGCTCTTTCACGGGATCTGGTTGGAGCGGTAGCTCCGAGACTGGCTGGGCACGTGCCTTCTATCCACATATCGGAAATATGCTCAGGTGGCAATCGTTTCACGAGTGGGCTCCCGACGCCATCGCCACCGCTTACGACCTGACCCTTCAGTGGACCTACGTGGCCGCGCCCATCCTTTCCATCGACGACGTTCCCGACGACCAGGGCGGCTGGGCGCGCCTGAGCTTCACGAGGTCGGGCTACGACTTCATCCAGGAGACGGAGATCCCCGTCTCCGGCTACTGGATCCACCAGCGCGTCGACGACCCGACTCGGCAGGAGCAGATCCTGACCGAGGGTCGCGTGCTCAGCGAATCGCCCGCCGAGGGCTTCCCGGCCGCATCCTTCGACGAGGGCTGCGTCCTCGAGCACGGGGACGGCACCTTCCTCCTGGGCGGGCCCGGGAATATCGACGAGTTGCCCGAGGGGACCTGGGAGGTCATCGCCTCGGTGCCGGCCATGCAGCAGGACGAGTACCTGGTTCGCGTGCCCACCCTGGCCGACTCCACCATCGCCGAAGGCATGGCCTGGACGGTGCTGCTCACCACCGCCCACACCACCACGCCTTCGATCTGGTTCGCCAGCCTGCCCGACAGCGGCTACTCCGTGGACAACATCGCGCCGGGCGTCCCCCAGGGATTCGCGGTGGATCACGAGCCCTACAACGTCAGCCTGCTGAGCTGGGATCCCTGCCAGGACGAGGACTTCCAGTTCTTCCGCGTCTATCGCGGCGAGGAGGAGGACTTCCCCGTGGGACCGGAGACCCAGGTGCATGAGACCGCAGAAACCACCTGGACCGACGAGGCCGGCGGCCCGGACTTCTTCTACAAGCTCGGCGCCGTGGATCAAGCGGGCAACGAGAGCGATCCCGCCTCGCCGGGCACGGTGGTGGTGACCGACGACCCGCCGGCCCCGCGCTTCGCCCTGGGGCAGAATTATCCCAATCCCTTCAACCCCTCGACGACCATCACGCTGGCCCTGCACGAAGCCGGCGAATACCGGCTCGGCATCTACGACCTGTCCGGACGCCTCGTGCGCGAGTTCGGCGAGTCGTTGCCAGCGGGAGAGCATCGGATCGTCTGGGACGGCAGGGACGCTGCGGGGCAGCCCGTCAGCTCGGGCGTCTACCTCTACCGCCTGGAGGCCGGGCAGCACTCCGCCACGCGAAGGATGCTGCTGCTGAAGTAGAGCCCTAGCGGAAGCCGAAGATCAGCGGGAAGATCGCCACCACGATCCAGGCCCAGATCATGTAGACCGGCACGTAGCCGGTCTGCCATCGCTCCAGGGCCGCGAAGGGAATGCGTCCGGTGAGGAAGCGCAGGTAGAGCACGGCCGCCCAGCCGAGATTCACCAGCAGGATGATGTTCTCGCCCAGGGCGGCCACCTTGTTGGGGCTGAACCCGAACTCCACGATGCGCGCCGAGATGGCCCAGAGCGCCATGACATCCACCAGCAGCGCGCTGAGCACCAGCGCCAGCTGGAGCCGGTCGAAGTGGGAAGGCGGGGCTTTGGGATCCCGCGCCGAGATGGAGTAGAGGAGCAGGGCCAGCACCAGCACCAGGAGCAGGTCGAAGCCGATGAGCAGCTCGCGACCCACGTCGAGCGCATTGCCCGTCCAGATCATCGTCCCCACGAAGAGGAGCAGGAGCAGGGCGAAGAGCGGCGTGAAGATGCGCGTGAGCACCGGCGCCATGTTCTCGATGACGCTCTGCTTGGATTCCACCAGCCAGGCGGCGATGAGGAAGGCCCCCGCCGCCCCGCAGGGCATGATCCACTCGCTGAGCAGGACCTCCGGATCCAGGCCGATGGCCTGGAAGAGGAAGGCCGTGAAGCCCATCAGGACGCCTCCCCCCAGGGCGATGAGGGCGTAGTAGATCAGCCACTCGCCGGAGAAGCGCACGTAGTTCATCCGTTGCTCATGGCAGCGCCAGTGACCGCCGGCATAGGCAAAGCCCACGGCGAGCCATAGGGCGATGGGAAGGTGAAGGGCGGACAGGGCCTCGGTGTGGCCGCCCGGCTTGAAGGGCAACCCGTTCATGAGCAGGGCCGCCGCCAGGAAAGGCGCGGCCAGCCAGAGCCACCGCGTTGCCTTCAGCTCGCGCTTCCAGCCGAAATAGGCCGCCAGGAAGGGCAGGACGAAGAGGCTGACGTTCCTCAGGTAGAAGGAGTTGGAGGCATCGTCCGACAGGTGCCTGCCAAAGAGCTCGGGGAGCCGCATGGCGATGGCGGCGGCCAGGGCCAGGAGGATGGCCACCATGCCGTCGCGGAATCCGGGCGAGGATACGCCGCCGGCGCCCGGCGCGATGACCAGCTGCTTCCAGAGGCGCTCGGAGTACTCGCGGGCGAACTCGCGGGAGAGCGAGTCCAGGTCGCCCAGGCGCTTGACGGCCACGAGGAAGGCTTCGTCTTCGTCCAGGCCCGATTCACTCAGAGCCTCGATCTGGCTGCGTAGGTGATCCTCGAGCTCGTCCACGTCCACCGCGTCCACGGCCTGGCGACGGCGAAGGTAATTCCGCCACTGGCCGATGCGCTGTTCAAGTTGGCTGTTCTCATTCACGGCGTGACTCCTTGCGGCATTGCGAACCAGAGGCCCCTCAGCGCCGAATCGACGGTTTCCCACTGGCGGCGCTGCCCCTTCAGGTGCTTCACGCCGGCGGGCGTCAGCCGGTAGTACTTGCGGCGGCGTCCCGTATCCGATTTCCCCCAGACCGCCTTCACGTATCCCTTGCGCTCCAGGCGGTGCAGCAGGGGATAGAGCATGCCGTCGGTCCACTGCAGCTCCCCATCCGACAGCTCGCTGACCCGCTTGATGATGGCGTAGCCGTAGCTCTGGCCCTCGCCGAGGATGGCCAGCACCAGCGGCGTCGCCGAGGCGGCGACAAGATCCTTGCCGATGTCCATGGCTTCGCGCCCCCTTACCTAGGGGAACTATACATCACAGTTCTAGGTATTGTCAAGAGCCGGGGAGGAGGAGGGTCCGAAGTCCGCCCCAGGCGCGGCGGATCAGCCAGCCGATGCGCACGCAGAGATACTAGAGCGGCGGCATGACCAGGAGCAGCAGGACCGTGCTGGACAGGAGTCCCCCGATGGAGGACAGGGCCAGGTTGTACCAGATATCGGGATTCTCGGGTTTGGAGAAGCTGAAGATCGAGATCGCGAGGGCCTGCGCCTTCCCCCAGAAGCCCATCCCGCCGAGCTCGGGAATCTGGATCAGCAGGGGCGCCAGGCCGAAGATGGTCGTGAAGCTGGTCAGCAGGATCGAGCGGAGCCGGATGCGCGTCCCCCGCGCCACGGCCCTCCGCAGGAGCGGCGCCGCCTCCTCGGGCGGAAGCCTCCGCAGATCCGAGCCGCCGAGCTGCTTGCGCAGGCCGGGGAAGAGCGCGGCCCTCTCGGAAAGCTCCTCGCCCAGCCGCAGGCGAAGGATCTGCCCCGCCTCGTAGCGATAGCGGCTCACCAGGAGGATGGCGTTGTTCACGACGATGCCGAAGAGCAGCACCAGGCCCACGCGCGCGCTGGAATCGAACTCCGCCCGGGCCAGCCAGAAGACGATGAACACGACGATGAGCGCCGTCAGGATGGAGCTCATGACGATCAGGGGCAGCTCTAGGCTCTCGAAGAGCGCGGCCATGATGATGAAGATGAAGACCGCCGCCAGAACGGCCATGAGGGTCAGACGGATAGGCGATTCAAAGCACCTGTCGCGCTTCGCGGGGAGCATGCCTCGCGCCGGCTCCGCCGACGCTGATCCGCCAGCCGTCATCCAGTTTAGCAGCAAGGCCGGCCAGCGGCAACGCCGCTGACGGGTCGCTGCTTCGCCACACCGGCGTGCTGGTGGGCAGCCCCACACCGGCTGCGTGGCCGCACCACGGCTCGGCGCGCGCCTCCCAGACGCCACCGGCCCGCACACCTCGCCCTCGCTCGCGACCTCACCGCCCCGCTACCTGGGCGCGCCCCGGTGCACCAGGATCCGCCTTGCCGCCGAGGTCTCCATCACGAAGGCCACGATGCGCATCACCTCTGCCTCGCGAAGACGAGCGAACTGAATGCAAGTCAAAGAGTTAATTCTCCCGGCCGGCGATCGGGGCCATCACTCACGGCCAGGATCGATTCCAGGCAATCAGGTCACCCCGGCCCTGAACGCTTGCCGATACCGGTGCAACAAGATACACGCCGAACCGTATGCGGGGGAGTCGGGAGGTACTCCCGCTAGCCTCCCCCCCCCCTGCGATGGAGTCCACCAACACGACATGCCTGGGCATGTCGGATGGAAAAGGATGATCCACGATGAAGCGACCCAGCTCCCATGTCATTCTCGCTCTCGTCTGTTCCCTGCTATTCGCAGGCTGCTCCAACTCCCGATCAGGCTCGACCCCTGACGATCAAGCGCTCGAAGGCGCATCCGCCGCAGTCGCGCAAGCGGATAGAGCCGCCCGCGCGACCGGCAGCCCGAGTGACGGCAATGGACTGAACATGACTTCGGGTGACTTGCAGCAACTCGTCACCACGTATGCTTCGGGCAAGGCGGGCATTCTGGGGACCATCGTCCAAATCGACATACCGAATCGAGAACCGGTTACTGCTGTCTATGGCTACTTCGATTCCACCAGGACGAGACCGATCAAACTCGACGACAAGTTCATCATCGGCAGCATTACCAAGACCTTCACCGCCACCCTCGTCCTTCAGTTGGTCGAAACGGGCAAGGTCGACCTGAATGGCCGCCTGGTCGACTACCTGCCCCCAGACTGCGCGGCGGTACTATCGCAGGTCACGTATGGCACGGAGATCACCGTCGGGCATGCCCTTGCTCATCGAAGTGGGATCCTCCCACTCTCCCG
>Ga0272443_10004226_pt1 | contig 15928 bp, 13 predicted proteins | sample SSMAcet12_FD_193581 | JGI IMG/M metagenome (GOLD analysis project Ga0272443, IMG submission 193581) | Marine sediment archaeal communities from Little Sippewissett salt marsh, Falmouth, MA, United States - SSM-Acet-12 | ecosystem: Environmental > Aquatic > Marine > Wetlands > Sediment ...
CTCAAAAAAAAGCCCTGACTTTTCGGTCGGGGCTTTTTATATTTACCCGATGAACATCGAAGATATTTATTCCCGGTTTCTGGAATTCCCCTCAATTTCTACCGACAGCAGGAAAGTCCTGCCGGAGAGCCTGTTCTTTGCACTAAAAGGACCTAATTTTAATGGCAACCGTTACGCGCAGGAGGCCCTGGATAAAGGGGCTGCCTATGCCGTGGTAGACGAAGCCAAATACGCTTTAAACGACCGGACCCTCCTGGTTCCCGATGTCCTGGTGTGCCTGCAGGATCTCGCTACCCACCACAGACGGCAAATGAAGGCTACCCTGATTGCCCTGACGGGGAGCAATGGTAAAACAACGACCAAAGAGTTAATATCCCGTGTTCTGGAGCGCACCTACAAAACCCGGGCCACTACAGGAAATCTGAACAACCACATTGGGGTGGCCCTTACCCTGTTGCAGATCCGGGAGGATACTGAAATGATGGTCGTGGAAATGGGGGCCAACCACCAAAAGGAAATCGCTTTTCTATGTGCTTTGGCAGAACCGGATTTCGGGTATATCACCAATTACGGAAAGGCACATCTGGAAGGGTTCGGGGGAGTGGAAGGTGTGATCAGGGGGAAGAGTGAAATGTATGACTATCTTATGGCGGAAGGAAAGACGATCTTCCTGAACGCCGATGATCCCATTCAAAGAAAAAAACTGGAGTCCTATACGAACAAAGTAGGTTTTAGCACCTCTGAGGCAGGTTATTACCGGATTGAAAATCAGGGAGCTGATCCGTTTGTCACACTAAAGGTTGAAGATGCGGTTATAGAAACCTCCCTCAGTGGGTCATATAATTTCAGTAATTGCGCCATTGCCGTACTCATGGGCAAATATTTCAAAGTCCCCCTGGATGAGATCCGAAAGGCCATTGAGTCTTACGTTCCCGAGAACAACCGGTCGCAACTCTTGCAGATAGGCGCCCTGGATGTACTCCTGGACGCCTACAATGCCAACCCGAGTAGTATGTCTGCTGCCCTGCAGCACCTGGAAGCTCTTGAAACCCCGAAAAAATTCGCGATTCTCGGAGATATGTTTGAACTCGGAGCGGATTCTGCAACTGAACATCAGCGGATAGCTGAACAGGCTGAAGCACTGAAACTGGATAACCTCCTGCTCGTAGGCAGTGCTTTCTCTGCCACGAAGACAGAAGGGATGAGATTTAAAACCTTTGAAGCCCTTGTGGAATTTCTGAAATCAAACCCCATTTCAGGTCCCGGGACCCTCCTTATCAAAGCTTCCCGCGGCATGGCCCTGGAGCGTTTGGTGGAGTATTTATAACAAGGACTTTCTCCTGCAAATAGAGGGCCGAGCGCCCGATGAAGGTCCGGTGGACCTTCGGCAGCGAGGAGCCAGCTGGTGCGTGGGCTTTCTTCTGCTCTTACCCAATTAAAATCGCTTGAACCTCTGGATTACCTCCCCCTCCCCTTCGGTCGGGTCGGTGATCCAGATCAAACCCGCTCCTGCAAATAGAAAACCAAAACCCACAGCCCCTTACGGGTCTGTTGTCTTTTTTCATTTCGGCCCCACTTACGAGTAAACTCGACGTGGTCCGAAATGAAAAAACCCACGTCCTGCGGACGTGGGTTTTCTGAGTGATGTGGGATATACTGGATTCGAACCGGTGACCTCTGCCCTGTCAAGGCAGCGCTCTAAACCAACTGAGCTAATATCCCCTTTAGGAAGGCGCAATTTCGTAAAAAAACCGGGAGTGAGAAAACAGGGGGAAAGAAATCTTTTCCCCAGGTTTCAAATTCAAAAAAAAGAAGCTTGCTGATCTGGGTCATTTTAAAGAACAGGACTCCTTCTTACATTCGCTTTGACGTGCGAACCCATATTGTTTAATTTAATTTTTGTCTCATGGACTTAACTAAATTTAAAAAAAGACATCCCAGTAGTCTTTTATCGCAAGATTTTTTTGACCTGGACAACTTCTTTGATGATCGCATGTGGAAATCGGGTCTTATGAATGCTGATTTCTGGAATGGCAAGACAGTTGAACCTGCCCTGAACATTAAGGAAAATGAAAAGGGATTTGAAATTGAACTGGCTGCTCCGGGGTTCTCAAAAAAGGACTTCAATATTACCATTGAAGACGGATGCCTGAATATCGCTGCCGAAAAAGAAGAATCCGAGGAGGAAACATCCGAGGATTTTACGCGTCGGGAATTCAACTACAAAGCCTTTAAAAGATCCCTTCAGCTCCCTGAATCTATAAAGGAAGAAGAAATAAAGGCCGAATACAACGACGGAATCCTCAACTTCCGCCTTCTCAAAAAAGAAGTACCCCAAAAAAGACCGCCTAAGGTGATTGAAGTAGGCTGAAAAGCCTTTTCAATACTCCTATCCCTGTACTGCAAATCGTCCATAAGTGCGCAGTGCAGGGTTTTTTTCTAAAGGCTCTTTATTTGGTCTGAGGCCTCATCCAGACGTTCTTTGGCCTCCTGGTACCCAAGTTCAAAAATAGTATCAAGGTCCTTTTCGAGAAAGGTGCTGAAACGACTCAGCTCCTTCGGATAAACCAAAATATCGCACAACGGAAACTTTTTTATGGAATCGGAGGCTGTTTTGATTTTCATTACGCGTTCCAGGACCGCAACGGAGTGTTTTATTTTGGATTTATCCGCCGGCTCAAAAGGATTGACATAAACGCCTATGAGGAAGTCTGCCTGTTCTCTGAGTAAGTCAACAGGAAAATTATTGAGCACCCCCCCATCTACATAGTATCCTTCCCCGATTTCTACAGGCGCAAAAAATCCCGGAAAGGCGGCTGAGGCCAGTATAGAACGAATTAAAGGCCCTTCGCTGAACACCTTCAATTCCCCGCTCAGGATATTGGTCGCAGTGACCTGAAGTGGAATTTTGAGCGCTGAAAAATCATCTTCGGGAAGTATTTCGAGAAAGCGTTTATAAAAACTTTCAGGATCGACCCATCCCGGTTTTCCAAAGGCATAATTTCCAAAACTCAAAAATTGAATACTTTTAAAGAACTCGAGCATATCCCCGGTTGAGATTCCATAAGCGTAGAGCGCTCCAACTACAGACCCCGCACTGGTGCCCGCAATACCTTCCGGCCTGATGCCCGCCTCTTCCAGGGCCTTCAAAACCCCAATATGGGCAATTCCCCTATACCCTCCTCCCGATAATGCTAAGGCTGTTTTCATAATTCAGGTTGACCGGTAAATAAATTGAAAAAGGGATCGATTCGCTGCATGACCATTATCATATAAAACATAAGTATACACGTAGTATCTTTATAGATGGCAGCTTAGGTTCCCTCAATTTTAGCCGTAGTGCAAGTTAAGACTTATACACCATGGATCTACATTTGCAGTGGACTTAGGGAAATGATGGATAGGGATTCGGGCGGACCAGAATTTGTAGCACCATGAAAAACTCCAAAAAAGGGTCGGGATTGTTGGATGCACTGCCTGACGGCAAGGCCGAGGCTGTGCTTATTTTGGACGCTCAGGGATGTTTCCTGGACTATCTCCCTGCCCTTGATCAGGAGTTTCTCCGGCAAAATAAAAACCTCAAAGGCAGTCCGCTCTCCGATTCACTTCCCACCCATGTGGGCCCTTTATTCCTGAAAGCACTGCAAGGCGTCAGGGAACACCGAAAACCGCAACACCTGGAATTTTCCACAAAAGGAGAGCCGCAAAAACACTACGAAGCCAGGCTCCTCCCTTTAAACGACGATAAAAACATTATCGCCCTCCGGGATATTACCGAGAGGGTACGGAACAAGCAGGACCTCATCCGGGAAAAAAGTCGCCTGAGGAATTATCTGGATTCGGCGGGCTCGATGTTCATCGTTTTAAAACCCGATTACAGTATTGCTCTTGTAAACCGCAAAGCTTGTGAGGTATTGGGATATCCCATGGAAGCGCTGTTGAATAAAAACTGGCTGCCCTTTATCCGCGGGGAGAAGGAACAAAAAAGGCTTAAAATCCTCTTTGATCAGACCTTCAGAGTCAAAAAATCCTTGTCTGATTATTTTGAGAGCCCCGTAACTTCTAAGTCTGGAGACACCCGCCTTATCCGCTGGCAAAATGCCCTTCTAAAAGATACTTCGGGAAATCCAACAGGGCTGATTTGCTCCGGAGTGGATATTTCCGACCAGAGGGCCGCCGAAACCCAGCTGTTGAAAAGTGAGGAAAGAAATCGCGCCATACTCCAGGCCATTCCCGACGTTATCCTGCTTCACGATCGCCATGGACGCATCCTGAGGGTAGAGGAATCTGCCCGCTCCCCTCATTACTTTCAAAAAGAGCATACAGAAGGGAAATATGTTTCAGATGTTTTTCCCGGAAAAGCAGGTCGGGAAATGCTCCAGAAGATTCAGGAATCCTGCCAATCGGGACAGACAAAAGTCCTGGAAACAGACCTGGATACAGACCAGGGCAAACTGTCTTATGAGATCCGATATGTATGTATGGAGGACCAGCAGGTATTGGCTGTAGCCCGAAATACTACCGATACACGTACCACCCGACAAGGTCTCAACCTGCGGAACCGGGCGCTGGAGGCCGCAGGAAACGGGATTATTATTGCAGATGCAAGCCTCCCGGATTTCCCCATAATCTATTGCAATAAGGCCTTTACTGAAATTACCCAATACTCGGCAGAGGAGTCAATTGGGAAGAATTGCCGTTTTCTCCAGGGACCACAAACCGATCCTGGAAAAGTGAGGCAAATCCGGGAAGCCCTTGAAAAAGGAACCCAGTGCCGCCTGGAATTGAGAAACTACCGGAAGGACGGTTCCCTTTTCTGGAATGAGCTCACCATCACCCCTATCCGCGATGACAAGGGTTTGCTCACCCATTTTATCGGGGTACAGAACGACATCAGTACAAGGGTTTTGGAAGGGGAACGCAAAGACCGTATCCGGAAAATCCTGGAGGCCACAACCCACGACAAACCCCTGGAGCAGATAGCCGAAATGATTGCGTCCTTTCTGCATGTCTATTTTCCACAGATGGGGATACAGATTGCCCTATGGCAACCGGATACCAAAATACTGGATACCCTTTCCAGTATAGGGCTTCCTCCGGTCCTGAGCCGCAAATTAAGGAAAGTGGACCTAAAAAAGGATATGGGCTGTCCCTGTGCTTTGGCCGTAAAAAAAGGGAGAGCGTCCGTCCTGGAGGATCTCGAAAAGAATGAGGCCTCGGGAAGATTCATCAAAACGCTAAAGTCGGTAAATATTAAGAGTTGCTGGTCCTTTCCCGTGTTGTCCTCTGAAAAAAAAGTACTCGGGACCTGTACCTTTTATGGCACAATTGCTGCCAAACCCGAAACAGCCAAACAAGAAGTAGTTCAGGATGCCACACAACTCACCGGCCTTGCGATCGAAAGGTACTTTACGCGTATTCATTTGGAAGAAAGTAATTCCAAGCTCGAACAATACGCCAAAAACCTTGAAAAAGATGTGGCGCACCGTACCGGTCAGGTGGAGTCTGCGCTGCAAAAACTCATGGAAAGCAACCTGACCCTTCAAACCCAGATAAAAACGACTCAACAAGCCGAGGAGCGTGCCCTGGCCAATCAGGAACTCTTTGCGGCTATAGCGCGGAACTTTCCAAAAGGCGTCATCATGGTATTCAATACCCTGAGGGATTATGTGCACCTTGAAGGGGAAGAACTCGATCGGATAGGTCTTCGAAACTGGAAGTTTTTAGGAAACCCCATACTCAAAACCCCGGGCTTTACCTCAGAAGAGCTCAAGAGATTGGATAAGAAAGTTCAGCAGACCCTGGGGGGACAGCACCTTTCTTTTGAGATACAAATAAAAGAAAATACGTATGCGGTGAATTCCATGCCGCTCTATGTAGGGGAATCTCCCGGATGGGCACTCCTGGTGCTGATCAACGTCACCGAGCAAAAGAAATCCGAAGAAGACCTCTTGCGTGCCCTTAGGATTGAACAGGAACTCAACGATCTCAAATCGCGCTTTATCTCTATGGCTTCCCACGAATTTCGCACCCCGCTCAGCGCTATTCACTCCTCAGCCATCCTCATTGGAAAACAAAACACCCCCGGACTGGAAGACAAACGACTACGTTATCTGAGACAGATTAAAAACAACGTGCGAAACCTGGTCGTCATTTTGGATGATTTTCTCTCTTTGAGTAAACTCGAAGAAGGAAATATCGAGGCCAGGCCGGATACTTTTGACGCCCTGGACCTGATTCGCTCCGTACTCGAGGAACTCGAAAGCAACCTAAAAGTAGGACAACATTTTCAGGAGACTTTTGAAATGTCTTCCCTCAAAGTGTACCAGGACCCCAAACTGCTGCGTCAGATTTTGGTGAATCTCCTGTCCAATGCGATCAAATACGCCCCGGAGAAAACCGGGATTTCTATCGCGATCGAAAAAGATGCAACGGCGTTTTCCATTTCCATTACAGATAAGGGCATGGGGATTCCCGAGGAGGAACACGAACAATTATTCAATCGTTTCTTCCGCGCGCGAAACGCCATAAATATTCCGGGCACAGGTCTTGGGCTCCACCTGGTGAAACTCTATACGGAACTCATGGGGGGAACTATTACCTTTAAGAGTACCCTGGAGAAAGGGAGTACTTTCAAACTCAAACTTCCCGTGGCATTTAATCCCATCTGATATGAGAAAGATTCTGATTATCGAAGACAATGAAGATGTACGTGAGAATACCGCAGACCTCCTGGAACTGGCGAATTACAATGTCTGTACCAGTGCGGACGGCGCCTCAGGCATTGAAAAAGCCAGGAGTTTTCTTCCCGATCTGATCATATGCGATATTATGATGCCCGGACTGGACGGATATCAGGTCCTTGAGGCCCTGCAGGCAAATATTAAAACCGCAGGGATTCCTTTTGTATTCCTCAGTGCCAAGGCCGATAAATCCGATGTCCGCAAAGGGATGAACCTCGGTGCAGACGACTACCTTACCAAACCGTTTGAAGAACACGAACTCCTGGAGGCCATAGACTCCCGCCTGAAGCGACACGAATTCCTGCAAAAAGAGTACAGCAGGGATATTAGTGGTTTAAATGCATTTATGGAGCAAGCCGCGGCCTTTTTAAACCTCGACCATATTGAGAGGGTCTATTATTCCAAAACCTACGAGCCAAAGGAACTCCTGTACATGGAGGGCAATGCGGCAAACTTCCTGTATTACGTTAAAAAAGGACTGGTTAAAAGTTATAAGTCCACAGAGGGGGGAAAGGAATTGATCACAGGCATTAGCCAGGAAGGCGACTTTGTAGGAGCCTTATCCCTGCTTAATCCGGGGAGGACCTACCTGGAATCGGCCCTGATTCTGGAGTTTTCTGAAATCTACAGCATACCCAAGGCAGATTTCGTAGAACTCCTGCAGGAAAACAAAATAGTGTCGAAAAAATTTATCAAACTCATTTCAAACAATCTTATCGATGCCCAGGAGCAACTGGTAAACCTGGCGTATTCACCTGTGCGTAAGAGACTGGCCCTGGTGTTGATCAAATTACAACGGGCCGGATTAATACAGGATGCCACACACCCGGGTATCGATATCGCCAGGGAAGATTTAGCCGGGATGGTGGGAACGGCTACAGAAACGGTTATCCGAGCCCTATCCGAGCTCAAGGAAAACGGGATTATCGATATGGGAAAAGCCAGGCGAATCCTTATTGCCGACCCTGAAAGGCTCGGGGAAATCGCAAGTTATGGATAGGAGTGGCAATTTTCCGGACGAATTGAGATGTCTCCCTAGCAAGCCTTAGCGGGTTTGGGGAAGAAAGTTGACCAGGGCATGGCGGATATTTCGAAGTTTATCCAACGACCAGTCAATAGCCATAATTTTCAGCGAAGGTAACACCCCATACCGCCATCCCGATCTCAGGATTTCTCCGGGAGCTTCATTCAACTGCCTTTTTAAACGGTACAGACTCAACTGTCTTTGAGTTTGCAGCATCTCAAGGCGGTTGTCAATTTGTTCAAATGACGAAAACCGGGTTTCCATAGTTTTTAGTTTTCATTCCAGTATAAATCCGAATAGGATTGCAGTACCCACTTCTCCAACCGACCTCTCAAGGTATAGGCAAGGCCAGCAGCAAGAAGGTAAAAAATGCCCATAAGCGTAAAAGCCAGGGGATAATTCTCCATTCCAGCTCCCAGAGCCAGTGTAGCGCCAATCGATAGGAATAGCAATGCCAAAATAATCAAAACGCCCAGAACTGAAGATTTCACAAGTGAAGTCATCAACCGCATGAGCGTTTTGAATACCTGCAATCTAATGTAATCCGTACTTGAATCTACGTAGGACTGTACGGATCCTACAACTTTTAAAACCGGTTCCTGATATGCCGGGGCAGCCATAGTGGTTATTTTTGGAGTTGGGCGTTCTTCTTGCGAAGGTCCTCTAGTTTATGTTCAAGCCCCGCAATAATATCATCGGCTTTGTAACTCATCTGGCTCAGGGAATCTTCCAGGCGATGCTCAAAGGCTTCGCGTTTCTTCGCGGCGGATTGTGTGAGTTGTTCTTTGGCCTCATTTATCCGATGCGTCAGGTCATTTGTGGTATCTATGGCCTTTCTTTTAATCATCCTCCGGGTTTTTGAGCCCTTTTCAGGAGCGTATAACACCCCAATTCCAGCTCCAATCGCTGCACCGGCCAAAAGTCCCAATACTACATTTACACTATTTGTTTTCATAGCTCAAGGTTTAAAGGTTAAACATTTATATGCGCTATAAATCTAGAAATCCATTTCGGGTTCAGAAATGATCTGTATCATTCAGGAGAGCAAAATGATATAAATCATTTCAATTAGAATTGGAAATTAAGACCTTCAAGGTCAACTCCCAAAGGAATCAGTAAGATGAAAAACACACTGCATTACGATCAAAGACAGGCCGAATTCCATCGGTACGTAAATGAGAGTTTCCCAACCTTGCAAAGGCTCCGATCCGAAGGCAAGGCAAGGGCCTTTAACGAACTACTGCTTAAAGTACTTCCGGATGTAAAACGCTATATCACCAGGGGGCTGAGAATTGCCCTTTCAAAAGGGGTGATTTCGCATAACAAGTATAAACCAGAAGACCTTTTTGACCAGTTGATAATAGACATATACGATAATCTGGATGAGGTTGGGGATCCGGGAGAATTCCATGCCTGGCTGTTTAAGAGGGCCGATAAGTTACTCGATGATATGGAGGTCGAAGAGGAGTTCGCTTCATACTTTTACGATGATATCGATGCCTATTCCCGGGCTGAAAGAGAACAGATGAAGGAAGAGTTTAGTACAGATGGGGACGGGGATCTGGTCATGCTGGAGGAACTCGATGATATCTCCTATAAAAATCAAGAGTATCTCTTGAAAAATATTTTTCTCGATGATTCCCACGAAGAACTCATGGCCCTACTCGAGCGAAAGGAAGCGGAAAAAGACCCAAAAGGCCTGGTGGAAACCGCTATTTTCAACCTTCCCCCGACTATGCGATCCGTATTTGAACTGGCCACTGAACAATTATTCACCCATGAGGATATTGCACTTATCAAAGGCTTTTCAGTGGAGCGGATTGAGGAGATGCTGACCCGGGCGCGGAACTTGCTCCGCGATACCTTCAAAGATGAATTTCAAGACCCTTAAAAACACTATTATGAGTACTAAAAACCTCCCTAACACATTTGACTATCTGCTGCCCGAAAGTCTGGAGGGCTTGCATAGGGAAAGCGTGGAATGGTTACAAACCGTGGCCTTCTGGCAGGATGAAACCCGCTTTTTTACAACCCTTTTAGAAGGTGCAAAAACGAAGAATCCAAAAGGAATGGATACCTCCGAAATGCTCCGCGACCTGGACCGCCTGCACCAGATGCTCTTTGAATATCTGGCGGAGGAAATCCGGGAACACGAACACGTGTTGAGCCGGATCGAAAAAGGCGCAAAAGGTATTGCAGATGAGAAATACCGGGACACCCATAGGTCCCTGAAAGAAAAAATGACGCGCTTTAACTCCGATTTCAGGGCATTCAAGACATTGGTCTTCTCCTATGCCCGGGATTCAAATACTTTCCGCGCCTGAAGGGTCGAGGAATAAAGACTCGTTTTTAAAGACTGTTTTCAAAGGTAGATTTTAATCGCAAGAGGCATCCATACAGGCCTATCCTGTAGGTTCCCCCTCGAGTAGATCATAGGTTTGCCTGGCGATTTCGAGTTCTTCATCCGTGGGGATCACCCAAATCTGAACTCGGGAATCCTCGCGATGGATGGCCCGGTTCCCCCGGGAGGGATGGGAGTTGAGTGTTCGATCGAGATGAATTCCAAAAACATCCAGATCAGTACAAACCATTTGACGTAATTCGGCAGAATGTGTTCCCATCCCGGCCGTAAAGATAAGAGCATCCAGCCCGTTCATAGCCGCCGTATATGCCCCGATGTACTTCCGAATCCGATACGCCATCATCTCCATGGCTAACTGGCAAGAGCTATCCCCCCCGGCTGCTGCCTGCTGTATATCCCTCAGGTCTGTATACCCGGTAAGTCCTAAAAGGCCACTTTCCTTGTTCAGCAGGGTGTTGACCTCATCCTGGGAATATCCCAATGTTTCAGTCAGATAGAAAATAATTCCAAAATCGATATCCCCGCTTCTGGTACCCATAATCAGACCATTGGAAGGTGTAAACCCCAGGCTGTGATCCACGCTCTTCCCACCTTTAATAGCGGTAGCACTGCAACCATTGCCAAGATGCAGGCTTATCACCCGGGATTCCTTATGCAGTTTCGGTGCGAGTTGGTCGTATACATATTTATGGCTGGTGCCGTGAAAACCGTACACCAGTATGCCCTCCGATTCGGTCAAAGCCTTCGGAATTGCATAGAACCGGGCTTTATCGGGTATGCTGCGGTGAAAAGCCGTATCGAAGACCGCTACCTGCAAGGCTTCCGGAAAGAGGGTTTCGGCCAAAAGAATCCCCTGCAGGTTAAGGGGGTTGTGCAAAGGGGCCAATGCCGAGAGTTTACGGATTTGCTTTTTTACACTTTCTGTAACGGCAGTGGTTGAAGAATACTCAGCCCCCCCGTGCACCACTCGATGCCCCACGGCATGAATCCCGGGGTTATCTGCGTCCTGAGACACTTCCATCTCACTAATAATTTGGGCTACGCGTTGCAGCGCCCGCTGATGATCTGCCACTCCGAGTTCCTCCTTCCACTCCTTCCCGCCCATCTCAACAAACAGGAACCCGTTTTCAGACCCAAGTCGCTCTGCGGTACCTTTACAGATGGTATCCTCATCGGGCATATTGAGGAGTTGAAATTTCAGGGAAGAGCTCCCTGCATTCAATACCAGAATCCTTGCCTTCATCACTATTTATTTTTTATATCCAACGACAATCCCAGTCTATAATCTCTGGGCCTGTATGGCAGTAATCACTACTGTATTAAAGACATCCTCCTCAGTACAACCCCTGCTCAAGTCGTTTACGGGCTTGTTCAACCCCTGTAAAACCGGTCCAATGGCCAGGGCTCCTGTTTCCCGTTGCACGGCCTTATACGTGTTATTCCCGGTATTGAGATCCGGAAACACAAAAACCGTAGCCCTTCCTGCAACTTCAGAATCCGGAAGTTTACTCTTACCTACTTTCAAATCCACTGCTGCATCATACTGAATAGGGCCTTCTACTTTCAGATCGGGCCGCTCTTTACGCACCAGGGCTGTAGCCTCCCTTACCCGATCCACATCCGCACCCTGACCGGAACTTCCGGAGGAATACGAAAGCATGGCAATGCGCGCATCAAGTCCGAAAGCAATAGTTGTATCTGCCGAAGTAATAGCAATGGCTGCAAGCTCTTCGGCCGTTGGATTCGGATTGATAGCGCAATCCCCGAAGACCACGACACGATTTGAAAGTAACATGAAAAAGACGGAGGAGACCAGTGAAACCCCGGGTTTGGTCTTTACAAATTGCAGGGCCGGGCGAATGGTGTGCTGAGTGGTGTGCACTGCTCCGGAAACCATTCCATCTGCATGGCCTTTATAGACCATCATGGTGCCGTAATAGGAAACATCTTCCATAAGGTCCCTGGCCGTGGCCGGATCCATATTCTTGTGTTTGCGAAGCTCGTAAAGGGTATTGGCGTAATCAGCGGCATCAGGCGAATCCATAGGGTCTATGATCTGTACCATGTTAAGGTCCAGGTCGATGCCCAACAAGTCCACTTTCTTCCGGATTTCAGCTATATTTCCCAAAAGGGTAATATCTACAGCCTGTATTTGTATCAGGTCGCGGGTGGCCCTGAGGATGCGCTCGTCGGTACCCTCCGGCAATACGATGCGCTTGCGCATGGATTGCGCCATTTTCAACAGATTGTATTGAAACATCCTGGGTGTTATCCCATTGGCGCGGAAGGTAATCAGGCGTTCAGCCAAAGCTTCCTCCGGGACGAACCTGGAGAAGTCTTTCATGGAGCGTTCTATTTTTCTGTGGTTCTCCGGATAAATCCTGGGTTTAACGGCCCCGATCTGATTGGTGGCTGAGTAGGTCCCCTGCTGAACTGAAATAATCGGCACGACTTCCGAGAGTCCCTCGATCAGCCTTGTGATCGATTCTTCCGGAAGGAGTCCCCCGGTTAGGAAAATCCCTGAAACCGTGGGATAATTTTTGGAAATATTCGCCTGCAGGGCACCCAATATAATATCGGCCCGGTCCCCCGGGGTAATAACCAGGCTGTCCTGCCCCATATAGGTGAGGTAATTCCGCAGTTGCATTGCCCCGACACCAAAATGCCCGACCCGGTTGTCCAGATGGTCCTCGCCAAACAATACAATTCCATCCAGGGCTGAGATAATTTCGCGGATAGTGGGATTGGCCAGGGCTGGGTTATTTGGAATGGCTGCAATTAAGGTATCTGCCGGAAGCTCTTTCTCCAGCCTTCCCAGCACCATTTCACGATTTTCGGATTCTATTTTATTGGCTACGACCATAAGGACTTTAACCCCCCGGTCTGCAAAGGAATCGCAGGCCAGCACCAGGGAATTCTCGAATTCTTCAATACCCTTGTTGCGCCCGCTGGAAATAATGATGGCCGGGATCCCCAGGTTTTTAGCGATCAGGACGTTGAAATCCCATTCAATAATCGCCCCTTCTCCCACAAAATCGGTGCCTTCTACCAGCACAAAGTCAAACTTACTTTCGACAGCCTTATAGCCTGCTATAATTTTATCCAGGACCTCATCTTCCTGGTTTCGACTGTTTTTCTGCACCACCTCGCTCCGCGTACAGGCATAGGCTTCTTCATAAAGCATGGGGATTTTGAAATAGGAGAGAATGGTCGCAATATGGTTGTCCTCTACCCCATCCGGGTAATCATTGATTATCGGCCTGAAATACCCTACCCGGGCCATTCGACCCAGCAGCAGGTGCATCAGTCCGAGTGCGATTATGGACTTGCCGCTATTGGCTTCTATAGTGGCAATATATATGGCTTTGTTAGATTCCATCACTGAAAATTTAAAACAGAGACAAAAGTAACAGTTCCCGCAGGAACTCGAACCTGAACTCCTTTAAATATCAGTGAAATCTACGGCCGCTGTCAGTGCCGGGCCTTTTACAGACTGATGCAAATCATTTGGGCATTGCAGGTACTGAACTACATTTACGACGTGAAATAGAATCTGACACTTAAATCAAACGAATATGAAATCTATCCTCTACGCAACCGACTTTTCCATGGCCTCGGCGAGTGCCCTGAGATATGCCAACAGTCTGAGTGTAATGCTGGGAATGCGCCTTGTGATTACACATGTTTACGACCTGCCCACAATTTTGGGGACACAATTGGAGGCTCCTTTCCCGGATTTGAGAAAGGATACCGGAGGCTATGAGCGAAAAAAACTGATCGATTTTTACGAACGCATTATAGGAGAAACTGAAACCCGCCCGGAAGATCTGGTTTTCGAGGCTGTTGAGAATATGTCTGTCCTCTCCGGAATTATTTCAAAGGCAACGGACTGGCATGTGCGGATGATTATTGTGGGCATGAAGGGAGAAAGTGTTCTCAAAGACCTGGTTATGGGGAGTACCGCGAAAAAACTCATTGATAAAGCCCCATGCCCCGTTCTTACGGTTCCTTCAGACCACCAGTTCGAAAAACTCACAGACCTGGTATATGCCACTGATTTTGAAGTGGAAGATATCAAGGCGCTGGAAAAAGTTGTGGAACTGGCGAAAATCTGGAATGCAGATATCCGTGTAGTCCACGTCACCGCAGATAAGTCATACGCCGGGAATTCCCAAATGGAGTGGTTCCGCGAAATGGTCTTAAACAAAATTGATTACGACCGTATTCACTTTGAAGTCCTGGAATCGAATAATATTATAGCGACTTTGGAAAAGTATACTGAAAAACAACATGCCGGGATGATCGCCATGCTCGAGCGTATCCATAAAGGAGCGACAAAAAAGCTGTTTCACAGGGGGCGCGTCAAGCAAATGGCTTCCCGGAACCAACTCCCTCTGCTCAGTTTTAATGAGCGGAATCTGCAGGCCATGTTCTTCTAGACCTTCCTGGGCAGTATTAAAAGTGGTATATGTGTATCAAAAGCGATACGCTTTACCACTTTTTCTTTTGTGAGGGCTTCCAGAAAACTGTGTTTATGCCGCACCAGGGCAATGAGTTCCGCCCGCGATGTATCCGCATAGTCCCGGATTGCATCGGATACAGTAGTTTGCAGCCGGGCTTCTGTAAATACAGTCTCCTGAGTTTCTAACTGTTTTTCCAGGAGTTTTTTCTGGGACACCTGAGTGGGGTTCAACCCGAACTCCTTTGCCGCGTAAACCACGTGGATCTCCGCTTTCCACAGACCGATAAGGTCGAGTAAAGGCTGCAGCATAAAAGGTTCGTAGTAGTGCTCAAAACCGGTTGGGAGAAGCGCCCTTTGAAGGTGCTGAAAATCGTAAGCCCGGGGTACAGCGAGAACAGGGCAGTTGGAAATATGGGTGATCATCCGAACGGTATTGCTTCCCATAAAAAGGCGTTCGGCACCCGTAGCCCCCTTCGTACCCATAACAATAAGGTCAACACATTCCTTTGTTAGCTGTTTTTTAACTTCTGAAATCAGGTCGCCGGGAATGCTCTTGATTTTAAATTCATAATTGCTATAAATACGCTGTGAAGACAGTTCTAAGAGTAATTCCTTCATCTTAGCTCGGGATTCTGCCTCCAGGGATTCATAGATCATTCCGAGTCTGCGCTCCCCCTGATCCCCCAGTACATTGATCAGGTCGGGCTCAAAAGTATTTAACAGTATAAAACGGCAAGCCTTATTTCTAAAAAGCTTAAGGGCCGTGTAAAGCGCGTTCCGGGCATTAGGCGAAAAATCCGTTGGAAGTAGAATGGTTTTCATAATGCTTGGAATGTTTTCAGGAATCTGTGGAATTCGGCACCACCATTAATGGAATTTGTACCTGAAATCCGATTCTATCAATATTCTGACGCAACATCAGGCGTTCCAGAAACGAATGCTTCCGGTTCATCATCACAAGAAGGTCCACCGGATGTGCCTCTGTATATTCCAGCACGGCATCAGGCATCAGGGCACCCTCCAACTCCACAGTTTCGTATTCCAGTTCTTCTAAATGGCGCTCCAGATGTGCCTTGTGTTCCTTTTGACTTGAGCTAAAACCACCTTCTTCCATAACGTGCAAAAGGGTGATCCGGGCCTGATGCATCCGTGCGATATACAGGATGGGTTTCAGGGCCTCCGGGGAGTACCTGGACAAATAATCACTGGGGAATAATATGTTGCGAATGGGATGGTACTTCACTTTTTCCGGAATTGCCATTACGGGAACCGTCGCTTTCCGAATCACAAATACGGTATTGGAACCGAGAAAAACCTCTTTGGCGCAGCTGGCGCCC
>Ga0272443_10004227_pt1 | contig 15927 bp, 1 predicted proteins | sample SSMAcet12_FD_193581 | JGI IMG/M metagenome (GOLD analysis project Ga0272443, IMG submission 193581) | Marine sediment archaeal communities from Little Sippewissett salt marsh, Falmouth, MA, United States - SSM-Acet-12 | ecosystem: Environmental > Aquatic > Marine > Wetlands > Sediment ...
GGCCACGTCGGGATCACGTAATATCAAGAACTGGGATTATTCCAATGCCACGCTTATGATAAACGGCGTGAACGGTACGTTCACGTTACCCGTGGACCTCGATTGCGCGGGTATAAACATAAATGCCGGGACGCTGGACGTTACGGCGAGTAACCGCAATATAAACGTTTCGGGTAACTGGATAAACAGCGCTTATTTTGTCGCAAGAGCCGGCACAGTGACGTTTGACGGCGGATCGGCGGACAAGACTATAAGCACCGGCGGCGGCAGCTTTACGAATGTGTCCTTTACCGGTTCGGGCGGTGAATGGACATTACAGGACGAGATGACGGTTACCGGAAAATTCGCCGTATCCGATGGGTCTTTCGTATCCGGCCCCAATACGGTGAATATTTCCGGTACAAACGCTACATATCTGGATGCGGATATAACGATAGCTAACACCGACTGGACGAATGGAACACTAAATATCCAATCTGATGCGGATCAGGCATTGCCGTCAGGTGAGACATATAACAATATCCAGCTTGGCAGAAGTGCGGGGACAGGAGTGACGGCTTACGTGATGGGGTCGACCATTTCCGGAGATTGGATAATTGATGCGGAGGCAACGGTAAGCATGAGTGATGATGTAACAGTGTCCGGCACAATAGATATTAACGGGACATTATCTACGAAGGGTTATGAAATAGACGGCGGTGGGGATATCCTCATTGACGGTACATTTGACGCGGCCGATACAGGCGCGGGCGGATACGAAGGTGACGAATCGACTATAAACGTCGAGGGTGACTGGACCAACGCGGGTACTTTCATCGATGACCAGAGCACGGTCATTTTCGACGGAGGGAACGCTGTAATAACGACAGGCGGTACAGCTGCGCATCAGGATTTTTATAATTTTAAGATATCCGCCGCGGGGACAAAAACATTATCCGGCAACCTGAAAGTGAACAACGATCTTACTAATACTTCCGGCACCTTCAGCCAGGGCAGTAACGGAGTATATATTGCAAGCGATCTTTTCATGCAGGGTGGTACATTTAACCAAAATTCCGGGACGGTCTCTATATCGGGCAGTTTCAACCAGTCGGGCGGTACGTATCTTGCCGGGTCCGATCTTACGGTGGCTGGCAGTTATGTGCAGTCGGACGGCACGTTCGTCGCGCCGGCGGATACCCTTACTTTTACAAACACCTTTACAAGAAGCGGCGGGATCTTCGACGGGACTACAAACTCCGGAACAGTCGATTTTGTTGTGAACCAGAGTTACGCGCTCACCGGTGGAGGGGGGACGTTCAATAACGTCAATATCTACAAGAACGGGGGAAGCGGCGACAGTTCCCTTACACTGAAAAACAGTTTTTATGTAGAGGGCCTCATGTTTGTTGACAGGAAATCAGGGGGGAGTGGTAATTTTACCGTGCAGAGCGACACGGACGCCACGATCTACGTGAACGACCTGACCGTACAGAACACGGCGAACCGCATGAATTTCGGCAACGCTTCAAATAACTTTACGGTCGACCTGGACGGTGACCTTGAGATGGGGCCCGGCACCTCCCTTTATGTGTATACGGATATGCTGTTCAACGGTGGAGGTGTGCAGAACGTGACGCATACAAGCGGTACCATCGGCACGGGTACGTGGACGGTCAATGACGCTTCGACTACGTTAACACTGAACACGGATCTTGACCTTGCTTCAAGCGGACTGACCCTGCAATCCGGCACTATAAACATGAGCACTTTCGATCTTACGGCCGGGGCGTATTCACAGAGCGGCGGCACTTTCAACGGGCAGACAGGCAATACAGCCGCTTTCACAAGTTTCAGCGCATCGGGCGGCACGTTCATACAGCCCGCCTCCGGTACGCTCGCTATGAGCGGTACTTTTACCCACGGGGCGTCGGCAACGTTTGACGCCAACGGCGGCACGACACAGTTCTTTGTAGGGTCGAACTATGACCTGACAGGCAATGATTGTGAGTTTAATGACCTCAGGATCTATAAGGATACCACAGGCAGCCATACACTTACACTGAAGGATGATTTCTCGGTAGCGGGTGATATGAGCGTTGAGAAACTGGTCATAAACGGCGGTACGATGACGGTACAGAGTGACGCGGGTTCCACCATAACCCTGGAAGGCAGTCTGACCCTGCTGGGCGGCGATACGCTGAACTCGGTGCGTTTCGGGAAAAGCGGCAGCAGTTTCACCGTGGATGTCGATGGGGATATATCCATGGGACCGGGCGTGACGCTTTACGCCGACCTTACACTGGATTCCGGTACTGAGCAGGAAATAACAAAAACAGGCGGACAGACAAGCGGAGGAACATGGACTATTGAAAACGATACCGCTATGACGCTCGCGACGGCTTTTGGTGTTGACGCGGGAGACGGCAATACCGCCAACTCTCACACTATCAACCTGAGATCCGGCACAATAAACTGTTCTACGTTCACTCTCAACGCGGGCGCTTATCAGCAATCCGGCGGGGTCTTTAACGGCGGAAGCGGCAATGTGATAACATTCACACAGTTTACCCAGAACCAGAACGACGGCCCAAGTACGTTTGAGGCTACGTCCGGGATCCTGGTCATTAAGGGGACTTTTACCCGCAGCGCGGGAACATTCAGCCATAATGACGGAACGGTATGGTTCGTGGGGGACAGCAATTATACGATAACACCGGGAGAAGCCGTATTTTACGATCTCGCTCTCCTGAAGGTGAGCGATTCCGGTAATACCATACTGACACTTGCGGATGATTTTACGGTCGAGAACGACCTGACCGCTATACACGGCAACAATTACGCGGAATCCCTGACTATACAGGGCAGCGGTGATCCCACCGTTACGGTAAACGGTACTTTGACGGTGGAGGGGGAGGACTCCAGCGACCTTCTTTATTTCGGGCACCTGACGAATAATTTTAACGTGGACCTGAAAGGCGACCTTGTTGTGAATAATTACGCGTACCTCTATACGGATATGTCTTTTACGAGAGGGGGGATACAGGGTATAACACAGCAGACATCCGGGACGATCGCCAAGGGCGCGTGGACTTTAAATGACGCGGCGACGACGCTTGCGCTTGACAGCGATCTTGACCTGGCGAAATATTCCAGTTACAAAAGCGCGCTGACGCTCCAGGCGGGTACGATAAACTGTTCGACATTCGATCTGTCCGCCGGATCCTATGCTCAGACCGGCGGCATCTTCGACGGCGGACAGGATAACACCGTGCAGTTCGCGGGGTTCGATCTGTCGGGAGGCACTTTTGACCTGCAGAACACAGGTACATTCGACCTGAACGGCGCGTTTACCCAGACCAATGGGACATTGATCGCCACTTCGAATACGATGATCATAAACAATACTTTCAATATAAACCTGGCCGGCGGGACATTTGACCATAATAACGGCACCGTGGCGTTCGAGGTATCGAACAACTATGATATCACCACGGGAGGGGTCGATTTCTATGATCTGGCGTTTGTGAAAGAGGATACAGGCTCAAACAATACCGTGACATTGAAAGACGATGTAAATGTCTTACACAACGTGATTGTAAGCGAAACAGGTAACGGGAGCGATGATCTGACAGTAGCAAGCGACGCCAATATTACTATGGCGGTGGCCGGGAGTATCGATATAACGGGGCTGGATTCCGGGGATCGCGCGTATTTCGGGAACAACGCGAATAATTTTACGCTGGATATAGACGGGGATATTTCCGCCTCAGATTACGGTTATTTATACGCGCATGTGCTACTGGATAACGCCTCAAGTGACCAGAACCTGGATTGCGGAGCTGGCCTGGTCGATTACGGTGACTGGACGATACAGAAAGGCGCCACGTCGCTTATATTGCAGAATCTTGTGTGGTTCGGCGCTAATACGCAGATCAACCTGGATTCCGGTACTATCGACCTGGGTACATATAATTTTATAGCCGCCACTTTTGACCAGGACGGCGGCATTTTTGACGGGGGGACGGATAATTCGGTGGTGCTGACGACTTTTGACCAGAGTGCCGGAACGTTTATCGTACCGTCATCGGGGACGCTGCAGATGGCGTCGACTTTTTATCGCAATGGGGGCACGTTCACCACTACAGACAGTACGGTCAAGTTCATGGCGGATACATGCAGTTACAGTGTTACGACAGATGCCGCGACGTTCAATGACCTGTATTTCGGTCAAACTACCGGTTCTGGGAACACCATTACGCTTAAGGACGGGTTCACGGTAGCGGGGGACCTTACCGCGGAGATCAGCACTCTCAGTATGACGATAATAGGGGACAGCACTCCGACAATAACGGTCGAAGGTACTTTGAGCGTATCCGGTGTGGATACCAGCAACAAAGTCAAGTTCGGCAGTACATCCGGAGCAAGTAATTTTACGGTCGATCTGGGCGGGGACCTCGAAATAGCTACAGGCGCGACACTGTACGCGGATCTAAATCTCAACAACACCAGCTCTGACCAACATGTCACGCAAAGCGGAGGTGAGATAAATTATGGCGACTGGACCGTCCAGAAAGAGGGCGCTTCAGTTATATTGCAGAGTGATCTGACGTTAGGAAATAACACACAGGTCAATCTTGATTCCGGGACTTTCGATCTTGATACATACAACATCACGGCAAACACTTTTGACCAGGACGGCGGTACTTTCGACGGTGGTACGGATAATACGGCGGCTTTTAAGGTTTTCGACCAGTCAGCCGGCACGTTTATCGTCCCCGCGTCGGGGACGTTGCAGATGGCATCGACTTTTTACCGCAATGGGGGCACGTTCACCACTACAGACAGTACGGTCAAGTTCATGGCGGATACATGCAGTTACAGCATTACGACAGGCGCCGCGACGTTCAATGACCTGTATTTCGGTCAGACATCCGCTTCAGCGTACACCATTACGCTTCAAGACGGTTTCACGGTATCCGGAGACCTTGCCGCGGAAGCCGGCCCCGGCAGTATCACTATCACAGGGAATGGCGGCCCCGTGATAACGGTTGACGGCACCTTCAGTATATCCGGTGCGGATACAAGCCACAAAGTCAAGTTCGGCAGCACATCCGGGGCAAGTAATCTTACGGTCGACCTGGGCGGGGACATTGATATCGCTACAGGCGCGACGCTGTACGCGGATATGAATTTCGACAATTCCGGCGCTGACCAGGACATAACCTATACCGGGGGAGTCATTGATTACGGCATCTGGGATATAGACAAGGGCGATTATGAAGCCGTTCTGCAAAGCGATCTCACTATAGGTACGCACGGCCAGCTGGACATATCCGGAGGAAAGCTGTATACGTACGGGCACGGCCTCACCATAAGCAGTAACACGTTCAACAATGACGCTATCCTGAAGGTGCAGGGCGGGGAGACACTTACTTTTACAAAAGACCTTAATTCCGGCACGGTGGAATATGCAGGTGACGGCGACGGGGTGACTTTGTCGGACTGTTACGGGGTGCATTATTTCAACCTTCTTATAAATACCGACACCGCTGATGAGGTATGCGGTGCCGGTGGGACGCTTGACATCGACGGCGATCTTACCGTATCGGAGGGGATCCTCGATATAGATACAAATGACATAGATATAGCCGGGTCTTTCAGTAATGAGGACACACTCAGGCTAGACGGGTCGCAGGGGGCTTTTACAAGTTTCGCGAATGATACCACATCCGGCACGATCGAATATGACGGCACCGCAGAGATAACGGTATTAAGGGCAGGCAACGGATATTATAACCTGACCATCTCGGGTTCTGGCACTTTCAGTGACGCCGACAACCTTGATATAGACGGTGATTTTACATTGTCGGACGGTGTTTTTATCTCCCCGTCCGGCAGTATGGTAATCTCCGGTGATTTTAATCACGCGGGCGGCACTTTTACGCATAACTCAGGCACGGTGGCATTCGTGGATAACGGCACCGTATCGAACATTTACGGAGATACGACTTTTAATAATTTTTATTGCGTTTCACCCGGAAAGACGATAAAGTTCGAGGCCGATAAGACACAGATAATAGAGGGCACGTTGACTCTGACCGGTAACGGTACAGGCGATATCATCCTTGACCGCGCGACAGGTTCGGGACTGGACCAGTGGCGTATAGACCCGCAGGGGACAAGGACAGTGGATTATGTGAATGTGGCAAATTCAAATAATATAAATACGGAATCTATACCCGTTGTCCATTATGTAAACAGCGGCAACAATACCAACTGGTTCTTAACACCTGTAGATATAGGTGGTTATGTATATAATGGATGGCAGTCCGGGATAGGTATCGGTGAAAATTATACAATAAAGCTTGTCATAGACGGTACGGCATACGAGAGTACCGCGACAACCAATTCGAGCAGTTATTATTCATTTAATACCGTGAACCTGGCCGAAGGACAGAGGATACTGGTATATATAGACGGGGACGCGGGGTATGACGGTAACACTATCACATTGGCCGAGGAAGCGGATATGACGGACATCCATATTTACGCTGATGTAGTGGCATTGAGACACGATACCGGGTCGAGTATAGACATCAGCGATATTTACGCCGCGGTGGACAGCGGGGTTTATACGGATGCCGGGGATCTCTTGTTCACAGTGGGCGCTGACACATTTTCCACAAACAGCGGCGCGAGCCTGGGGATACCCGGGCCGCCAGCGGATTTCACCTTTGTGCCGGGAGGTACCGTGACCGTCGGGGACGATCTTTACATCGCCGGGACACTTGACGCGGAAAGCAATTATGTATATGTGGCCGGAGATTGGGTAAATACCGGCGTGTTCACTGCGGGTTCAAGTACCGTAATACTTAACGGGGGCGGCAGCCAGAACATATCGGGTGATACGGATTTTTACGCTCTCCGCATAACAGCTAGCGGTACGGATGTCTCTATAGACGGCAATACGATAAATGTCACCGATAACGATACCACTGATCCCGCGCTTCTGGTGGACACAGGCGCGACCCTTAACATCGACGGCGGCGACACGCTGGTGGTCGGTATCAATGGGGAAGGCGGTTTTATACGACTGAGCGATGGCACAATAGATATGGACGGCGGAGAAGTGACGTCATACAATCCCAGCACGACCAATGGTCTGGGCCTTGAGATGTGGAGCACAAGTAATCTTTTGGTGTCAGGCGGGACATTGACTATCGCGAACGGTCTGACCACAACCCAGAATTCGAGTATAACACAGGATGGAGGGGTGATAAACGTAAACAATACCGCCGGGAATGACTGGGGCGTTAGGAATTATGGGACATACGCTATCTCGGCCGGGACCCTTAACGCGAAGAGCAGTTTTGTCAACCTTGGCGGGACGGGCGTTTTAAATGTGTCGGGCGCAGCGGATATCAACCTGGACACGGATTCGGATAACACAGGGATACTTTATAATTACGGAGCCTCCACCGTTGAAGTAAGCGGCGGATCTCTCGATTGTTACAGCATCGATCACAGGACCGGCACTTTTAACCATTCCGGTGGGACGGTAACCGCCACCAATTATTCGGAGCAGTATTACACGACAGGTGTGTATGAAGGGTCGGGCAGCGCAGAGTTAATAATCGACGGCGGTTATATATGGGTTAAAAACGGAGATACGACATTTAACGATCTGACGGTACAGGGTGATTCGGAGATATCCGGTGATGCCACGGCCATAGGGCTGGACATCGACGGTGATTTTACCGTGAACTCGAGTTCGACCTTTGCCACTAATGATAAATCCATGGATGTAGCCGGCAACTGGGAAAATAACGGTGATTTTACCGCGGGGTCCGGTACGGTCAATTTTAACGGGACAGAAACGCAGACACTTACTTCAGGGGGAACAGTTGCGGGTAAAGAGTTTTATAACCTTGTACATTCCGGGTCCGGGACATTACAGCTTGCCGACGGTAACGCGGTCAAGGTCGACGGTGATTTCGAAAATTCAGCGGGGACTTTTGACGCGGCTACTAATGCTGAAAATCTTACCGTGGATGGTGATTTCACGCTCTCGGGCGGTACGTACAGCGCCGGCGTAACAACGATAACGGTAGGCGGTAACTGGGATTCATCAGGAGGGGGAGATTTCGATACAGGCACATCCACAGTTATAATGACGGGGAATTCCGCCAGTGTCACACATGACGGAAGTTTTGAATTTGAGAATCTTATTATAGATTCAGGAGCGACCGTGACGAATAATACCGTGAACCTTGATATAGACGGAAATTTTACAATAAACTCAAACGCTACTTATAATTCCGATGAGCAGACGCGTATGTACTGGGGTACGGGGGACCTTACGATAAACAGTAACGCGACGCTCAGCGGTTCGGACAACTTCGGGATGAACGGGTACGGTACAGTCACCAATAACGGTACGATCGATGTAGCTACCTTTACCTATTATGCGGGTGGAGACGGCCCGAGTTGTGACAATGTAGCTGTCACTGATTATGAAGGGACTTTGACTTTCAGAGGCGCCGGAGTAAGTAAGACCTGGAAGCCCGCGGGTGCCGGGACCATTACCGTGGGAGGCAATATCGCGATAATCAATACTACCGCGGATCAGACCGTCACCCTGGACCTGAGTGATAACAATAATCCACTTGAGGTCGGCGGACATTTAGGCGTAGGTTCATGGAACGGCGAAGGCGGCGGTTCAATGATCATAGGCTCCGGGACAGTCGATGTAACGGGTGATCTGGTCGTAGGCCAGAGCAATGGTCTTACAGGATCACATACGTCATCTCTGACAGGAGGTACAGCCACGATAAATGTCGGAGGCGATATGATTATCCAAAAAAGGAGTAATGAGACAGTATCACTGACTAAGGTTTCGGGAACGATTGATGTGGCCGGGAACGTGACCTTAACGGGCGGCACTTTAAGCCTGGGAAATTCAGATCTTTTCGTGGCAGCGGATTGGACGAATTCCGGCGATTTCAACGCGGAGACGAGCACAGTAACATTTGACGGGACCAGTTCCATACTTGGTTCAAGTGAAAACAGTTTTAATAATCTGGTTATTTCAGGGGCATTAACAGGTGATGACGGCACTATGAACATAGCCGGCAGCTGGACGAACAACGGTACATATACACATAATTCGGGCACGGTGAATTTTAACGGTACAAGCGTGGTATCAGGATCAAGTGACACATCGTTCAAGAACCTTGTGATATCAGGCGCGTTGACAGGCGACTCTGACACGATGAACGTCGCGGGTAACTGGACGGATAACGGTACGTATACACATAATTCGGGCACAGTGAATTTTAACGGCACGACATCGGTATCGGGCTCAAGCGACACATCGTTCAATAATCTTGTTATTTCTGGAACATTAACGGGTGATGCCGGTACCATGCATGTGGCGGGGACGTGGGATAATAACGGTACGTTCAACCACAATTCCGGGACGGTCGACTTTAACGGCACCGGCAGGCAGGTCATAAGCGCCGGCGGCGCGTCGGATTCACGCGATCTTTACAACGTTGTGATCTCCAACACGAGTAACGAGGTAGAAGTAAACGGCAGTCACATGAAAATATCCGGCACCCTGACGATCGATGATTCCGCGATTTTCCTGTTAGGCAATGATGATGAACAGGTCTGGATATCCGAAGGTGATTATGTGAATAACGGTGCTTTGCTGCGTACAACCGACAGCGCCTTGATACATACAAAGGGCGATACTTATGATATCTATTGCGGGTTTGAGGGTATAAACAAGAGTGCGCTGGTGCACGATTTTACTCTTACGGATAACGTCACGTTAAAAGCGGGTATTTTAGATCAGAACGAATCCGCCGAAGCGGCAAGCCTGACTATAGACAGCGGCGCGGGTACTATGTATGACATTGATTCGAATGACCTTACCGTGACGGGTGACATAACGGTCAATGGTATACTTGACGGCGCGAACACTATAAATGCCGGAGGCAACTGGGTGAATAACGGGACTTTTAACCACAACTCGGGGACAGTAGCTTTCGGGGGAGGGGACGCGGATATCATCACGGGTGGCACAGTTTCCGGGAAATCTTTCAATAATATCGTTATAGATTCTTCCGGCAGAAAGACCCTGTCCGGGCATATAAAGGTAAATAACGATTTTACACTGTCAGCCGGCACTTTCGATACAGATGCCGATAATTCATATAATATGACAGTGGACAATGATTTCACGATCAATGACGGAAGTTTCGCCGCGCGCGGCAGTACTATTACGGTTGGCAGGCATTTTACAGTATCAGGCGCCAAGGCGGTCTTCAAGCGGGGTACATCCACAGTAGATCTTACGGGTTCGGGCAATATCACTAACACTAATGATGACAATAAGTTATATAAATTAAAGTGTGCCGCGGAAAACATGACATCAACTCTGACCGGGAAGACAAGATGCGCTGTTCTGGAGCTGGGCGCCGGGATTCTTGACAGCAGCAATAATACGGTATATATAGCTGACAACGCGGGTGATGATTCCAGGGTCCTTATCAATAACGGCGCTACTGTCAACGGCAGCACGGATTTTTATTTTGTGCACAATTATAATACCGGGCTTTCGATAGACGGCGGGAATTACGGTACCGGCAGATTCGATTTCGGGAATATAGCTATAACCCTGGAGGATGCCGATCTTACAGTCGGCCATTTTAATATGATAGACAGCGGCACGTTCGATATGAACGATCGTAATCTCACTGTATTGTATGATTTTAATATCGGGTTCGATGACAATGACCCGGTCTTTAATTGCGGCAGCGGGACCATAGATGTGTCGGAAGTCTATCTTGAAACGGTTACGGGGGCGCCTGTCCTGAATCTGGAAAGCAGTACATTCCGCTGTTCCGGAGACTGGGTGGCCGAAACAGGGGCGATCGTAGATCCCGGGACTTCCACAGTGATATTTGACGCGGCCGACGGGACGCCCGACATATACAGCGCGGGACAATCTTTTAATAACGTGAAATTTGACGATGACGGAAACGGTATAACATTCACGATCGAGGACGGACTTGATATAAACGGTGACCTTACCATAACCAACGGGAACCTGGATACTAAAGCATCAGAGAATAACACTATAAACATAGGCGGTAATTGGCTGAACAACGGAAGCTTTACGGCGAATTCAGGCACTGTTACCTTTGACGGCACGGGCGACCAGGAGATAACTTCCGGCGGCGGTTCGTTCAGTACCGTTATTTTAAGCGATTCCGGGGTGCGCGGGATATCGTTCATTGACAACATTAATGCCGGGGCTGTTGAAACGGCGGAACAGGGGTATTCCGTGTCTTTCCTGGCCGGCGGTACAATAACAGGGGATGCGAGCTTTCTCAATTCCGGGACCGTGACTCTGGGGGATAGCGCGGATGATGTTATCACTTTCAACGGGGGGTTGGACACGACCGCATCTGAAACTGTAACACATGGTATTATAAGAACTTCCGGGGACAGAATGGATATAGGGTCGTTGACCCTTGTCGGGGATACGACGATCGAAACGGACTTTAATACAGCGTGGGGTGCCGTTCTCAACGTCGGCACGGTAAACGGAGCGTCAAAAGACCTGATAATCGACGCGGGTACTGGCGGGGATGTTTCGCTCGGCCCGGTTGCCGGCGCGGGCCTTGTGCGGCTCAATGATGCCGGCGCCGCAAGTTTCGGCGATATGACAGCGGCGACATTTTCGGTGGTCGATACTACATCCAGCCAGACATATAACGGTGTTTTTGATATAAGCGGCGATATCGATATCGTATCAAGCGATATAATAAATATGCTTCCGGGTTCAAGTATGAGCGCGAGCGGGATAAGTATGTCGGGTATCGGAGCGTCAGCCCTGCGTAATCTGACCAGTCTTTCAGACCTTTCCCTGGATACGGGTTCAAGCGCCACATATACTATGACAGGCAGTATGGACATAGATGCCTCATTTCTGATAGCTTCAGGCGCGGTGGTAAACGCCGGATCATCGTCATTCAATATAGGAGAGGATTGGGACAACGACGGGGCTTTTAACGGAGGGACCTCTACAGTCATATTCGATACTTCGGCGGAAGGCACCATAACAGGTTCGAGTACATTTTATAACCTGGAATGCGCGGTGTCGGGAAAGACCCTGAAATTCGAAGCCGGAAGCACTCAAACGGTGAGCGGTGATCTTACTATTGGGGACGGGGATAATAGCGTTACTCTGGAAAGCACGCAGGAGGGATCACAGTGGAATATCGACCCGTCCGGGACCAGTACCATGACCAATGTGAATGTCCAGGATTCCAACAACCTGTCCGGGGAATATCTCATCCCGGCCACAGACACGACAAATACGGATCTGGGCAATAACAGCATGTGGTTCGAACCGGCTGACGATAACGAAAACGACGGCGGTGACGATGATGACACAGATATTGAAGATGATCCAGTGGACGATGACCCGGATATAGGAGAAGATGACGATGACATTGGTGATACCGGCGGAGACGGTGACGGCGGTGATACCGGCGGAGGAGATGATGATTACATCGATATAGGCGACGGAGATGACGGTGACGGGGGCGACGGTGGAGACGGAGGGGATATAGGAGATATAATCAATCTTGATGATACCGATGAAGATGGGGATGATAATGATGACGGTGATACCGGCGGCGACGATGGAGATGCACCCGGGGATGACAGTGGCGACGATTGGGGGGATTATGCAGATGATGATGACGGAGATGGACAGGGCGACGGCGACGATGCTGAAGATGACGGCAGGGAAGATGACAGTGAAAGCAGCGTGACAGATGATGAGGATACCTCTGGCAGCGGCGACAAAGGAAAATTTTATTATGAGGAAAAGAAAAAGAAATACAAGAAGAAATACCTTAAAGGCAAATATCGAACGGTGGTAATAGTGTTCGAAGGTAAGGTAGTGGTATCTCCGTATGATGAGAAGGGCGCAAAAGCCCGAAAACAGGAGGTTCTGGAGAGCGGGAGCAGAACTTCGCAGACAGCGGAGATTTGATCGTATTGCGTATTGCGTATATCGTATTGCGTATTGCGTATATCGCATTGCGTATATAGGATACAGAAGACAGAAAACAGAAGACGGAAGACAGAAGACAGGAGTGAATGGTGAAACGACCCGAGACGGACTCTGTGAGGGGTGAAGGATCGCTCACTTTGTTCGCTCGGATGAAGCATGATCACTCACTTCGTTCGTTTGGAAGAACGACCCTTCTTTTTTCTATCATCCTTCCTCCTTCTTCCAAGTGAGTGAAACGAACGAGCATCCTTCAGTTCCCGCCCCCTAACCCCAAAATCCCATATCCTAACCCCTAGATCCCAAATCCCAGACCCCACAGCCCATAGCCCAGAGCACAAAGCCCACAATCCAAAGCTCATGCTAAAATTTGCATTTAAAAAACCCGTCATATATACTTCTACTATTGTATTGTAAGGAGAGCGTGTGGAATCCAAAAAAACCTTTTTTATAAGTATAACCCTGTCGTTTGTTGTAGCTACGCTTATAGTCCTCTTGTCAGGTGGAGAGTTTCTGGCGAGGCTGGAACTCCTGACTTCGGATATATATTTTCGCTTGCGCGGCCCGCTGCAGTCCAGGCAACCCATAATGATCGTCGAGGTGACCGATAACGATGTAGCGAAGATCGGGCGATGGCCCTGGAAACGTTCATGGCACGCGGCTATGACCAAGGTCCTTACGGACCTGGGCGCGGAAGCGGTGTATTTTGATATAATATTCTCAGAGCCGTCGGATGAGGAGAACGATAAGCTTTTCGAGGAATCCATTAAACTTTCAGGGAACGTGTATCTGCCGTATGTCTTTCCTTCCCGGCCGTATGATATCGATGACGCGCTGCTTCCCATTAAGAGATTTTCCGAAAATGTCAAAGGTATGGGAGGTATGAACGTTTATCCCGATGATGACGGCACAATACGCAGGATACCGCTTCTTTTTACCGGTGAATCCGGGACGTATCCTCATATAACTTTAAAACTGTTTATGGATATGAGAGGGTATAAGATCAAACACATCGGTGAGAAAGAACTTATGCTGTCATCCGGTAAAGACCATCTCAGCATACCGCTGGTGGGTGATAACAGCCTTACTATAAACTGGAAAGGGAAGTGGACGGAGTCGTTCAAGCACTTCAGCTTTATAGATATACTTGCCGGGTACCAGAACCTCCTGGAGGGGAGAGATCCCGGTTTCGACCCGGATGATTTTAAGGATGCCGTATGTCTTGTGGGAATAACGGGCTTCGGCTTATACGATATCAAGCCCATCCCGCTGGAGCCCGAATATCCGGGCGTGGGGATCATCGCAAACACGATCTATACATTGCTGGAAAAAAAATTCATTTATGTAGTGCCCCGCTGGTTGAACCTCCTGGTGATATATGTTATGACGCTGCTACCCGCTTTTCTGATAATGGGGGAAAAACCTTTCCGGGAGACAGCGATTGTGTTTTTAGCGGCAGTGCTGTATTTCGCGGTTTCATTTTACCTGTTTATGCGCGGGATCAGGATAAACCTGTTTTTCCCCCTGGCGGGTCTGATCTCAAGTTTTATAACGGTTGGTACATATAATTTTGTGAGGACAGCGGTTGCTAAACAAAGCCTGTTCAACATATCGATCACGGATGGCCTGACAGGCCTATGTAATGTAAGATATTTCAAGGTATTGCTGGAAACGCAGATCAAGATGGCAAAATCCGGCATGTCCAAAGGGTTTGCCGTGGTTTTAAGCGATATAGACCATTTTAAAAGTTTTAATGATACATATGGCCACCAGGTAGGTGACCTTGTCTTACAGGAAGTCGCCAGCACTATGAAGTCGGCGGTGAGGGCCACAGATGTAGTCGCGCGTTACGGCGGTGAAGAGATAATAACGCTTGTGAAAAATGTATCACTGAAGCTGGCTCTTCATGTTACCGAAAAGATGAGAGCAAGCCTTGATGAAAACAAGTTTTCCGATGGGAAAAACACTTATCATGTGACATCCAGCTTCGGAGTAGCTACATACCAGCCCGAAGATACTGTGGACAGCATCATAAAAAGGGCGGATGAAGCGCTTTATAAAAGTAAAGAGGCCGGGAGAAATTGTGTAAATACCCTGGAAGAGGTCACTGACAACACCCCGGTCGAGGCGCCGGAAGACGGTGAAGACAATACGGTGGCTGGATCACAGGAATAAAAACAAAAAATTTTATGGTTCGACTCACCTCGTTCACTCGCCATGGATCGACAAGCTAATGATTGCGGTGTTTGGCGCGGGGAACACCAAGGGGTGAACCCGCGGTAATTCATTTTTTCTGCTTTTTAAGCTTCTTGAAGTGCTCGGCCATTATTGGTTCTTCTGATATTTTGAGCGCTTTATCCCATTCAACCCGCGCACCTTCATAGTCGCCCTGTTCATAGAGTTGATTGCCCTTATTATGATGGACAAGTATCTCCTGTTCCTTTTCGGATACTATGCGCGCCTTTTCGCGTTCTTCCTGCATTTTCTTATTTTCGATCGCCTGTTTTTTCGCGCGTTTTGCAGCCTCACGCTTGGCTTTTTCCTCAGCCTTGCGTTTTTCGCGTTCGGCTTTTTCTTTCTCTTTACGCGCCGCGCGTTCGGCGGCTATACGCGCTTTTTCCTCGGCGCGTCTTTGTTTCTCCATTTCTCTCTGGCGTTTCTCTTCAGCCTTACGTTTTTCACGTTCGGCTTTTTCTTTCTCTTTACGCGCCGCGCGTTCGGCGGCTATACGCGCTTTTTCCTCGGCGCGTTGTTGTTTCTCCATTTCCCGCCGGCGTTTCTCTTCAGCCTTACGTTTTTCACGTTCGGCTTTTTCTTTCTCTTTACGCGCTTTACGCTCAGCGGCTATACGC
>Ga0272443_10004228_pt1 | contig 15925 bp, 17 predicted proteins | sample SSMAcet12_FD_193581 | JGI IMG/M metagenome (GOLD analysis project Ga0272443, IMG submission 193581) | Marine sediment archaeal communities from Little Sippewissett salt marsh, Falmouth, MA, United States - SSM-Acet-12 | ecosystem: Environmental > Aquatic > Marine > Wetlands > Sediment ...
AATTTCGGAAAGATTAATATCGAAACCGCTCTGCGGGTAAGGAGAATGCCCCATAAGATTGCAAAAACAGGTGTCTTTAGAATACGTACAATCCGAAGACACAATAATTAAAGATTTTCTCCTATTACTGTAGAAGGGATCCACGAAATCCTTATCTTCAAGAAAAACTTTATCGATAATACCAAACGACACAAGATCGCAGGCTTTAAGTCCGACCAGAACTTTTTTTTCTTTTGCTTCTTTAATATCGGCCCATTTTCCAGCCGGATAATCCGCAATTTTTGTCCTGGCGGACAGTACAAAAGATTTAAAATTATCGAAAGCCCTGAATCCGGGAACTCTATAATTTCGAACATTTTCCCTGCTTAGTTGGGTCACAAATATACCGGATTTAGAATTCCTGTTTGAAGCAACCTCTGTTTCCCTGGCAGCAAATACATCGCCGTAATCGAACAGTATATTCATCAAGCCTTTTATTTTGGATTCACTTAAAAAATAAATATCCATTCCTTTCCCCAAAGTTATTTTATTCTTATTTTGTGATTTGAATCACTAATTCCGCTATATGATATGTTATTAACTCTATTTGTCAACCCCCGATTTTAATTTTATTTCAATTTATTTTCACAAAAAACACAGATAAATAGAAAGTTAAAAAAACAGAACTAAACCGCAATTTTAAGATTTTTTAAGGTCTTTAACAACAATACCGTAAAATATAATGAAATCTATAATAACCTAATAAGGTATTGACAAAATAGAAAAAAGTCCTATTTTTTAACTCAAATTAGCTGCTTATTAAGCACTCTTCAAAATATCGGAAAAAGGTTTAGTTTAACTAAAACTCATAAGGAGGTATTATGAAAAAGTTAACGTTAGTAGTTTGCGCGTTGTTTATCGCGCAGGGTTTATCAGCTCAAGTGTGGGTACCTATGACTAATGACTTGCTGAATCTCGAGTCATTCAGGCATCAAGCAACTACAGTAATCGAAGATGACCTGGACAACGGTATAGACGGAACCGATATTTTTTATGTTGACGGTGCTCGTATATACACCAACCTGAGCAACCTTGCGACAGGTATGGAACAACAGGCAAATAATTCTAATTCCGCAAACACAGTGTTACTCGGAGCCACAAGTCCGGTTTATAAAGGTTGGAAAGTTACTGCCTTTTATGGTAACGCAAACCTGGAAAGTACAACTTTTGATGGAATGATAGGAGAAACCAGTTTTGTGGGCTTACCTTCTAATCCCGAATTTTCCACCAGAGATTTTCTTCTCATGGATTCAACAGCAAGCGCAGAGCTATCACAGAATACAGTTCTCTTAAACATCGGTAAAGTAATGGGAAGGGGAACCGAAGTAGCTTTCACTTACAAACGCGAAAGAAGCTCTTCAAAAGGCGAATTCGAAGACTCTATGTACTACATAGATGAAACACTGGATCCGCCAAACATTACCGAACTTTATTATGGCGCCGAAAATGGCTCTTACGATAATTCAACACCTGTAACCACTTATGCCTTATCATATTCCAAACCTTACAGGGGTTGGAAACTGAGAGGAGATGTCTTTTTATCATCCACAACAGAACAGAACAGTGAAGAGATTTCAGGATTTTACTTCGAGGATCTTCTTCCGGGATCCCCGAATACAACTTTTACCACCAGAGATACAACCACTATGATGGACCAATATGATTATAGCGGTAATATTGCCGGTATAGGACTTCGACTCAGCGATGAGAATCAATACGGTTTACTATGGGAAATCGGCGGAAATTTTGGCATGATTTTCGGTAGCGGCGACGCCAATGAGGATAACAATTATCATCTTATAACACAGAGTGAAATGGTTGCCGATCAAATAGGCGTTCTTGACTCATTATATTCAAGTGATTGGACTGCTGCTTTATCCGTATCCGGTAACGCCATGGGATTAAACGGTAGAATGGAATGGCAAATTGCCGAAAATGTCCGTTTTGGTTTAGGCTGCATGTTCAACAGTTTTTCAGCCACAATCGAAGAAGACAGAACTTACAGATTGGACATTACTTCAAGTTATGATGACGATGACGGCACAGCAAGCGATGCGGATGATTATGATTTAACTGTGAACGGATACGATATAGACGAAACTTACACACAGGGAATAAGCGCAAACAGAATCGCCGTACCAGCCGGAATCGAAGTAAACTTCGGCAAGAATAAAGACTGGTTCTTGAGACTCGGAGCTCTGGCTGTAGGTTCGAAGACAGAATATACCGATGAAACAGTTACCGATAGCATATCAGTGTATGAGCGAGTAATAGAATACGGAAATGGGGCCGAAGTTGAAAGTTATGGTACAAATGTTACATACGAAGACGGCAAAGTTACATCTGGAGGAACCTCTCAGGCAGTATACTATACATACGGACTCGGCTGGAAACCTTCAAAGAACTTATCTCTCGACCTCATAGGAATGTTCGATGCCTCCGGCGTTGAATTACTCTCGACAGACTGGCTCAGATCTTTGAAGCTTTCAGCTACGATTAATATATACTAAATACGAGTAAAGATTAAACTACTCGTGATAATAAAAACCCCTGCTTCGGCAGGGGTTTTTTATTCAAAATTAAAAAATCAAATATCAAAATGTAAAAATACAACAAATAAGCTCTTCGCTTTTGGCTGTTGGCTTTTAGTCATTAAAAAAAACTAAAGGCGAAAGGCTAATAGCTATCGGCATAAATTCTTCTGATACGTTATTTTGCTTTTTAATTTTTAATATTTAATTTCCACACCGGAATGAACTTTATCAATATTTGAAAAACTATTTATAAGAAACAAACTCTAATGTCATTCACTCAATATATGGTGACCAGTCGGGAGCGTACGTCGATAGTCTGCGGGTAAGTCTGCGCTGTCTTGTCCCGTCCCAATTCATTGTCCATAGTTCATAACGATAAGTACGATTTGAAGTAAATACTATATGTAAACCATCCGGAGACCAGGATGGGTCTTCATTATTGCCATCGAAAGTTAGCTGGATCGGCTGGAAATCGTTCGGATCGGTTACACAGATTTGCTGGGAATAATCGGATTGGCGAGAAACATAAGCAATCAAACTGCCTTTCGGAGACCAGGCTGGTGAAGTGTTATAATCACCGTGAAAAGTAAGTCTTCTGACATTGCCGCCGTAAACGTCCATAATGTAAATTTGAGGCATGCCGGAACGGTCGGACACAAAAGCGATCTCGCGACCATTAGGAGAAAAAACCGGAGAACAATCGACCGCCCAGTTATGGGTAAGACGATTCAATTTTTTCTTCTCGAGGTCCAAAATATAAATCTCGCTGTTCCCGTCCTTCGACATGGTAAGGGCGACTTTTGTACCATCGGGCGAATAATCGGGAGCGAAATTCAATCCCCGATAAGAGAACACCTCTCTCGAGTCTTTTGTATCAAGATCCATGAAATTGAGCACCAACCGGTCGACATTATAGTTAGAATACAATATTCTATTGCCATCGGAACCCCAGCACGGAAAAAGATTATAATTCTTATTGTCTGTGAGCTGCGAGAAGTTGGAACCGTCATAGTCGATTAACCCTAATTCTTTCTTTCCGTTTTCCATATAGGAAAAAACAATCTTTGTCGCAGCAATCCCTTTTTCTCCGGTAAGCCTTTCGATAATTTGATTTGAAATATGGTGCGCCAGCCCCCTGAAGTTATCAGAAATTTGAAAACTTAACTCCCCTATCATTTCTTTAGAACGAAAATCCTGCAGGGAAATCATCAGGTTTGGTTCATTCCCCAAAATTTTAAGGAATACCCCGCTTTTCGCGAACTCACCAGTAAAAATTGTCGTGTCGGAATAAAGGTCAAAATATAATGAATAATCCAAATCGTATTTCATTATTCTATCGATGTTTCTAATTTTCCTCGCAAACCCGGAAGAACCCTGGACACGGAGAGAATCGATTACCAGATTGATTTTTCCGCCGGCGTAATCGGTAAGCCGCAGAAAAACATCCTGGCAGTAAATACTCAGAAAGGGGAAAAATAAAAAAAATAATATTTTAAACCTGTTAACTGGAAAAAGAATTTTCATCTGGCGGTTAAAAACTCAAGATGTACTTTTAAATAATCGTCGGAAAATTCCTGGGGCAAAGGCGGAAGTTTTTTGGTTAAAGCCACAGCCCTTATTGTAGACTCGTTATATATTTCATCTCCGGAATCATTTTCAATTCGAATATTGGAAATCGAACCATTCTCATCCACCTCAAAATAAACCACACTTTTCAAAATTACATCTTTATTTTTATAAGGATTGTTCCAATTTTGCCCGATTTTACTTAAAAGAATATTCAGATAATAGGAATAATTAAACCCTCTGCCGCTTCCTGTATAAATTTGCGGGCTTATATCGGGTAAACCGTCGGGCAACCCCTTCTTACGGGTAATTCTTTTTTCGTTTTTCTTTTCACCGCTTTTTTTAACATCGCTTTTCTCTTTTGGGGCAGATTTCTCCTCTTTATTTTTTCTTTCTGTTTTTTTATCTGGTTCGAGATCACTCGGATTTTCACGTTTCCCCTTAACTTTGGGCTGCGGAAGAGGAGCGATGTTTACCCTGTAAATCTCGATTTCCGGCCTGGATTCCAAACGGCTCTTTGTGGTAATTCCAAGTGTAGAAAAAAGTGTAGTGTGAAGCAATAAAGAAAACAAATAAAACCGGTTCATCTGATATCGGAAAACTCTGCCACCAAACCCAATTCCGTTACACCCGCTTTCCTCATTTTACCTATCACCTCCACCACATAACCATAATCAATGTTTTTATCCGCACGAAGATAAACGGTTATTCCGGGCGGTTTCTCTTTCAAAATTTCTTTTAATCCCGTTTCAAATTTTACCGATTCAAATTTCTCATTATCTATAAATAAATCTTTATTACTTTTTATTGTAACGGTGACCCCTTCTTCATCATGAGGCAGGGAAGCATCGGTACGCGGTAAATCCACATCTATTCCAGGCGTCATCATGGGAGCTGTAATAATAAAAACCACAAGAATTGTTAAAGCTACATCCACAAGATTTGTTATGTTTAAATCCTGAATTAGACCTCTGCCTCTATTCTTCCTCAATCAACCCTCTTTTAAGGTTTGCAAATGCTTCACTGATAAAAAAGTCCAGACGAGATTCCATCCTGATTATACGACTGCGCAAAAGATTATTAAAGATTAAAGCCGGAATGGCGACAAGCAGTCCATAAACAGTAGAAATCAGGGCATCTGTAATACCCGGGGCAACTACCATTATATGGGCTGACCCACGAGCCCTTATCTCCAGAAAAGCCTCCATAATTCCCCAAACTGTACCTAAAAGTCCTAAAAACGGGCTTGCAGCTACAATAGTTCCCAGAATGGGCAAATTGTTTTCCAGGTTTTCTATCTCTTCTTCTTTTGCCCTATCCATGGCGAGTTTTATGTTATCCGACATTTGAATCGCTTTAGGACCGGCATGCTTTTTAATAAACCTGAACTCTTCAAGCCCGCTTTTTAAAACCCTTCCGTATGGATTGTTGTCCAACAAATAACCGAGATTAGACGTTTTTTCTATGTCTTCATGAAATCTAAACCTATTCAAGAATGCCTTTATTTGTTTCTTCGCGGTTCTTATGTCATAGGTTTTTTTAAAGAATATACCCCATGACCAAACAGAAAAAAACACGAGTATAACCATTATAATTTGAACCGCTATACCCGATTCTAAAAAAATTCTGAATATATTCATCGATTCAACCTGTTACCGGCAAGCGCAGCTTCAGGAGAATTGGGATACTCTTTTATAACACGGTTAAAATACATCCTGGCAATTTTTAACTCATTCGCCTCTTCATATATTATACCGATTTTATACAACGCGGTTGGTTTTTTATTGCTCTCGGGATATCCGTTTACCAATTCATTGAACGTGTTAACCGCATCCTGCCTTTTTCCCATAGCATAATAACACTCTCCAACCCAGTACAGTGCGTTGTCTAAAAGAGTGGATTCGGGAGCGATTTTAATATAAGACCTAAAACCCTCTATCGATTCGTCATAATTTCCTTTAACATAATCTAAATAAGCCGATTCATATATCATCCTGGCCTCGGGACTGAGCGAGGAAACTTCTGCCGAATCGGTATCTGTTTTTCTCCCCTTACCCAATTTCTCATTTATTTGAGTTAAACGCGACTCGGATTCACTCAACCGGGTATTGAGCATCTCTAATTTTTCAGCCATTTCTTCAGATTTGGTATACAAATCTATTCGAAGCTGAGCTATTTGCTTCGACTGCTTTTGCGTGTAATATCTTAGACTATCCAGCTGCCAGTAATAACTCTCGAAATGTTTCGGTTTAAAACATCCCACAAGAAGCAGGAGCAAAAAAACACCTACATTCAGCAATTTTGATTGCTTCGGCATTCCGAACTTTTGAATTTACTCTAACGGTTATTTTTTACTTTTCTACGAATTCGCAGCGGCGGTTCATTTCCAGGTTTTCGGGATCGAGAGGCCTTTCTTCTCCGTAGCTTACCGTCGACAATCTATCAGCAGAAACACCAAGACCGACAAGATAATCATGAGCCGCTTTAGCTCTTCTCTCACCCAGAGCCATATTGTATTCAGAAGTTCCTATCCTACAACAATGTCCTTCGATAACTATGTCGACTTCCGGATATAATTCAAGCATTTCACTATTGGCCTCTAAAACTCCCGCGGCGTCGGAACGAATGTTTGATTTGTCAAAATCGAAAAATATTCGATTTAAAACCAGTTCCGGTCTCTCCGGCTCAACTTCAGTCGTATCTTCTAAAACAATCTCCGGTTCCTCAATCGGTTCTTCCTCTACAACCGGCGCGCCACCACAACCTATAAATAGAACAACAATCAACAGTACGGGCACAAACAATTTTAAATAACGCATCCTCGCCTCCTTTTTTTTAGAATGATACACAAAAACTATTTATTGTCAAGCGTCTATCTCCTTTTTCCTATAAATCTCATAACACATCTTCTGCTTTTATATTTTTATTCCGAAACTTCTTTATAAGCTTCCAACAAAATATCGTAGGCTTCGTCGATTGAAATAGGGACTACTTTTGTTTCACCAATTATGGGCATAAAATTAGTATCTCCGCTCCACCTGGGCACAAGATGATAATGAAGATGGTTTTCAAATCCGGCACCGGCGATCCTTCCTATATTCATTCCAATATTAAAACCATCGGGCTTCATCGCTTTCTTTATAACTTCCTGCCACTTCCGGATATTAACCGACAATTCAAGCATTTCATCCTCATTCATATCTCCGAAATTCCCTGTATGTTTATAAGGGGCAACCATTATGTGTCCGTTATTATAAGGATATTTATTCATGATTACAAATGAGAATTCCCCTCGAAAAAGCACCCCGGACTTTCTGTCGTCATTAGACGAGACGGCTCTGCAAAAAATACAACCCTCAGAATCCGGATTCTTTATGTACTTATATCTCCAGGGGGCGAATATTCTTTTCATCAGAAAAGTGAACCCTGTGTTGCAACTCTATTGGGACCGTCCTCCGGAATTAAAATTTTACCGTAAACTCCGTCGTATCCAGGATGTATTTCCACATTTTCATCTCTGACTTTTATAACCGATTTAGCTATTTTATCATCGGTAAACGCAGTCAAATCCTTTTCCGGAAGTTCTATTAAAATTCTGAATTCATTACCAAAATATGTTGTCAATTTTCTATAGGTATCCTCTACAAGCCGGGATTTAGTTCCCAAACCCAAAGAATTCGCTATTATTTCACGAAGAGGAATAAGCCTTTTATAGCCAACTCTTCCCGATTTTTCAGCTTCCTTTCTATCCGCAAGCTCACAAACACGATGAAGAACACCCAGTGTAAGAGGTCTTCCGCAAACCGGACATAAATTATTATGTTTCTTAGATTCTTCAGGATGAAAGGTTATATCACATTTTCTGTGTCCATCATAATGGTATTTTCCTTCCTGAGGAAAAAACTCGACTGTATAATCAAACAATTCCGTATCCTGTTTTTTTAAAATATCTAAAAGCCCGGGATAATCTATAGCCTCTGTAAAACAATTAGCCTCTCTGCCTATATTAGCCGGTGAATGCGCATCAGAATTTGAAATCAGGCTTATTTTATCAAGAGAAGATAAAAGCCAGTTCATAGGAGGATCAGAAGAAAGACCTGTTTCTACGGCATAAATCTTATCACTATAATTTCCAAAAGCCTCTTCTATTGAATCAAACCCGGATTGGGAACCAAAAAGCCCGAACCAGGGTGTCCAGAGATGCGCCGGAATAAAAATCGCGTCTTCACAGACGGAAAAAAGATTCTCCGCCAGGTCGCGTAGTGAAAAGGTAAGAGTGGGTCTTCCGTCAGCTTCTAACTTTCCGAATTTCCTTATATTTTTATTAAACTCCTTCACTGCGGTAAAATTAGGCAGCATAATCAAAGAATGTATTTTCTTCGTATGCCCTTCTTCATTATAAATATTACATACTTCTGCAGTAAGAATAAAATCTACACCCTCGAATTCATATATTCCTGCACGCCTTGTTTCCTTTAACTGCTTCTCTAAAAGATACAACCATCCGGGATTGGTAAAATCACCGGTACCCATAAGATCTATACCCTTAGACTTAGCTTCTCTGGCGATAAAAGGGATCTCCATATGCTTGCTTGTTGCCATGGAATATTTAGAATGAATATGAAAATCCGCGTAATACTTCATTAGTATTCTTCTCTCATCTATCAAAACTCTCCAACAAAGATATTATCTGAGAGGGAGAACCGGCATCCAGTAAAGATTTCCTAAAATCTTCCTGTCTGCACATTCTGGATATTCTGGCAAGTATCTGTATATATACGTGTTTGGCATCTTCAGGAGCGACTATTAAGAAAACGATATTAACAGGTTTTCCGTCGAGGGAATCAAAATCCAGACCTTCTTTTATCACCCCTATGATGATGAGCAAACCCTTTACGGCTTCAGTTCTCGCGTGAGGTATAGCTATACCTTCGATAACTCCTGTGCTTTCCAATTCCTCCCTTTCTCTGATCTTATGCAGGATAGGTTCTCTGGTCATTATAATCCCCTTTTTAAGAGCCCGATCCACCATTTTCTCAATCATCGTAAATTTATCTTCGACTTTATCCACAAAAACTATTAAATCCTCATCAAGAAATTCTTCAATCATCATTTTCCTCCCTCTTTTTCTATCAGAATAGGACACTGAACGTATTCTATCAACTGCTGCACCATCCTTTCTTCTCTCCTTCCTTCTATACCCTGCCCCCTGCGGTGTCCGATTATAAGAAGCTCGATTTTTTTCTCTATCACGAATTTTCTAAGAATATCTATGGTATCTCCTTCCTCTACGAAAAGGGCTGTCTTGACTCCTTCGTTTACCGCCATATCTTCAAGATAATATAAATATTTCCAGCCTTCTTCTTCTATCTTTATAGCTGTATCTATTTCATCCGCCTTTCTTAAATCCGATACTGTCCTTACAATGTCTTTATCCACAACAAATAACGCGTAAAGAGTCGCGGAAAGACCTTTGCTAATCTCTATAGCTCTATTCCATGAACCTCTTGTCTCTCCGGATACAATATATAAAAGAATTTTATCCATTTAATTATTCTCCTCTACTCAATCTTTTAACTCTAAAAAATTCTTCTCTTTCTTCATCTTCGAGGTTTTCTTCTATCTTTTTTATATCCGTTTTATATTCAGGAATAAAAATCTTTTCCAGAGCGTTTACTCTTTTTTGAGTCTTACTTATCTCCGAACCGAGTCTCCATATAAAAACTTCTTTTGCCGCCCATCTGGCAAGCAAATCGATAAGCCCACTGAATTTATCGAGAGCTTCATCAAAATATTCATCCGTAGAATCGAGACTGACCTGAACTTTTTTTTCCGGAACATCCACAAGAAGCTCGGGAACAGGTATACCCATGACGGAACGCATACGAACATCTACAGAAGGTTCTTCACCACCTTTGGCAAAATTCGTAATTTTCTGTTTTCCTTTGGAAACCACTGTCTTTTCAAGAGAATTATACGCTTCTTGCAACTTGCGGGTTATTTCTTCTTCCATCTCTTTAAAACCCCGGATATTTCTCATAAGCTCCATAATCATCACTTCTCTCTTTTCATCGAGCAGGTTATATCCTTCCTGTGCTATTTTCATTCGCTTTTTCAGCTTTAAAAGATTGCTTTGAGTCAGAGCGACTTTCATTTAATCTCCCATAAACTCCTCTATTTCTCTTTCCTTAACCCTCGTCAATTCACCTCTTGGCAATATATCCAGCAGCTTCCAGCCGATATCCAATGTTTCTTCTACAGTACGCGCTTCTCTCGAATCCTGCCCCAGAAAATCTCTCTCGAACTTGTCTCCGAAATCGAGACACCTTCTATCCACTTCAGACAATTCTTCTTCTCCTATTATAGAGGCAAGCGAACGAACTCTTTGGACTCTCGAATAAGAAGAATAAAGCTGTGCGTAAAGATTAGAATGATCTTTTCGGGTTTTTCCCTTCCCAATGCCGTCTTTCATTAAACGAGAAAGAGAAGAAAGAGGATCAAAAGGAGGATAAATACCTTTTTGATACATCTCTCTGGAGAAAACAAGCTGCCCTTCAGTTATATAACCTGTCAGATCCGGAATAGGATGGGTAATATCATCATTCGGCATAGTCAAGATAGGTATCTGGGTAATAGAACCTTTTTTACCCTTAACTCTACCGGTTCTCTCATAAAGAGAAGCAAGATCGCTGTAAAGATATCCGGGATAACCTTTCCTGGAAGGCACTTCTCCCCTGACAGAAGCGACTTCTCTTAACGCCTCACAATAATTTGTAAGATCTGTAAGTATAACCAGAACGTGCTTGTTTTTCTCGAAAGCCAAAAACTCAGCCACTGTAAGAGCACAACGCGGCGCAATAAGTCTCTCAACCGAAGGACTATCGGCAAGATTTAAAAACGTAACAAGACGCTTCAACTCCCCGCCTTCTTCGAATCTCTTAAGGAAAAAATCGGCTTCGTCAGCCTTAATGCCCATAGCCGCGAATACGATCACGAATTCTTCTTGATCAGATATTCTTGCCTGATTCACAATTTGCGCAGCCATCTCATTATGCGGCAAACCTGCGCCAGAAAATATCGGCAATTTCTGTCCTCTGATTAAAGTCGCGAGCCCGTCTATAGCCGATATACCTGTTACGATATTTTCTCTGGGATACTCTCTGGCATCAGGATTGAGGGGGAAACCATTGATATCTTTTTCTTCTTCCCCCAGAATAACTCCCCCGCCATCGATAGGATTACCCAACCCGTCAAAAACCCTACCCAGCATTTCCTCGGATACTGAAATTGTAATCGGAGAACCTGTAAATTCGACTCTCACTTCCTCCCTGCTTAAACCGCTTGTACCGGAAAAAACCTGAATTACCGCTTTATCGTCAGCCACTTCGATCACCCTGCCGATTCTTTTAATGTCTCCCTGTTCTACTCTAACCATTTCCGCGAAACCAGCACCTCTTATTCCTTCAACAACAAGAAGAGGTCCGCTTATGGCGCTAGCGCCGATATGTTTTTTTTCGTATAAATTATCCATATTCTTTTTTAAGACCATCGAAAGCCTGTTCTATCTTTACACTCAATTCACCAAATTTTTCCAGGTTTCCGTTTTTGATTTCTTCTCCCATTCTTTTTATTTCATTAAAAACAGGCAGTTCCTCGATTTTAAATAACGGTACTCCCATATCTAAAAGTTCTTCGGCCCTTTCCCCAAAATCAAAAATCACCTTAAGCATTTTATATTGTTTTTCCGCTACGCAAAAAGCATCGATTTCGGAAAGCGCGTTTTGCTGTAAAAAACCCTCTTTTATAAGTTCAGCTTTCCTTAAAGTAAGTCTCTCCTTTTCAGGTAAAGCTCCTTCCCCAACCAGTTGAACAATTTCTCTCAGGTGCGAATCTTCTAAAAGAATCTCCATTAATTTGCCACGTAATTCCTTAATCGGTAAACTTTTGTTTTCCCACCAGTTGGCGACCTGATTTAAATAACCGGAGTAAGATTCTGTCCAGGAAATCGCCGGGTAATGCCGGGAATTCGCGAGTTCTCTATCCAGGACCCAAAAAGTATTTACAAAACGCTTGGTATGACTGGTGACCGGTTCAGTAAAATCTCCCCCAGGAGGAGAAACTGCTCCCACTATACTAACCGAACCTAACCTATCCTCCGTTACCTTAACCCTACCACCCCTCTCGTAAAATTCGGCGAGTCTACTGGATAAATAGGCGGGAAACCCCTTTTCCGCGGGCATCTCTTCCATTCTACCCGATATTTCCCTTAGAGCTTCCGCCCATCTCGAGGTGGAGTCGGCGAAAAGCGCCACGTCATAACCCATATCTCTGAAATACTCGGCCATCGTTATTCCCGTATATATACTGGACTCTCTCGCTGTAACAGGCATGTTGGAAGTATTGGCGATGAGGATGGTTCTTTCCATTATAGTTTTCCCCGATCTCGGATCTTTCAAAGCGGGAAACTCTTCCAGTACCTGCGCCATTTCATTACCTCTTTCTCCGCAACCTATATATATAATGATGTCGGCGTCTGCCCACTTGGCCAGAGAATGCTGTGTTACCGTTTTGCCGGTTCCAAAACCTCCGGGAATAGCCGCTACACCACCCTTTACAATCGGAAAAACCGTATCTATAATCCTCTGACCGGTAAACATTATTTCCTCAGGAGAAATCCTTTTCACAAAAGGTCTCTTTTTTCTAACCGGCCAAGAGTGAAATAGTTTTATTTCTGTTTTTTCCCCATCTTTACCTCTAACAACACAAATAGTGTCTCTGATTTTATAATTACCGCTTTTTTCAACCTCTAAAACTTCTCCCTTTACCCCCGGCGGAATCAAAATTCTGTGCTTTACCATCGAAGTTTCCTCTGTTTCTCCCACAATAAAATTCGGATAAACTTGATCGCCTTTTTTTACTTTTATATCGACTTTCCAGATTCTTTCTCTGGAAAGAGGCGTAACCTGCAATCCTTTTTTAATAAAAATGCCCTGCTTCTCTTTTATCTCGGTAAGAGGACGCTGTATACCGTCGAAGGTATTTGAAATCAATCCAGGACCCAATTCCACCGATATAGGTTTCCCTGTTCCGATTATCTTAATACCAGGCTTAAGATTTGTGGTATCCTCGTAGACCTGAATCACGGCTCTGTCTCCGTCAATTTTTATAACTTCACCAACCAGCCCCTCACTACCGATTCGTACCTCCTCATTCATCTGAAGTTCCCGGGATTCTTTCGATTCCAGAATCGGACCTTCGATTCTCTTTAATACAGCCTCACCCATGATCAACTCCTATCTTATCGATTATCATTCCCATTTTCTGTTTTATAATATTTTCAGCGAGCACGGAAAATCGAAAATCGTATTCATTGTTTTTCCCTCTTATCAAAAAACCCGGCTTTATTTTCTCCTCTGATATGCTAATACCATTTAATCCTTTACAAATCTCCCGCAAATAATCTATATATTCTTTATCGGCTATTAAAAAAAATTTCTCTTCTTCTTTAAGCAATTCTTTACAACGAGACAATATCCAGACGTTTAATTTCCCATTTTTGAGCATAGAAAGCAACGCTTTTTCGACATCGAGTTTAACAAGTTCTACAAGTTGCTTTCTGAGCACCAATTTTTCTTTTTGTTTATCCATTTTCTTTTTTGATCTTATCCTTGATTTTTCCTTTTCGAATAAAGATCTTCCTTTTTCATCCGCCTCTTCTTTAATCTTTTTGACCTCATCCTCCGCTTTTTGCAATATACGTTTCTTAGCTTTTCGGGCTCTTGAGAGGTTTGTCTCTGCCTCTTTCTCAGCATTGCCGATTATTTTTTCTTTTAATTCTTCAATATCTTTTTTCATAATAACTGCCACTAAGGTACTAAGACACTAAGATTTAATATCATATTCTATTTTTCTTAAAAAATGGTTTAAGAACCATAATTTTACCTTTGTTCCCTTGTGTCTTCGTGGCTAACTTTCTCTTCATACACTTACCGCCAGAACTCTTTTAATCAGATCGAGCGCCTTGTCTTTTTCCTGCCATCCGCTGCTTGATGGAATTTCTACAACAAGAGGCATTTCCCCTTTGATTTTCCGCCTGTTAACTTTATCTCTGATCAGGTCGGCTTCTTTTTCCGTTATAAGTATTATACCCACCTCTTTATCTTCGAGTGCCTTATCGAATTCCGCGTTTACCGCGTCTTTATTCTCGGCAGACACGCTTTCAATCCCCGAAAGGGCGAAACCAAGCGAGGAAAATTCATCTCCTATAACTCTTATTTTCATACTTTAAGGAGTATCAATACAGCCACAATAAGTCCCCAGATAGAAAGCCCTTCCGCCAGCCCGGCAAAAACTATCGCGGAACCCATGATTTCCGGTTTCTCGGCAAGAGCAGCCATAGCAGCAGCGCCAATTTTAGAAAGTGCTATTCCCGCTCCGAGAACGGAAACCGAAATAGAAAGACCGGCCGCCAGAAAAGCCCATCCCGCATTACCGTCTGAGGACCCCGAAACTGTGGTTTCCTGTCCAAAAAGAGTGACAGGAGTCAAACAAACAATTATACCTAATAAACCGAAAATCAAAGCAATAAACAAAACAGCTACGTTAAATTTCCTTAATCCCTGTACTATTCCATCGAACTTTTTCATAAAAACCTCCTATTTTATATTTACCGGTTCGTAAATCCGTACTCCTCTATCAAAAAAACGTGAATAAAGTTCATAATACTCGAGCCTGAGTCCCTGAACAAAAACGATCATTCCCTCGAGACCAATTATAAGAATATTGCCAAGAATCAAAGTTGTATATCCTCCTGCTCCTACCATTTCTCCTAAAACTTTGGCAATCTCTATTATGGACATGGTTAAAATTACATGCCCTATATTAAAAGCGGCAACTCTTATAAAAGAGAGTGTATTGGAGATCATAGCAAGTGAAAGATGAATTAAATCACCCAGAGAAAGCAATAGCTTATTGGAGTCCAAACCATTTTTAATAGAATCTTTCAAAGGAATACCGCAAGCTACAACCAGCGAACTGAGACCCAGAATCACGCTCTCCGTTTTTATAATAGCCCCGGAACTCCCCTTTACTACTGAGAAAGCAAGCAAAATAATAGAAAGATAAAAAATCAAACCGGGTAAACCATGTCCCGATAGAAACAACTTTTCCCTGTCCTTTTGCATAATATATTCGACCAGCCTTAAAATAAAACCGAAAGTTACTACGAAAATACCAAGATAAACAGCTAAAAGCATAGCTTTCTCCGGCGACTCGAAGGGTGAAAACCATAAAGGTTTAAAAGGATGTGTCCCAAAAAATTCTCCGAAAATCGCTCCGAAAATAGAAGAGGAAACTCCTAAACATAAAGGAAAAACCGCGAATTTTCTCAACAATCTTATGCTATACAATCCAATTCCAATTAATATGAGAACCAGCCCATGACCTAAATCACCGAACATAATTCCGAAAAAAAACATAAAAGTAAGAGTGGTAAAAATAGTCGGATCGATTCCTTTATACGCCGGTATGCCATAAGATTTAACCAACAGTTCGAAAGGACGAAAAACAAAAGGATTCTTAAGTTTAGTTGGAGTCATATCGGCTTCTTTACTGCTTCTTTTCACATTTTCTTCATAAAGAATATATAAATTGAGGTTCTCAGATTTATCCTTAACCTCCGATACTTTAATGCTGGGTAAATAAGCGTTTACAAAAAAAACTTTTTCCGACCTTGCGGTTTTTGCGACCCAATCCAACTCTAAAACAGAAATTTCAATTTCTTTTTT
>Ga0272443_10004229_pt1 | contig 15923 bp, 12 predicted proteins | sample SSMAcet12_FD_193581 | JGI IMG/M metagenome (GOLD analysis project Ga0272443, IMG submission 193581) | Marine sediment archaeal communities from Little Sippewissett salt marsh, Falmouth, MA, United States - SSM-Acet-12 | ecosystem: Environmental > Aquatic > Marine > Wetlands > Sediment ...
GATCCGGGCGGTGATCAGAACTCCCAGGAGGCGGGCATACTTTTCCAGGGGGTGCCCGGTTACGTACATTCCCAGCAGCTCCTTCTCCCCGGCCAGAAGGTCACCCCCGGGGAATTCCTCGATTTCCGGAAAACAGATCAAGCTTTCCTGGCCCGAGATGTCGGCCAGCTTGTCAAAGAGGGTAGCCTGGCCCTGTTGGCGGTCCCGCCGGGAGCGCACGGCTGCTTCCACGGCCGCATCGAGAACCTTGATTTTCTGCGCCCGGTTCCCCGGCAGCTGATCCATTGCCCCGCACCGGATCAAGCTTTCCACTACCCGCTTGTTCAGGGAAGTCAACTCGACGCGCTCCAGGAAATCGAAGAGGCTGACATACGGTCCCTTATCCCGGCGGGCGGCGATGACGGCCTCTACCGCACCCTGCCCCACGTTCTTGACCGCGCTCAAGCCGAAACGAATCCGCTCGCCGGCCACCGAGAAGGTGGAAAAGCTTTCGTTCACGTCGGGGGGAAGAACCTCGATCCCCATCTCCCGGCATTCGGCCATATAGAAGGCCAGCTTGTCCATATCGTTCATCTCGCTGGTCAGGAGGGCAGCCATATACTGCCGGGGATAGTTGGTTTTGAAATAAGCGGTGCGGTAAGCCAGGAGGGCATACGCCGCGCTGTGGCTCTTGTTGAAGCCGTATTCGGCAAACCGGGCCATATCGGAAAAGATGTGCTCGGCCACCTCCTGCTCGACCCCCCGGGACCGGGCTCCTTCGATGAAATCGCGCTCGAGCTGGGCCATCTTGTCCACCTGCTTCTTCCCCATCGCCTTGCGCAACGTGTCGGCCTTGGCCAGGGTAAAGCCGGCGAAGCGATGGGCAATCTGCATCACCTGCTCCTGATAAAGCATTACGCCGTAGGTGCTCTTCAGGATCGGCTCGAGATCCGGATGAGCGTATTCCAGCTTGACCTGTCCCTGCTTGCGGGAGATGAAGTCGTCGAGCATATGCATCGGGCCGGGGCGGTAGAGGGCGATCAGGGCCAGGATGTCGTCCAGGGTCTCGATCCCGAAACGGCGGGAAAGATCGCGCATCCCGGAACTTTCCAGCTGGAAGACGCCGATGGTGTTGCCCCGGGAAAGCTGTTCGTAGGTGGCCGGATCGTCAAGCGGGAGCTCGTCCATATCGATCCGTTCTCCCGCGCTGGCCTCAATCAGTTCCAGGGTGTCCTGGAGGATGGAAAGGGTCTTCAGGCCGAGAAAATCCATCTTTAAAAGGCCGATTTCCTCGTCGTCGTGCATATCGAACTGGGTCACGACTTCGTCGTTGCTGCCCCGGCACAGCGGGACATAGCGGGTAAGCGGCTCCCCGCAGATGATCACGCCCGCCGCGTGGGTGGAGGCGTTGCGGGAAATCCCTTCCAGCCGGAAGCTGACTTCGAAAAGACGGGACATCTGTTCGTCCTGCTCAGCAAGCTCGCGCAGGCGGGGTTCGAGCTTGAGCGCCTGTTTCAGGGTCATCCGGGGACCCGTGGGAACCAGCTTGGCGATGCCGTCCATCGTGGCATAGGGCAGCCCCATAACCCGCCCTACGTCGCGCAGGACCGCCCGGGCCTTCATCGAGCCGAAGGTGATGATCTGGGCCACGTGCTCGCTCCCGCCGTACTTGCCGCTGGCATACTGAATCAGCTCCCCGCGCCGGCGGTCGCAGATGTCCATATCGATGTCGGGGAGAGCCATCCGTTCCGGGTTAAGAAAGCGTTCAAAAAGAAGATCGTGGCGGAAGGGATCGATGTCGGTGATCCCCAGGAGATAAGCTACCAGGCTTCCAGCGGCCGAACCCCGGCCCGGGCCCACCGGAATCCGGTGGCTCTTGGCATAATGGATCAGGTCCCAGACGATGAGAAAGTAGGAATCGAACCCTTTCTGGTGTATCACTCCCAACTCGTGCGCCATCCGCTCCTTGATCTCGGGAGTGACCTCGCCGTAACGCCGGTTCAGGCCCTCTCGGCACAAGTCCTTCAGGTAGGTCTCGGCATCCTTTCCCGGCGGGGTGGGATACTGGGGCAAGAGGTTGCGCCCGAACTCGATGTCCAGGTGACAGCGCTCGGCGATGCGGCGGGTATTGAGCAGGGCCTCGGGCAACTCGCCGAAAAGAGAGGCCATCTCGTCGGAAGACTTGAGATAGAACTCCGAGCCGGACATCTTCATCCGCTTGGCATCCTCCAGCTTGGCCCCGGTCTGGATGCAAAGCAGGACTTCCTGGGCAAAGGCATCCTCCCGTCCCACGTAGTGACAGTCGTTGGCAACCACCAAGCCTATGTCCAGCTTCCGGGCCAGGCGGACCAGGACGGGGTTGACCTCCTTTTGCTCGGGAATGCCGTGATCGTGCAACTCGATGAAGAAGTTTTCCTTCCCGAACAAATCCCGATAGTAGGCGGCCATCTGGCCGGCCTTGGCCTCGTCCCCGGACAGGATGGCCCGGGGAATCTCGCCCTGCAGGCAGCCGGAGAGGGCAATCAAGCCCTTGTTCCTCAACTCGAGCAGTTCCCGGTCGATCCGGGGCTTGTAGTAAAAACCCTCGAGATGTGCCCGCGAGGACAGCTCCAGGAGGTTGGAGTAACCGTCGGTGTCGGCAGCCAGGAGGGTGAGGTGGTAGGAGTGCTTGGGCGACCCGGGGCCCTTCTCGTGCCGGCTGCCCGGGGCCAGGTAGCATTCGGAACCCAGAACCGGATGGATCCCCGCCGCCCGGGCGGTCTTGTAGAACTTGACCACCCCGTGCATATTCCCGTGATCGGTGATGGCCAGGGATCGCATACCCTGCCCGGCAGCGCGTTCGATCAAATCCGGGATCCGGGCGGCTCCGTCGAGAAGGCTGTACTCGGTATGAACGTGCAGGTGAACGAAATCAGCCGGATTCACGAATGTATCTCCTGGAAAAGCGAACGGGGGATTATACCGGGGCGGACGCGCGGGGCTCAAGAAAAAGCCGAAGGACGGAAGCGGAGCCGCATAATGAACTCGACCTCAGGCTCAATCCGGCTGAGGGGGAACGGGACGGGCCATCACCGCCAAACTCTCCCAGCCGGCCTCCCGGGCGGCGGTCATCACCTCGACCACGCGCCCGTGCGACACCTCGCGATCGGCCCGAATCACCAGTTCCGCGCCCGGGCCGGGTCGGGCACGGCGCAGGCGATCGCCCAGGCGAGCCGGGGGAACGGGGACATCCCCCAGGAAAAGATCCCCATCGGCCTCCACGGTCATCACCACCGGAGAGGCGGACGAGGGTAGCGTAGCCGTGGTCCGGGGCAGCGTCACCCGGAATCCGGCCTGATTGACCAGGTTCGAGGTAAGCATAAAGAAGATGAGCAGGAGCAGGACCACATCGACCAGTGGGGCGATGTCGAGACTTCCCTTCTTGAGGCGACGTCGGCGCTCGAATCTCACCGGGAAGCCTCCGGGGCCGCCAGCAGGTCGGCAATCTCGACGGCCGAAGTCTCCATTCCCACCACGATCCGCTCCACCCGGGAAACCAGAAAATTGTAGCCGACAAACGCACCGATGGCCACGATCAAACCGAAGGCGGTGGTGAGCAACGCCTCCCAAATCCCGCCGGCCAGGTTGGAGGGATTAACCGCTCCCGACAGGCTCTCGATGGCGCGAAACGTCCGGATCATTCCCAGCACGGTGCCCAGAAGCCCGAGCAGGGGGGCGATGTGGGCCACCGTAGCCAGTATCCCCAGGTGCGACTCCAGGCGGGAGACCTCCCGCAAGCCGGCATCCTTGATCGCTTCCTTGATCTGGGGACGCGGGCGGCCGGCCCGGGAAAGACCGGCCCGGACTATGTGCGCAATCGGGCCCGGGGTACGGATGCAGAGTTCCAGGGCTTCCTCCAATTCGCCCGCCCCCACCATCCCCCGGATCTCGCGCAGGAAGAGGCCGGGATCGATCGCGGCCCGATGCAGGTGAAAGGCCTTCTCCAGAAATATCCCCAAGGCCAGGACCGAACAGGCCAGGATGACGTACATCAGGATTCCGCCTTGCGCGAGCAGATGCATCCGCTTCTTCTTCCCTCCTTCGGCCCGGAGCGGCCGGATTGATTATAACTCCACCTTGGTAAGCGGGGAAAGCGGGATCAGGTCAGCCCTTCGGCTTTTTCCGGCCGGGGGTCCCGCGGAGGCTTTCCCGGGGAACCCAGCGGCCGTCCTCGTATTCCGCGCTCCAGCCGGTCGGCTTTCCATCCGCCTCGCCGACGACATACTGCCGCTTCTGCTTGCGATGAAAACGGATCACGGTGGGATTTCCGTCGGGATCGGCCGGGGGAGCCTCGCAGAGGTAGAGAAACTTCGGGTCCAATTCCTCCCGGTGGCGGACAAGGTCCTCCACCCGGGGATTGCGGGTTTCCCGGGAGCGGGGATACTTGTTCGAGGCCAGAAAGATCCCGGCGGCTCCGTCGCGCAGGACAAAATGGCCGTCGCTCCTGGCACACTTGAGCTCCGGCATCGGAACCGGAACGGCCTTGGGCGGCGCGGGCGTACCGTCGCGTCGGAGTTTTCTGGTGTTTTTGCAATCGGGGCTGCTGCAGCTGAAATACTTGCCGTAACGCCCCGACTTGAGCTCCATCTGCGCCCCGCAGCGATCACACTCCAGGACCGGTCCCTCGTAACCCTTGATCTTGAAATTGCCTTCCTCCCGCCGAGTGCCCGGGCACTCGGGGTTACGGCCGCAGACGTGCAGCTTTCTCTTCTCATCGACAAGATAGCCGTCCATTGCCGAACCGCAGAGAGGACAGCGGCGGCGGCGGCGCAGGGCGCGGGAATCCTCTTCGCTGCCGCTGGCGGCATCCTCCCCGTTGTCCAACTCGACAACCTCGTCGTCCGAAACCAGGTTGATGGTCCGGGTGCAGCGTGAATCCTTGGGTAGTCCATAACCGGAACAACCCAGAAAAACTCCGGTAGCGGCATTGCGCACCTGCATCGGGCGGCCACAGGTCGGACAAAGAATCTCGGTAGGGGTGGGGTCATTGGGCGGCATTTCCTCCTCCGCCCGATCCAGGTCGGCACTGAAGTCGCGATAAAAGTCGTCGAGAACCTTTTTCCAGTCCAGCTTGCCTTCGGCAATCTCGTCGAGTTTCTCCTCCAGGCGAGCGGTGAAACCATAGTCCATTATGTCGGCAAAGCTGTGGACGAGGCGATCCGTGACCACCTCGCCTATCTTGGCGGCGTAGAGGCGCTTCTTTTCCAGGCGAACGTAACCCCGTTCCTCTATGGTGGAGATGATGGAGGCATAAGTGCTGGGCCGACCGATGCCGCGGCGGGTCAGCTCCTTGACCAGGCTGGCCTCGCTGTAACGGGCGGGCGGCTTGGTAAAATGCTGCTCCGGGACCAGGTCGCGCAACCTGAGATCCTCCCCGGCCTTCAGGAGCGGAAGCTCGAAGTCGTTCCCCGATTTCCGGGGGGGCATAACCTTGAGCCAACCGTCGAAGAGCAGGACCCGGCCCCGGGCGCGCAAATCGTATTCCCCGGCCTTGATCGACGCCGTGTTCACCTCGTAGAGGGCGGGAGGCATCTGGCAGGCAATGAACTGCCTCCAGATGAGATCGTAAAGCCGGGAGGCCCCGCGATCCATTCCGGGGAGGTTGTCCGCCTCGCGCCGAACATCGCTGGGCCGGATGGCCTCGTGAGCCTCCTGGGCGTGCGCGCGCCCGGCATATTTCCGGGGGGTTTCGGGCAGGTATTGTTCCCCGAAAGCTTCGGCAATGTAGGTCCGACAGGACGAGATGGAATCGCGGGACAGGTTGGTGGAATCCGTCCGCATATAGGTGATGTAGCCGGCCTCGTAAAGTTTCTGGGCCAGGGCCATCGTCTTCTTGACTCCGAAGCCCAGTCTTACCGAGGCCGCCTGCTGCAGGGTGCTGGTAGTGAAGGGCGGGGTGGGAGAAACCCGGCGGGGCTTGGCCTCCACCTTGGCAACCCGGTAAGCGGCGCCCTTCAGCTCGGCCAGGGCGCTTTCCGTCTCGCCACGGGAAGCGGGACGGAAGGGGCGGCCGGCCCGACGGACCACCTGCGCCGGGAAGGCATCCTTGTCGTCCGGCAATTCCAGGAAAGCCGTCACTTCCCAATATTCCTCGGGAACAAACGCCTTGATCTCCCGCTCCCGCTCCACCACTAGGCGCAGGGCAACGCTTTGAACCCGACCGGCGGAAAGGCCCCGGGCCACCTTCTTCCAGAGCAGGGGGGAGGCCATAAAACCCACGACGCGATCCAGGAATCGCCGGGCCTGCTGGGCTTGAACGCGATTTTGGTTGATTTCCCCCGGCGAAGCAAAGGCCTCCTCAACGGCCCGACGGGTTATCTCGGGAAAGGTAACCCGTAGATAGCGGTTCTCCCGACCGCCGAGCAGCTCCTTGAGGTGCCAGGCAATGGCTTCGCCTTCACGGTCGAGGTCGGTTGCCAGGTAGACGGCGGCGGCCTTTTTTGCGGCCGCCTGCAACTCCTTGAGCACCTTCTCCTTGCCGGGGATGACCTCATAGCGGGCCACCCAGCCGTGCTCGGGATCGATCCCCATCCGGCGGACCAGGGCCGTCTGTCCCCCGGGAGAGCCACCGGCATTTCGCCCGGCGCCACCCCGGCGAGCGCGACCCGGGAGATCGCGAATGTGTCCCACGGAACTCTTGACGACAAAGTTCGGGCCCAGGTAGCGGCTGATGGTCTTTACCTTGGCCGGCGACTCGACTATGACCAGGGATGTCTCCGGGTCCGACTTAGCCCGGGTGCTGGACCTGCCCGACATTCCTTCCCCCTTCCCGGCGCCCCCTGCTCCCGGGCACCCGTCCAGGTCAGTAAAGGGCGTAAAGACTGCCGGGGAGCCGGCGGATCGCTCGCTTCAGTTCAAGACCGAGCAAAATGGAGGAGATCGCGGTGGAAGTCAAGCCCGTTTTCTCAATCAGGGCATCCAGCGGCAACTCGCCGTGCGCCAAGGAGGAGAGAACGGCGGACTCGGCTTCGCTGAAGGAAGCCCGGGCTTTCTCCCCACCGGACGGGGTGGGACGAGTCTCAACCAGGTACTCGAATTCCTCCAGGACGTCGTCGGCCGTGGTCACCATCTTCGCCCCGTCCCGAATCAGGGCATTAGTTCCCTCCGCCTGCGGATTATCCACCCGGCCGGGCACGGCCAGGACCGACCTCCCCTGCTCCGCGGCCAGTCGGGCAGTGATCAGCGCCCCGCTCCGACGGGCAGCCTCAACCACCACTACGCCCAAGCTCAGCCCGCTGACCAGGCGGTTGCGGCGGGGAAAGTTCTCCCGGAGGGGGGGGGTGCGGAGGGGAAATTCCGAGACCACGGCGCCCGAGGCAGCGACCTCAGCGGCCAACTTGCGGTTTTGGCGGGGATAAAGATTGGCCAGGCCGCTGCCCAGGACGGCAATGGTCCGCCCTCCCCCCTCCAGGGCGCCGGCGTGGGCGGCGGCATCGATTCCCAGGGCCAGGCCGGAAACCACGGTGACCCCCCGCTCGGCCAGGCCGCGGGCCAGGCGGCGGGCAGTGGAAAGACCATAGGGAGAGGCCCGCCGGGACCCGACCACGGCCACGGCCAAGCGATCGCAGGGCAGGAGATCCCCGAGGAGATAGAGCAGGACGGGAGGATCGTATGTCTCGAGCAGGCTGGGGGGGAAAGCCGCGGAAGTATAAGGGAGCACGCGGCAGGCGGTCCGGCGGATCAGCTCCAGCTCCCGGTCATAGTCCGATTCCGACCAGGCGGCAAGCTCCCGGGCCAGCTTGGATCCGACCCCGGCGGTCCGGGCCAGGAGGCGGGAGGGCGCGGCCAGAACCGCGGACGGGGAACCGAACTCGTTTATCAGGGCCCGCAGGCGCACGGGGCCCAGCCCGGGAACCAGGTTGAGGATCACCAGGGCCTGGAGATCATCCATCCCGGAGCCGCCCTCCCCGACGGCCGAAGCGGAACAGGCGGACCAGGATGGCAACCTCGATCAGGAGCCAAACCGTCAAACCGAGCAAAAGCAAGCCGGTCACCAGGAGGGCCGGGGAGTCCTGGGCCGCGAAATCCCTGAGCTTGAGTACCATCGCGCTGACGGAGAACATCAACATCAGGACCATAGGCAGGGCAAAGGGAAGCAACCTGCCCCGGCGGACATAGAGAAAAACGCAGACCGCCAACAGCCCCAGGGCGGCCAGGAGCTGGTTGGCCGAGCCGAAGAGTTCCCAGAGAGCCAAGCCGGCCGGGCGCCCGGAGACCTTCATCAGGGCAAAATAGCCGATGACCAGGACCGAGACCAAGCCGGCCGGAAAGCGACGCTGGAGCGGACGGCAGCGAAAAGTCCTCCCCAAGGCCTCGATGTCGTATCTCATCAAGCGCGTGCCGGAATCCAGGGTGGTCATTGCAAAGGAAACCACGATCACCGAGACAAAGCCGCGGGCGAAACTTTCGGGAATGCCCAGTTCGGCGACAAATGAAGCCGAAGCACTGATGAAAACGTCCAGTTTCGATCCCAAGGTATTCATCGCGGCGAAGTCGCCGTAGCGGGCCAGCCAGGCCCCGGCATCGGGGAAAACGTGGGAGCGGGCGGTACACACGATGATGGCCAGGATGGCCAAGGCTCCTTCCAGAAGCATCGGAGCATATCCGACCAGGCGGGCGTGGTCCGCCCGGTCCAGCTGGCGCACCGTGGTTCCCGAAGAGACCAGGCTGTGAAACCCGGAAATGGCCCCGCAGGCGATCACTATGAAGAGGAAGGGAAAAAGCGGGGGAGCACCCTGGGCCCCACCGTGGAAGGCGGGAGCAACGAGAGGCGGGGAGGCCAGAAAGAGCCCGGCCCCGAACAAGGCCATCCCGGCATAGAGCTGGAAGGAGTTGAGGTAATCGCGGGGCTGAAGCAATACCCAGACCGGCAGGACCGAGGCGGCGAGGCAATATCCCAACAAAATCAGGATCCAGCAGTCCCGGGCGCGAGCGGCGGCGTCCAGAACCCGGGCGGCATCCTCCGCCCTCCCCTGCCCCCGGAGAAGCCCGGCCAATTCCAGGGGAAGGATCCCGTCGCTGGAAACGGTCGAATCCGCCAGCAACTCCCCGGGAAGAAAGAGATGGTGGAGGGGAACCGGGAACTCAATTCCCACCTGAATGGCCGCGAACATCAAAACCAGGCCGAGCAGGGTGACGGCCGCCACCGGCAGCCGGCGTCGGTAAAGCAGATATCCCATCAACATCGCGATGGGCATAAGCAAAACCACGGGCAGGACGGCCTGGGGATAATAGTAGGTGAACAACACCCCGACCAGGTAGGCGAAAACACCCATAGCCAGGGCGATCAAGAACAGAATGATGAGCATAAAGAGGGTTCCGGCCCGGTAACCCACCGTGTCCCTAACCACCTCCCCGATGGGGCGTCCCTCGCTCCGGAGGGAAATGACCAAGGTCCCCAAGTCGTGGACGGCCCCGAAAAATATGGTGCCGAAAACAACCCAGAGAACGGCGGGAAGCCAACCCCAGATAACCCCGATGGCCGGCCCCATAATGGGACCCAGGCCGGCAATGGAGACAAAGTGATGCCCGAAGAGAATCCCGGTCCTGGTGGGAACGAAATCCACCCCATCCTCCTGCAGACGGGAGGGAACCGGCTCGTCGGGGCGGATCTGGAATATCCTCCCCTGCAGGTACCGGGCATAGGTAAAATAAGCAGCCAGGAAGGCCAGGATCGAAACCGCACCCAAGGCCAGAGCATTCATCGTCGCAACCACCCCTCCTGGCGCAGATTAGCTCAAAGCCCCCGGCAAGACAAGAGGGGAAAAGCCCGAGGAAGAGGGGGCATCTCCGCGGGAAACCCCCCCGGCGACGGTGAAAAAGCTGTTTTTCCCCCGACGCCGGGAGTGTTAGTTTGTTCCAATGAAACCCGGACGGATGGAAGCCAAGGGTAAGACCCGCGAGCGGCTGCTTCACCGAATCTCGGACCTGGTCGACGAAACCGGGATCTTCGCCGTCTTTGCCCACGAGGAGCCGGACGGCGATGCGATCGGTTGCCAGGTGGGGCTTGCCCTGGCCCTGCGCTCCCTGGGCAAGGAGGTAATCGCCCTGAGGACCGAGGATTTTCCCCCCACCCTGAACTTCCTCAACGAAGGGCACATCGTGGAAAAATTCGAACCGCGCCGCCACGCCGAAGCCCTGGCGCGGGTAGAGGCGGTGATCCTGGCCGACTGTTGCGACTTCTACCGCCTGGGCCGGTTGGAGAAGGTGGTGCGCGACCTGAACGGGCCGGTGGTAAACATAGACCACCACCGCGACAACAGCTTCTTCGGCGACTTAAACTACGTTCGGTTCGAGGCCGGCGGCGCCGCCGAGCTGGTTTTCGAGGTAATCCGGGCCCTGGGCGTCCTCCCGGCCGGCAGGATAGCCGAGGCTCTTTACGTGGGGATTTCCACGGATACCGTCAACTTCCGCTACATCGATCCAGAGGGGAATATGATCGCGGTCCTGGGCGAACTGGTTCGGGGAGGGATAGACGTCGAGCATCTCCAGGAGAGATTATATTGCAGCAACCGCGCCTCCTACCTGGAAGACCTGCACGAACTTCTACAATCCGTTAATTATGAGAACAACGGCGGGCTGGCCTGGTTTACGTTGTTCCCGAGCGAACACCTCAGTTTCTATCAGCGGGAGCTGGCCTCGGAAGCCCTCAAGCAACTGCTCAGCGTCCGCCGGGTCCGGGCGGCGGTGATGATGCACGAAGAGGCCGCCGGGGTGGAGGTCTGGCTCCGTTCCAAGCGCGACGTGGACGTGGGGACCGCCGCGGTCAAGCTGGGGGGAGGCGGACATCGCACTGCCTCGGGCGCCCTCCTGCGCGGGGCAAAAATCGCGGAGGCGATCCCCCGGGTCCTGAACGAAGTCCTCCCCCGCCTGGAGGATTCGGCGTGAACCTGGCCATCTTCGACATCGACGGCACCCTGGCCCGCACCGTCTCGGTAGACGAGGAATGCTACCTGCAGGCCTTCGCCGACGAGTTCGGCATAGAAGGCATAAACACCGACTGGGGCAGCTACCCCAGCTATACCGACTCCGGAATGGCCGACCACATCTTTCAGGAAAAAACCGGCGAGAGCCTCCCGACCGAACTCCATCAGCGCCTGATCGACCGTTTCATCTTTCTCCTGTCGCGGCGGCGGCACGACAACCCGGAGCAATTCGCGGAGGTGCCGGGAGCGGCCCGGACCCTGGCCCTCCTGAGGGAAGAACCAAACTGGAAAATTGCGCTCAGCACCGGGTGCTGGCTGGAATCGGCGCGCTTCAAGCTCCAGGCCGCCGGCATAGACATCAGCGGCATTCCCCTGGCCACGGCCGACGACTCGATGGTCAGGACCAGGATCTTCCGGATGGCCCTAAAGCGCGCCCGGCAATTCTACGGGATAAAACACTTCGAGCGGGTGGTCTACGTAGGCGACGGAACCTGGGATGCCATCCTCTGCCGGGAGCTAAACCACCCCTTTGTGGCCATTGCGGACGGGAACTCCCGCGAAAGGCTGCGGCGGGAAGGAGCAAGAACCTTCCTGGCCGATTACCGCGAATACGACCTTTTCCTGCAGGCCCTGGAGGAAGCGTCCGTCCCGGAGGCCAAGGGATGAAAGCCGCCCAAGCCGGGCAAGGAAGAATCTTCGTCCTGCGCCTGGAGCACGGAGAGGTCGTACACGAAGCCGTCGAGGCTTTCTGCCGTCGAGAAGGCATCCGCGCCGCCGAGGTAAGCGTGCTGGGCGGGGTCGACGACGGGAGCCGCCTGGTGGTGGGCCCCCGGGACGGGCAGGCCCGGCCGATCGAACCCGTCCTGGCCACGCTGGAGGGAGTGCACGAGGCAACCGGTACCGGAACCGTTTTTCCCGACGAGAACGGGAACCCGATCCTTCATCTCCACCTGGCCTGCGGCAGGGGGACCGGCACGGTGACCGGGTGCGCTCGGGAAGGGGTAATTACCTGGCACGTCCTCGAGGTAATTCTGCGGGAAATCGAGTCGGCTACCTCCCGCCGGCGGCGCGACCCGGAGACCGGATTCGAGCTTCTGGTCCCCTGAACTTCCAGCCAAGCAAAGGACGGTTATGCCGAAAGGAACAAGTCGGATTTCGAAAAAGCTGGCGGAATTTCCGCGGCTCCATAATTCCCTGGTCCCCACCCCACTTCAGCGCCTGGACGGGCTCTGCCGCCGTTACGGCGTCGAAGTCTGGTGCAAGCGCGACGACCTGACCGGATTCGCCTTTGGGGGAAACAAGACGCGCAAGCTTGACTTTTTGATCCCGCAGGCCCTGGAGAACAACTGCGACACCCTGATCGCAATCGGGGCCGCCCAGTCCAACTTCTGCCGGATGGCGGCCGGATACGCCGCTGCGGGCGGCCTGGAAACCCGCCTGGTCCTGGGCGGAGTCGACGGGGAAAAACCCACCGGCAACCTCCGGCTGGATTACCTGCTTGGGGCCCGGGCGGACTTTGTCAATTCCCCCGACTGGGACGATTGGGCGGAAGCGGCCACGAAACTGGAGGAGGAGCTGGCCGACCAGGGGAAAAGGGTATTCCGGCTCCCCGTGGGGGGATCAACCCCAATCGGGGCGCTGGGCTATGCCGCCGCCCTGGAGGAAATCGCCCGGGACGAGCAGCGGGAAGGGCTTGCCTTCCAGACGATAATTCACGCCTCCTCGTCGGCCGGAACTCAGGCCGGCCTGGTGGTGGGACAGGCCCTCTCCGGACACCGGGCCCGGGTCCTGGGAATCAGCGTGGCCAAGCCGCGCGAGATCCTGGAACGGGAGGTGACCGAACTGGCCCGCGCCACCGCCTCCCTCCTGGGCGAGCCGGAACTGGCCCTGCCCCGGGTCACGGCGGACGACAGCCAGCTGGGAACGGCCTACGGGGACCGGACCCGGGAGGGGGAAGCCGCCGTCCGCTTCTTCGCCCGCGAGTACGGAATATTCCTGGATTATGTCTACAGCGGCAAGGCCGCGGCCGCCCTCCTTGCGCGGCTGGAAAATGGGGAGTTCGGGAGGGACGAGGCGGTTCTTTTCATCCATACCGGGGGAAACATCGAGCTTTTCGCCTGAGCCCGACCTCCTCCCCAACCCGGCCCACCCCGTGGGAAAAACAGCAAGGGAGGTCAAGCTTTCCCGTCGCGGAACGGATATCCTGGTCCGCGACGGTAGGGGCACGGCGCCGCCCCGACGCCGTCAAGGGAGGGAAGGATGAAGAAGGAAACCGAGTTAATCTACCGCCAGCGGCTGGGCAAGGTCCTGGGTTACATCCAGGCCAACCTGGACCGGCCGCTTTCCCTGGATGAATTGGCCAGGGTCGCCTGTTTTTCGCCGTTTCACTTCCACCGGATTTTCCGCGGACTGGTGGGTGAAACCCTGATGGAACACATCAGACGGATGCGGCTGGAGCGAGCCTGGCTGGAACTGAGGAAGAGCAGGCGGCGGGTACTCGACATCGCGCTCGAGGCCGGTTACGAAACCCACGAATCGTTCACGCGGGCTTTCAGCTCCTTCCTGGGCGCCCCACCCACGCGGGCGCGGCGCGATCCTTCCCTTAAACCGAAGACGCCCGTCAACCGGGTCCATTACCGGCCCGACGGCGACGTCAGCAATTTCGAGCCCCTGCTGGGGAGGAGGAAGACCGTGATAAAAGTGGAGATCAAGAAATTCGAACCGATCCGGGTGGCCTGCGTCCGCCACCTGGGACCTTACGAGAAATGCCACGGGGCCTGGGAAAAGCTCTGCTCCTGGGCCGGGAAGAACCACATCTTCGGGCCGCATACCCAGTGCATCGGGATAAGCTACGACGACCCCGAAGTCACCCCGCCGGAAGAAATCCGCTACGACGCCTGCCTCAGCGTGGGCCCCGAGGTTACCCCGGACGAGGACGGAATCGAGATCAAGACCATTCCCGGAGGCGAGTATGCCGTCACCCTGCACAAGGGCCCCTTCGAGAAGCTGGGCGAGACCTATGCCACCCTCTGCGGCGAGTGGGCTCCCCAAAGCGGGAGGATCGTCTCCGACAAGGCCGGCTACGAGGTCTACCTGACCGACCCCGACCAAACCCCGCCGGAGGATCTGCGCACCGAGATCAGGCTCCGCCTCGAGGAATAGCAAGCGAATGCCTCCGGCCGCCCCTTCCGGGGCGGCCGGAGGAAAGGCGGCCAAGTGGATGCCGAAAAACCGAGGCGGGGGCGGTTTGCCTTCCTCCCAACCGCGGCTCGGAGTATAATCCGGGCAATCTGGAGAAAGAGATGAGCCCGCTCAAGCCCAACGACAAGTCGCTGGTGGGGATGGTCCACGTCCGGGCCCTTCCCGGCACCCCCCGACACAGCCTCTCCGTGCCCGAGATCGTGCGCACCGCGGTGGAGGAAGCCGTCATCCTCCGCGAAGCCGGGTTCGACGCTCTCCTGGTCGAGAATATGCACGACCTTCCCTATCTCAAGCGGGTGGTGGGGCCCGAGATAACCGCGGCGATGACGGCAGCCACCGCCGAGGTGGTCCGGGCGGTGGACTGCCCCGTGGGAATCCAGATCCTGGCCGGAGCGAACCGGGAAGCCCTGGCGACGGCCCTGGCCGCCGGAGCCGGCTTCATCCGGGCCGAGGGACTGGTCTTCGCCCACGTGGCCGACGAGGGGCTGATGGAGGCCGACGCCGGGGAGCTGCTGCGCTACCGCAAGGCGATCGGGGCGGAGGGAATCAGGATATTCGCCGACATCAAGAAAAAACACTCCAGCCACGCCATCACCGCCGACCTCGACCTGGCCGAGACGGCCCACGCCGCCGAGTTCTTCGGGACCGACGGACTGATAGTGACCGGGAGCGCCACGGGATCCCCGACCAGCCGGCGGGACCTGGAGGAAGCCCGGAGGGGAACGGCCCTCCCCCTCCTGGTCGGTTCGGGAACCACCCCGGAAAACCTGCCCGAGCTCTGGGACGCCGCTGACGGGTTCATCGTCGGCTCCTGGATCAAGGAGGGGGGCAGCTGGGAACGACCGCTGGACCGAACTCGGATCGGGGCAATCCTGGAGGCGGCCGAAAAACTCAGGGGAACCCCCCCGGATTAAGATGCGGGGCACGGACCGGGGGAAACGCACCGGGCGGCTGCGGGATCCCTCGGCCTGGGCACTGCTGGGGGCCAACGCCTGGATCATCTACCTCTATCTGGCCGAGGATTGGTCGTCCGAAATGATCCTCCTGGTTTACTGGAGCCAGAGCGTCATCATCGGCCTGTTCACCTTTTTGCGGATGGTGTCCCTGCGCCGCTTCGACCCCGGGGGCATAACCTCAAACGGGGTCCCGGTGAAGGCCACCCGGCGAGCCCAGCTCGGGTTATCCGGCTTCTTTCTCCTCCATTTCTACGGCTTTCACCTGGTCTACCTGCTCTTCATCGTCTCGCTCTTCTCCCGGAGGGAGTCCGCGCCATTGCGCCTCGACTTCCTCCTGGGCGCGGCGGGCATCTTCTTCCTCAATCATCTTTTTTCCTACGTCTACCACCGCTGGATCGCGCGGGAGGAATCGGTGCCCTTCGGGAAACTGATGTTCCTGCCTTACCTGCGCATCATCCCGATGCACCTGTGCATAATCGTGGGGGCCTTCACCGGCAGCTTCGCCCTGATCGCCTTCTTCACCCTGCTCAAGACCGCGGCCGACCTGGGCGGACACTTCCTCGAGCACCGGGGCAGCACAGAGGAAAGGCAAGAGAGGCTGTAGGATCGCCGCTTTTGTGAAGCGGCTCGTAGTATCGTCCCTCGCTCCGCTCGGGACTTGCAGGATCGCTCCCGCCAGGCGGTCGCTTGCTGGAAAGGCAAAGGCAAGTCTTGCACGGAGAGAACACAGAGAACGGCGAAAGGCAGGGATCAGCGAATTACGCTAATTTTCGCTAATTAAAGTCAGGGCAAAGTCAACGGCGCAAACAGACGATTGAAGGTG
>Ga0272443_10004230_pt1 | contig 15922 bp, 16 predicted proteins | sample SSMAcet12_FD_193581 | JGI IMG/M metagenome (GOLD analysis project Ga0272443, IMG submission 193581) | Marine sediment archaeal communities from Little Sippewissett salt marsh, Falmouth, MA, United States - SSM-Acet-12 | ecosystem: Environmental > Aquatic > Marine > Wetlands > Sediment ...
ACAGTATACAGCTGAACAGGTTATTAAAGGAGGGGTGAAAGGAATTTTAAATTTCGCACCTCTGGTTTTGCGTGTTTCATCTGATGTATACGTGTCCAACGTTGATATGGCCTGTGAAATGGAAAGTCTTATCTTCTTTGTAAAACAGATCGGTTCTTAAAAAATAAGTTTAGTAAAAAGAAGGTAGTTAAGGAGGCTGTATGCTGACCAAAACGCTGTTGCTGGTCCTGGTCAATACCAGGAAAGACTCAGCGCCCCGCGTGCAAAAGATCCTCACCGATTGGGGCTGCATCATCAAAACCCGTCTGGGTATTCACGACGGAGTGCTGTCTCACTGTACAAATACCGGATTGATCATTATGGAACTGGTGGGAGAAAAAAAGAAACAGGAAGAGCTCACCCGCAAGTTAAGTTTATTGGCAGGGGTGAGCGCCAAACTGGTCGATCTTTCTGTGCCCAAATCCTGACCCGGATTGAAAAAGCTGTCAGTCAGGTAAATGTTTCTGTCCGCCTCTGGCCTGCAGTCCCGCATGACCCGGGCCTGCTCAGCCTGTTCCGGACAGTTCAGCCGGATACTTTTAATTTGTCATTAGGGGAAAAGGAGGTAGCGATGAAAAAAATTGCCATCCAGAGCCGGGAGTTTAAACTGTTTGACCGGATCATTGCCCGTTTCCGGGGCCAGCCGGGAGAATTGCTCAGTATACTGGAAGAAATACAGAAAGCCAGTAAACATCAGTATCTGCCGTCACCGGTACTGGAATATGTGGCGCAAAAAACCGGGATGCCTCTTTCCCGTATTTACAGTGTAGTGACTTTTTATTCTTTTTTTAATTTAAAGCCGCAGGGCAGGCATTGTCTTACTATCTGCCGCGGGACTGCCTGCCATACCAAGGGATCGAAAAAAATACTTGATTATCTGCTCAATGCTCTGGATTTTCCGGGAGAAGAAGCCGCAGAAGGAGAAAAGATATTTTTTACCACTAAGGATAAGTTGTTTACAGTGCGTACGGTAGCCTGCTTCGGCCAGTGTGCTCTGGCACCGGTAGTGGAAGTGGATGGTGAGATCTTCGGGCATATGACTGTTGAAAAGATAAAAAAAATCGTCGCCGGTCTGGAAAAGAAGGGGAGGGTAAAATGAGGATTACAAGCAGAGACGAACTCGACAGATTGAGAGAAAAAGGATTAAAAAAGATCATCCCTTCTTTGCCCCGGGTCACAGTCGGACTGGGGACCTGCGGCAGAGGCAATGACGCTGAAGCAGTTTACCGGGAATTTGCCGTACAGTTAAAAAAGAAAAAGGTCAAAGCTTTACTGGTACCTACCGGATGTTTCGGTTTCTGCGCGGAAGAACCTCTGGTTTCGGTTTATCTTCCCGGCAGTCCCTTGCTGCTTCTTTCCCGGGTCAGGCCTAAGGATGTGAAAAATATAGTAGAGGGTATTGCCCGGGGTGAGGTAAAAGCAAAAAATCTGCTTTGTAAGATAGAAGCCTGGGACCATCATACCGAGCAGATAATTTACGGTGAAGGTTATTCTCATCTGCCCTGCTGGGATGAGCTTTCTTTTTTTAAAAAACAGAAAAAAATAGTTTTGCGCGATTGCGGGATCATCAACCCTGATGATATCGAAGAATATATCGCAGTGGGCGGATACAGTTCTTTAGGAAAAGTACTGCACCGGATGACTCCGGATAAAGTCATGTCCGAAATAAAAACTTCCCGCTTGCGGGGCCGGGGCGGGGCCGGGTTTCCGGTGTGGCGAAAATGGCAGATCCTTAAAGAGAGGAAAGAAGATAAGAAATTTCTTATCTGCAATGCCGATGAAGGGGACCCCGGTGCTTATATGAACCGCAATGAACTGGAAGGCGATCCTTATATGATCATTGAAGGCATGACTATTGCCGCTTATGCTACCGGAGCTTCGGAAGGTATAATCTATTGCCGGGCTGAATATCCACTGGCAGTGGAGAGATTGCGTAAGGCAATAGACAAAGCCGGAAAATACGGTCTTTTGGGCGCGAATATAATGGGTACTGATTTTAATTTCACGCTTTATGTGGTGGAGGGAGCCGGTGCTTTTGTCTGCGGAGAAGAGACTGCTTTGATAGCTTCTATTGAAAATAAATCAGGCCGTCCTTTGCCCCGTCCGCCTTTTCCCGCGGAAAAAGGGGTCTGGGGTTATCCTACAAATATCAATAATGTGGAAACCTGGGCTAATATACCGGTGATCATCTGCCGGGGGGGATCCTGGTTTGCTAAAACCGGTACGGAGAAAAGTCCGGGTACCAAAGTCTTTTCCCTGGTGGGAAAAATAAAAAACACAGGACTGGTCGAACTTCCTCTGGGTACGTCTCTGCAGACACTGGTTTATGATATCGGCGGCGGTACCGGCAACAACAAAAAAGTAAAAGCAGTACAGAGCGGAGGGCCATCGGGAGGATGTATCCCGGCCCGCTTGTTCGACACTGCTATCGATTATGAATCTCTGGCTGAACTGGGTTCGATTATGGGCTCCGGGGGTATGGTGGTCATGGATGAGGATAATTGCATGGTAGATGTAGCCCGCTATTTTACGGAATTTACCACCTCCGAATCCTGCGGCAAATGCGTGCCCTGCAGAGAAGGATTGAACCAGGCCTTGAAAATGCTGGGCGCGGTCACAGAGGGAAAAGCTGAGTTGACGGTGCTGGATACTTTGCAGGAACTGGGTGAAGTGATCAAGGATACTGCTCTCTGCGGACTGGGCCAGACCGGACCTAATCCGATATTGACCACAATGCGTTATTTCCGTGACGAATATGAACAGCATATTATAGATAAATACTGCGCCGGAGGGGTCTGCGAAACTCTGGTTTCTGCTCCCTGTGAAAACAGCTGTCCCCTGCATATGCATATACCACGTTATATGCAGCTGATGAAAGAAAACCGGATGGATGAGGCTTTTGAATCCATAATGCGCGATAATCCTTTGCCTGCTTCTATCGGCAGGATCTGTCATTTTCACTGTAAACTGCGCTGCCGCAGAGAAGATATCGATGCTCCGGTTGCTCAGGGTGAAGTGCACCGCTATATAGCTGATCTTATGTATGAAAAGAAAAAGAGCCGGGAACTTTTAAAAAAGCTGAAAAAAGAAAAAAAACCTGATACAGGGAAAAAGATAGGGATCGTCGGCGCAGGGCCGGCCGGTCTGACTGCTGCTTATTTTCTGGTCAGACTGGGCCATAAGGTTACTGTGTTCGATCAGAATTCCGCTCCGGGGGGGATATTGCGCTGGGGCATCCCTGCTTACCGTCTGCCCAGAAAAGTCCTGGAGCAGGAAACAGAGTTTATAAAAAAACTGGGTGTATCTTTTGAGCTGAACCGGACGATAAAAGCGAGCGAAGTAAAAGCATTAAGCAAAAAATATGATGCTTTGATCCTGGCCAGCGGAGCTTATAAGGGAATTTCTCCCGGTATTCCGGGAGAAAAAAAGCAGGGGGTCATGTCCGGCACTTTTTTCCTGGAAGAGATCGCTAAAGGGAAAAAGCCTGATATCGGCAAAAAAGTGGCTGTTATCGGAGGGGGTAATGTGGCCATAGACGCGGCCCGTACTGCTTTGCGCCTGGGGTCTGAGGTCACTGTGGTTTACCGCAGAGAAAGAGATGATATGCCGGCTAATGAATTTGAGGTTGAGGATGCTTTTGCCGAAAAAGTAGTATTTAAGTTCCTGGCTTCTCCCAAAGCAGTGACCGGTAAGGCAAAAGTAAAAGGTCTGAAAATAGCAAAAATGAAGCCGGGCCAGTATGACCGTTCCGGCCGGCGCCGGCCTCTGGATACGGGAGAAGAGGAAGAAATTTATTGTGATACGGTGATCCTGGCTATCGGCGAAAAAGTTGATTCTGCTTTTTTGTCCCGGGCCGGGATCAGGTGCGGTTCACGCGGTGCTTTAGCCGATCCTTTTACTCTGGCCGCTGACAGACCGGGTGTGTTTGTCTGCGGTGATGTGTCTACCGGCCCCGGAACAGCTGTCCAGGCTATGGCCCAGGGTAAAAGGGCAGCTTGCAGCGTTGACCGGTATTTGACGGGACAGGACCGCTTTCCCGGTCTTTATCGTGATTTTGAGTTCAGCCGGGAAGTACCGTTAAAACCTATGGGAGGGAATAAACAGGAAATTAAAAAAACAGCGGTTTCCGGCCGGGTAAAAAATTTTCAGGAAGTATCCTGCGGCCTTACCCGCAAACAGGCTTTGGCTGAATGCGAGCGCTGTTTGCGCTGTGATGTCAGGGAATGAAACGAACGATAAAAAAGAGTGCTAAAAGGAGATCAGCCATGAATAAAGATATGGTTAAAATAAAGATCAACGGATCAGAATACAAAGTCGCTTCCGGGATCACTGTACTTAAGGCCTGCCGGGATAAGGGAATAAATATACCTGCTCTCTGCTATCTGGAGGGAGTCAGTGAGCGGGCTGCCTGTTCTCTGTGCGTGGTGGAAATAACCGGAGCCAGGACATTACTTCGTTCCTGTGTTACCAAAGTCAGGGAAGGCATGGAAATATTCACCTCTACGGAAAGGGTGCGCCGGGCCAGACGGGTTATTCTGGAATTGATCCTGGCCAATCACCCTAAGGATTGTCTGTCTTGTCTTCGCAATCAGTCCTGTGATCTGCAGAAACTGGCCGAAGAACTGGGAATAGAAGATATCCGCTATGACCGGACCAGGAAAAAAGATCTGGATCTTGATGAGACTTCTCCCTCGATAACGCGTGATCCCAATAAATGTATTCTCTGCGGACGCTGTGTGGAAGTCTGCTCTCAGATCCAGACTGTGAATGCCATTGATTTCAGCGGCCGGGGATTGAGCACCCGCATTTCTACTTTTTTTGACAAAGGTCTGGGAAAGCTGGAATGCGTAAATTGCGGCCAATGCGTGCTGGTCTGTCCTACCGGAGCTTTGGTCGAAAGAAGCGATATCAAAAAAGTATGGAAAGAACTGGCTGATCAGGACAAATTCGTAGTGGTCCAGACAGCTCCGGCTATACGTGCTGCTATCGGTGAAGAGTTCGGCATAAAAGCCGGAACTCCTACTACGGGTAAACTGGCTTCTGCTTTGCGGCGGATGAACTTTGACCGGATTTTTGATACTCAGTTCGCTGCTGATCTGACCATAATCGAAGAAGGAACGGAACTTATTTCCCGTATTAAGAATAAAGGCGTACTGCCTTTGGTTACTTCCTGTTCTCCGGGATGGATCAAGTTCGGGGAAACTTTTTTTCCGGATATACTGGACCATGTTTCCACCTGCAGATCCCCGCAGCAGATGTTCGGTCCTGTGGTCAAGACTTATTACGCGGAAAAGATGAATATTGATCCGAGAAAGATCGTCGTTGTCTCGATCATGCCCTGTACCGCTAAAAAATTCGAAGCTCAGAGGCCGGAGATGAACAGTGCTTTCCTTTACTGGAAAGATAAACTGGGCTTGAAAAAAAGCGATTCTTTTCAGGATGTAGATTATGTGCTTACAACCAGAGAAGCGGCCAGGATGATCAGGGAATCCGGTCTGGATTTTTCTTCTCTGCCTGAGGAAGGTTTTGACGATCCTCTGGGCGAGTCCACTGGAGCCGCTACTATTTTTGCTGCTACCGGGGGAGTGATGGAAGCTGCTTTGCGCTCGGCCTATTTTTATCTGACCGGAACAGAACTGGAAAATATAGACCTGACTTCTGTGCGCGGCCTGGAAAAGATCAAAGAAGCTGAAGTGAATATCAACGGCCTGAAGATCAGGGTCGCGGTCACTTCCGGTCTGGGTAATGCCCGTAAAGTCCTGGAAGATGTGCGTGACGGTAAAAGCCCTTATCATTTTATCGAGATCATGGCCTGTCCGGGCGGATGCATCGGAGGAGGAGGACAGCCTATTCCGACTAATGATGCGATCAGACAAAAACGTATTCAGGCAGTTTATGCCGAGGACAGGTCTATGCAGTACAGACAGTCTCATCAGAATCCTTCCCTGGATAAACTGTATAAGGAGTTTTTAAAAGAACCTAACGGGCATCTGGCCCATCAGCTTCTGCATACTCATTACAAAAAGAGGGTCTATACTGAGATATAGAAGAAATAGCCTTAAGCAGTAAGCTGTAAGTCGTAAGCAAAGGTAACTTGAAAAACAAAATTTATTTCCTGGTTTAGGACTTAGGACTTAAGACTTACGGCTGTTTAATTAAAATCCGGGAGGTCTGATATGAATCTGGGAATTATCCTGATCATTGCCGGTGTGCTGATCGCTGTTTTTCCTCAATTGCTTTCTTTGATTGTTGCTTTGATTTTGATCCTGGAAGGAATTTTTCTGATAATGCTGACCCGTTCCTACAGACGTACTGATCAGAGATTCGACGATCCTTTTATTGATTTCTTTTTTCATTGAGTTATAAGTGAAAAGCGCGGGAGGTGTGCAATGAAACCGGATACTAAAGGTTTCTGGAGTCCTTATGTCTGCGGTTTTTTGACCGGAATTCTGGTCATTGTTTCTCTATGGCTTACAGGAAAATTTTTCGGTGCTTCCACTACTATGGTCAGGTCAGCCGGAATGGCGGAAAAGCTGTTCCGGCCTGAGACAGCGGAGCGTCTGGAATATTACATTAAAATACAGCCCGGAATAGACTGGCAATGGATGTTTGTTTTCGGCATAATGATCGGTTCTTTTTTTTCTTCTCTGTTTTCGCGCAGTTTTAAATTTACCGCTTTACCAGGGATGTGGCAGAAGCGTTTCGGCAGAAATCTTAAAAAACGCTGTGTCTATGCTTTCAGCGGAGGGTTTATCGCGATTCTGGGCGCACGCCTGGCAGGAGGGTGTCCTTCCGGACACGGATTAAGCGGACTGATGCAAATGGCGGTGAGCGGTTACTTGTCGGTGTTTTCTTTTTTTCTGGGCGGTGTTCTTGCCGCGTATTTTATTTTCAGGAAAAGGAGCAGCTCATGAATATATTGTTATACGGAATGATCACCGGTATTTTGTTCGGGATGCTGATGCAAAGGTCAGGGGTCTGCCGTTATGACGCGCAAATAGGGCTGCTGCGTCTGAAAGATTTTACTGTGCTTAAATTCATGCTTTCCGCTGTTGCTGCCGGTATGGTCGGAATATATTTTTTGCGCGATCAGGGCCTGATCGAACTGAACCTTAAACCTGCGCTGGTCGCAGCTAATATTCTGGGAGGAATCGTTTTCGGCGCAGGCTGGGCTTTGCTTGGTTATTGCCCGGGAACAGCTTCGGCTGCTCTGGGCGAGGGACGCTGGGATGCTTTGCCCGGTATGGCCGGGATGGTCCTGGGTGCGGCTTTTTTTGCCCGGCTATATCCCGGGTTAAAAGGTAATCTGCTGGTATCGGGTGATCTGGGAAAAATCAATCTGGAACAATTGACCGGTATTAACCACTGGATCCTGATTTTTGCCTTGTTTATTTTGATACTGTTTTTGTTCCGTTTCTGGCAGAAAAATGAAAAATAGGCCTTAATCCTTTAACTGCTAGGTTTTCTTTATTCGCACTCCTGCTTTTTTATGATATAATTGCGCCAAAAAGAAGGAGGATTTCGTGGATGCTTCTGTTTTTCTGCAAAAAGTAAGAGAGCTCAGGCCTCTGGTGCATCATATCACTAACTGGGTGACTATCTATGACTGTGCTAATATCGTCAAAGCCCTGGGTGCAGCGCCGGTAATGGCCCATGCTCCTCAGGAAGCAGCAGAGATGACTTCTCTGGCTAAAGGCCTGGTCCTTAATCTGGGTACTCTTACTGAGGATCTGGTGGAAACGATGAAGTTATCGGCTCAGGCAGCCAATAAAAAAGAAATCCCGGTTGTGCTTGATGTCTGCGGTGCAGGTTCTACTTTGTTCCGCGATCAGAAAAGTCTGGAACTGCTTGATCAGGTAAAGATAGATGTGCTCAAAGGCAATGCTTCCGAGATCGCCCGTCTGGCCGGAGAAAAGGTCAGGACTAAAGGGGTGGACTCAGGCTTTGTGGAAAAAGATACTGCTGACCTGGCTTTTGCCCTGGCAGAAAAAAGAAACTGCCTGGTTATAGTAACCGGAGAAACCGATATAATTGCCGGGCCCCGAAAGAGGTTTAAAGTATACAACGGACATGAACTGATGAGCCGGGTCGTAGGTACCGGATGCATGGCTGCTTCTGTGGTCGGTACTTTTTGCGCGGTCAGTAATGATCTGGCCGAAGCTGCAGCCTGCGGCTTATCCTGCCTGGGCATAGCAGCGGAAATGGCAGGACAAAGCTCTGCCGGACCGGGTACTTTTAAAGTTCATCTGATCGACTGTATTTACGGATTAAAACCGGAAGCAGTCAGGCAAAAACAGAGGATCGGCTGATGAAAGGGTATTATTTTATTACGGACCGGTCTTTATCTGCGGCCGGTATTTTCAGTGATGCAGAACAGGCTCTGGCCGCAGAAGTCGAGGTTATCCAGTACCGCAACAAACAGGGTTCGACCAGAGAGATGTATGAAGAAGCTCTGGCTTTGCGCCGGATCTGCCGGGATGCTCTGTTTTTGATCAATGACCGTATTGATATCGCTCTGGCTGCAAAAGCTGACGGAGTGCATCTGGGACAAACAGATATGCCTTATGAACAGGCCAGGAAGATCCTGGGGCCTGAAGCTGTGATCGGGGTTACTGTACATGATCTGCAGGAAGCAGAAAACGCATCTGCTGCAGGAGCTGATTATCTCGGTGTATCTCCCATATTCCGGACAGATACCAAACCTGACGCAGGACTGCCTTCAGGTACTGATCTGCTTCGAAAGATAAAAGCCAGGGTTTCGATACCTCTGGTTGCTGTGGGCGGGATAAATCTGGATAATGCGGCAGAAGTCATCTCTGCCGGGGCGGATGCTGTTTGTGCTATTTCCGCGGTAGTAAAAGCTCAGGATGTAAAAAAAGAGATAATGAAATTTCAATCTCTTTTTAAAGGAAAGGCATGACAACATGGATTGGAAAATATTTCTGACTACCTTCGGTGCTATATTTTTTGCTGAAATGGCGGATAAGACTCAGCTGGTAGGTTTGACCATGGCTGCCAGGTCAGGCAGACCTTTATCAGTCTGGTGCGGTTCAGTCCTGGCTTATATTGTGATCACCGCCTTGTCTGTGGTCCTGGGGGCCATGCTTTCCCGTTACCTTAAGCCTGATCTGATCCGTACGGCAGGATCGGTTTTATTTGTTCTGGCGGGAGTTTTGATGTTTTACGGTAAAATTTAGCCGGGTCCTTGCCTTAATCGCTTAAATAAAGGATAATGTGCGGAAAGCAGAAAAAAGGAGAGATCTTAAGTGCGGATAATAAAAATTATCGAAAAGAAAAAACCTTTTGTTTCTCTGGAGTTTTTTCCTCCCAAAGATAAGACTTTGTGGCCGGGCTTTTTTTCTACGGTCAATAAATTAAAAAAAGTCGATCCGGCATATGTGTCGGTTACTTACGGTGCTTTCGGCAGTACTCATAATTATACTAAAGAGATCACCATTGCTTTCAAAAAAGATCTGGGCCTGGAGCCTATGGCCCATCTTACCTGCGTCAATGCCTCTAAAGCCAGGATAGTTTCTTTTCTTGATCAGCTGAACTCAGAAGGTGTGGATAATGTATTGGCTTTGCGGGGAGATCTGCCGGAAAACGGGCAGAACAGCTCTTGCAGCGGTGATTTTCATTATGCTTCGGACCTGGTTGCTTTTGTCCGCAATCATTATCCTTCTATGGGGATTGCCGTAGCCGGTTATCCTGAGGGTCACCCTGATTCGGAAAACAGCGAGGATGATATAGCTTTTTTAAAATTTAAGTGCGATCAGGGAGCTGATTTTATCCTGACCCAGATGTTTTTCGATAACTCCTTTTACTGGGATTTTGTGGCCAAAGCCAGAGCAGCCGGTATTGATAAACCGATAATTCCCGGTATTCTGCCGGTAGCTACTGTTTCCGGATTAGAGCGGATGCTGGCCAAGGACTGTGCTTCTGTGCCTGATAAATATATGTCCCGTCTGCGTGAGGCTGACCGCTCAGGCGGTAAAGAAGCGGTCCGGGCCCTGGGCACTGAGTATGCTATTGCCCAGGCCAAAGAGCTTTTACAGTCCGGAGTTCCCGGGATTCATTTTTATACTTTAAACCGGGCCGGGACCTGTCTGGAGATATTTGATGCTTTGGGCCTTTTTTAGAGATCAGCCGCAAAAAAGAAAGGAAAGTTATGAAGGAAAATTTATTAAAAGCTCTGGAATCTTTTGAACAGGCCTTAAAGATCACTACTTTGGAATCTGATCCTGCGGAATATGCACGTTTACAGATAAACCGCGGTGCAGCCTTTTATAACCTTTCCCGTTATGAAAGCAAACAGGCTAATCTGCTTAAGGCAGTTTCTGCCTATGAATCAGGATTGAAAGCTGCCCGGGAAGATAATCTGCCCAAGGAATATGCTATTCTGCAGAAGAATATGGGCATTGCTTTTCAGGTCCTTTCTACTGAATCAGCTGAAGCCGATAACCTTAAACAGGCTATTTCTGCTTATGAACAGGCAGTTAAAGTTATCACTGCCGATTCAGACCCGGCTGAATTCGCCAGGATCAAAAAAAATGCGGCAATCGCCTATCAGAACCTGGCTGCTTTGGAAGAAAAAGAAGGCAATCTGTCCAAGGCTATTTTTGCTTACGAAGAAACACTTCCTTTGTTTACTTTGGAGCAATCCCCTCAGGAGTATGCTGAGATCCAGAAAAATATCGGGGTGGCTTATCAGATGTTTGCCGATCTGGGAGAAAAAGAGGAAAATCTGCTTACTGCTCTGGCTGCTTATGAGCAGGCTTTGAAAATAATCACTCCCGAGAACAATCCCAGGGATTATCTGCTGTTAGTTAAAAATTCTGCTTTTGCCCTGCAGAATCTGGCTTCGGTGGCGGAACCGGAAAAAAATATTAAATCAGCGTTGACAAAGTATGATGCTGCTTTGACCTTGATCGATCTGCAGCAGAATCCTCTGGAATTTGCCCGGATCCATCAGAACCGGGCGGTAGCGTTCTGTCTTCTGGCTGAAAAAGAAGAGGCTAAAGAGAATCTGGAACAGGCTGTGGCTGCTTATGAAAATGTGCTCAAAGTAAAAACTGAAATCAGTGCTCCCGAAGAATATGCCCGGATCCAGAAAAATATCGGAATTTTATATCAGAAACTTTCTGCTCTGGGCTAGGTCAGCCTTAATTCAGGGTAAAAAATGTTTGACACGGTAAACAACGGTGTTATAATTTCTTACTAAGATTGTGATAAAATTCACAAATGGCATCAGGCGGCCCTGACAACAGTGATCTTTATTGTGTTTTACGGGTTTCTCCAGCCATCAGGCCTTTGTATAAAAAAGGGGTATTATGAAAAAGACAAATCCGCTTAATTCTAAGATAAAAGAAGAGCTTAAGTCTCTGGTCAAAAAATGGGCCGGGGTCGAAGGCAACCTGATCATGATCCTGCATTCTATTCAGAATAGTTACGGTTATATACCGCGGCAGGTATCGTTTGAACTGCAGAAACTTCTGGATATCCCTCTGGCCCGTATTTATGAAGTAATTACTTTTTATAATTTCTTTAAACTGGAATCTCCGGGTAAGCATAAGATCTCGGTTTGTATGGGTACGGCCTGTTATCTTAAGGGAGGCGAAGATATACTTAACGAGCTTAGGAATATCCTGCATATTGAGCCGGGACAGACGACTAAAGACGGTATGTTTACTATTGAGCCGGTACGCTGTATCGGCTGCTGCGGGCTTTCTCCGGTGGTCATGATCGACGATAAAGTTTACGGTAAGCTGAAAAAAGAACAGGTTGCCGATATTATTGCTCAGTATGTAAAAGAAAAATAAAACGGAGAATATTGATGAAAAAACTTAGCTTAAATTCATTGAGCGAATTAAGAGAGTCTTTGCAGCCGGAGAAGAAGAACTGGGTAAGAGTGGGGATGAGTACCTGCGGGATCGCAGCCGGCGCGCAGAAAGTCTATGATCTGCTGAAAGAAGAAGTGGCCCGGCGGGGACTGGAGGTCAGTATCGAAAAAACCGGATGTCTGGGGATGTGCCACATCGAACCTCTGGTTGAAGTCAATGTTGAAGGTGTGCCCTCTGTGGTTTACGGCCGGGTGGATGCCAAGGCAGCTTTGGGTATTGTCAATAAACATCTCTGCGGAAAACGGCTGATGAACGACCATATAGTGATCAGGTAAAGCAAGAGGAGCAGAATGTATAAACAAGTAGTTTTTATCAAAGATACTGACGGAGCGGGCCCGGACCGGACTAAAGAATTTTATAATAAATTTCTGGAAGAACTGCGCAGGCAGAACCTTCAGGAGGAGGTCCAGCTGGTGCGGGTTGCTGATATCGGTTTATATGGACAGGGTATGGTTGTGCGGGTGCCCGCGGCGGAAGCTCTTTATGCCCGGGTCAAAGAAGAAAACATAAAAGAGATCATTGCCAAAACAGTGGTGAATAAAGAAAAGATCGAGGCTTTAAGCTTAAGCCGCAAGGATAAACAGGTGCGCGTTGTTCTGCGTAACTGCGGTGTGATCGACCCGGAAAAGATAGAGGATTATATCTCTTGTCAGGGTTATGCTGCTCTGGCCAGAGTCTTAGGGGAATACAGCCCTGAAGAAGTTGTAGCTCAGATGAAGATCAGCGGTTTAAGGGGCAGGGGAGGCGGAGGTTTTCCTACCTGGATGAAATGGAACTTTGCTTTAAAGACAGAAGCTGACCAGAAATTTATTATCTGTAATGCCGATGAAGGAGATCCCGGAGCTTATATGGACCGCAGTGTCCTGGAAGGAGATCCTCATTCTGTAATCGAAGGGATGATCATTGCCGGTTATACTATCGGTGCTTCCAAAGGATTTTTTTATGTCCGGGCTGAATATCCCCTGGCTATTGAAAGGATACAGAAGGCCATTGATCAGGCGCGTGAGCTGGGCTTTTTAGGAGACAAGATACTGGGCAGTGATTTTTCTTTTGACCTGGAAATACGTCTCGGTGCCGGAGCTTTTGTCTGCGGCGAAGAAACAGCTTTGATCGCTTCTATCGAGGGCAAACGGGGCACTCCTACTCCCCGTCCGCCTTATCCTTCGATCAAAGGATTGTGGGGAAAGCCTACGGTGATCAATAATGTGGAAACTCTGGCCAATATACCTTTTATTCTTTCCCGCGGTGCGGATAATTTTGCCAAAATCGGTACTGAATCTTCCAAAGGCACCAAGGTCTTTGCCTTGACCGGAAAAGTCAAAAATTCCGGGCTGGTAGAGGTCCCTATGGGTGTTACTTTGCGTGATATCGTGTTCGATATCGGAGGCGGAGTGCTTGATGACCGGAAAATAAAAGCAGTTCAGACCGGAGGTCCTTCCGGAGGCGTGATACCGGAAGATTTTCTGGATACGCCGGTTGATTATGAGACTCTGGGAAAGCTGGGCTCGATCATGGGTTCAGGGGGAATGATAGTTATGGATGAGACAGACTGTATGGTAGACATTGCTAAATTTTACCTGGGTTTCTGTGTGGAAGAGTCCTGCGGTAAATGCGCTCCCTGCCGTATCGGAGGCAGCCAGATGCTGGATATCCTGACCCGGATCAGCCAGGGCAGAGGTGAAGAAGCTGATATCGACAAACTGCAGCGGATCGCTTATGCTATGCAGAAAGCTTCGCTTTGCGGTTTGGGCCAGACTGCGCCTAATCCGGTGCTTTCTACCTTAAAGCATTTTCTTGATGAATATAATTTCCATATCAAAGATAAAAAATGTCCGGCAGGTAAATGTCTTGATCTTCTGACCTATAAGATAGAGGAAGATAAATGTAAAAAGTGCGGTATGTGTATGCGCGTCTGTCCGGCTAATGCTGTTTCAGGGGATAGAGAAAAGGGTTATGTCATTGATACGCTTAAATGCATCAAATGCGGTCAGTGTTATGAAATCTGTAAATTCGGTGCAATTGTCAAGGAGTAATCGATTATGATCAAAGCGCATATTAACGGAGTGCCGGTTGAAGTCGCAGAAGGGACCACCATACTTGATGCGGCCTGTAAAGTGCAGATCAATATACCGACTTTGTGCAAACATCCGGACCTGGATGCTACTGCTGCCTGCGGTATCTGTATCGTCAAGGTCAAAGGCAACAGAAAAATGCTGCGCGCCTGCTGTACTCCTCTGGAACAGGGCATGGATATAATAACTCATGACGATGAGCTTCAGGATATACGGCGTACGGTGATCGAGTTGATCCTTTCCAATCATCCTGACGAATGTCTGGAATGCGGACGCAATAATAACTGTGAATTGCAGAAACTGGTGGCTGAGTTTGGGATCAGAGAACAGTCCTTCCGCAAATTTTTGCGCGATCTGCCCAAAGACAGCTCCACTCAGACTATTGTCATCGATCCCAGAAAATGCATTCAGTGCGGACGCTGTGTTCAGGTCTGCCAGGAAATGCAGGATGTCTGGGCTCTTTCTTTTCTGGAAAGAGGGATCAATACCCGTATTTCTCCTGCCGGGGATATTGATCTTTCGGAAAGCCCCTGTGTGCGCTGCGGCCAGTGTTCGGCGCACTGTCCTACGGGAGCGATAGTGGAATATGACCAGACCAGGCCTGTCTGGAGGTCTTTATATAATAAGAATAAATACTGCGTAGTCCAGATAGCACCGGCAGTCAGGGTAGCTATCGGAGAAGCTTTCGGTTTCAGCCGGGGCGAAAATTTTACCGGCAAACTTTATGCTGCATTGCGCCGCATCGGGTTTAAAGCTGTTTTTGATACTAATTTTTCCGCTGATGTTACGATCATGGAAGAAGCTTCCGAATTCGTTCAGCGTTTTGCCAGGGGCAAAGGAAAACTGCCGTTGATCACTACCTGCTGTCCTTCCTGGGTGGATTTTATGGAAAAATTTTATCCTGACATGATCGAGCATTTTTCTTCAGCCAAATCCCCTCAGGCTATGCTGGGAGCTCTGGCCAAGACTTATTATGCTGAAAAGGAAAAAGTCGATCCTGCTTCTATGTATGTGGTTTCGGTCATGCCCTGTACAGCTAAAAAATATGAAGTCAAGCGCAATCATGATATGTATGCTTCCGGGTATCAGGATGTGGATGTTTCTCTGACTACCAGGGAGCTGAGCCGGATGATCAAACAGGCAGGTATTGATTTCAATAATCTGCCGGAAGAAGAACCGGATCAGATCCTGGGCGAATATTCCGGGGCCGGGGTCATTTTCGGAGCTACCGGAGGAGTGATGGAAGCTGCTTTGCGCAGTGCTTATTATTTTGTTACCGGAGAAAATCTGGAAAAAGTCGATTTTAAAGACGTGCGCGGATTGACCGGGGTTAAGGAAACCGAGGTCGATATCAAAGGAAATATAATACGCATTGCCGTGGCCCATGGCCTGGGCAATGTGGAGAAAGTGCTGAAACGGGTAAAGCAGGCTCAGGAAAAAGGAGAGGATCTGCCTTATCATTTTATCGAAGTCATGGCCTGCCCCGGAGGATGTGTGGGCGGAGGCGGACAGCCTTACGGAGTAACCGATGCTTTGCGCACTGTAAGAGCAGAAGGCCTGTATCAGGATGACCGGGAAAAACAGATCAGGCTTTCCCATGAAAATCCTTATGTGAAAAAGCTTTATGATTCGTATCTGGAAAAGCCTTTGAGTGAAAAAGCGCATAAGCTGTTGCACACTCATTATAAGGCCAGGCCCAGTTATAAAAAGTAAAATTCAGGGCTTATTTTATCCCTGGCGGAACTGATCGTTCATAGTATAATGAGAATATCCTGCGGTAAGGAAAATTATCTGAGCCTAAGGTGAGTAAAAGGTTGATCAAAAACCGGCTTGCCGTATTAAGGCTAAGCCGGTTTTTTTTGGTTAAAGGAAGGTGAGTTATGGATAAAAGACTGGGTTTTGTGGGCATTA
>Ga0272443_10004231_pt1 | contig 15919 bp, 15 predicted proteins | sample SSMAcet12_FD_193581 | JGI IMG/M metagenome (GOLD analysis project Ga0272443, IMG submission 193581) | Marine sediment archaeal communities from Little Sippewissett salt marsh, Falmouth, MA, United States - SSM-Acet-12 | ecosystem: Environmental > Aquatic > Marine > Wetlands > Sediment ...
AACCAATTTCGGCAACCCCGATGGGAGTGTCACGGAGCGTCAGATTGCATACTATCGAAAACGCGCGGCTGGCGGTGTGGGGTTGATCGTTGTGGAATTTACGGCTGTATCCTTTGAAGGGAAATTTACACAGAATCAGCTTCGTATCGATCACGATCGTTTCACAGACGGTCATCGCCGTCTTGCCCGTGCAATCCACGACGGTGGCGCACAGGCGGTGCTCCAATTGCATCACTCCGGCAGGCGGTCGCCGTTGTCAATAGTCTATACGCAGGCCATGGGACCGTCGGCGATTCCCGTATTTCCAGGGTTTCCCGTTCCTCGAAGCATGACATACAAGGATATCAGAAAAGTCAAGGATGACTTTATCGGGGGAGCGGTCAATGCGCAGAAAGCGGGATACGACGCTGTTGAAATTCACGCAGCCCATGGATATCTCCTGTCGCAGTTTCTCTCGCCGGAGAGTAATCGCCGTAATGATGACTACGGCGGCACACCGGAAAAGAGGGCTCGACTGCCGGTGGAAATTCTTTGCGGCATTAAAGAAGCGCTGGGCGCAGACTATCCCGTTATCGTTAAAATGACCGGGGATGAATATACGCCGGGAGGTCTTGAAATCGATGAGGCCCTCATACACGCCCGACTTTTCGCGGAGAATGGTGCCGATATGCTCTGTGTGTCGGGATCGGCGGGGTCGATGATGGCCGTGTCACCCAATGCGCCGGGAAAGAGAAGCACATCCCCGCCTGTATACGTGGAGCAGGCGTGCTATGTGCACCTGGCCGAAGCGGTGAAGAAGCATGTGTCGATCCCCGTCGCGGCAATCGGGCGGATCAATGATCCCGAGATTGCCGAAAGAATACTGAAAGATGGCAAAGCCGATGTGATCGCCGCTGGCCGGGCTCACATAGCAGACCCTGATTTTGTGAACAAGATTAGTGGTGTCGATTCACGCCCCCTCTGCCGGTGCATCGGATGTCTTCAGGGGTGTATCGAACGGTCTGTGCAGGCAGCTAATACAGGTATTACCTGTGCCGTGAACCCTGCTGTCGGGCGCGAAATGGAATTGTCCGATATTCCCGTCCGTGAATCAAAGGACATCATCGTGGTCGGTGGAGGTATTACAGGTATGCACGCGGCTGCTATTCTAGCGGAGCGGGGTCATCGAGTTGCCCTTTATGAAAAAGGGTCTGAATTGGGGGGCAACGTCATTATTGCTTCCACGCCTCCACACAAGATGGAAACTCTCTATCTGGTCGATTATCTGAAGGAGAGATTGTCTCGTTCGGGAGTTGAGGTGTACTTGAATAACAGTCCTGACGAAGATTTTATCCTCAGCTTGAAACCCGATACGGTCATCATTACCTGCGGAGCCGAGCCGAAAAGACCGTCCCTGCCGGGCATGGAGTCGGCAGGGGTTGTTACCGCAGAGGAGGTGCTTCGTGAGAAAATTGATGGTGTTCCTAACGGCCGTGCAACAGTCGTCGGCGGCGGACTCGTCGGCTGTGAGACGGCACTCTACATGGCTGAAAAGGGGTGGAATGTGACCGTCCTTGAGATGCTTGGTGATATCGCGGCGGATGTGGGACCGATAATCCGGTTTTATTTGAAGAAAGAACTGGAGGACGCCGGTATCAAGACCGTCGTCAATAACTGTATAACAGGTTTTCGCGGCGACGACGTTGTATGCTGCCGCGTAGATGATGAAGAGATTCTGTATGAGACGGATCTGATCGTTATGGCAGTGGGATACGACGCGGATGATTCGCTTTATCAGTCATTAAAAGAAAAGATGCCTGGCGTGTACGTCATCGGAGATGCTCAGAGCCCCAGACGCATCCTCGATGCCATGAAAGAATCGTTCATGCTCGCACAGGAAATCGAATAATCCGGGGACAAAGCATTCACGCTCCAAGGAGTTAGTCATGAAAAAGTATGAATACTGCATTAAAAAACCCTATGATTCAACATCTGAACACCACGAGGCTCATCACACGAAAAGTCACCACGACGATGCTATGCCGAGATGGTCATTTACTGGTGACGGCCATTTTACGGAAGCCCCTGTGCGTGTCGTGGTTCGTCAAATTCGACGGATACCGGATGATTACGCCCCCCATATAGAGATGCATACTCACGATGTCGATGAACTCTATATCTTCGTATCGGAAGAGGAGGACGGTCTCGAAGCGGAGGTCGTTCTTGGTGACGAAATCTATCATGTAACGTCACCTGTAACGGTTCTCCTGCCGAAAGGTGTTCCCCACCGGTATGCGGCAAAGAGAGGGCATGGTTTTCTCTTTACTATCGTTCCGATTTCCTGTGACGTGCATTATAACGAGCATACGTTTCCCTGGGAACCCGACGCCAATAAAGGAGTGTAATCAGGTTCTGCATTCAGTGATTGTGAGATAAAGCCATGGTTAATAATAAAAAGGAGTAAGAGCATGACAATGAAGTTGGACGGCGTCAGAATCCTCGATCTTACACGTGTACTCGCCGGCCCGTACTGTACGATGATACTCTCGGATCTCGGTGCCGAAGTTATCAAGGTGGAGCCGCCGGGAGGTGATGAAACGAGAACATGGCCGCCTTTCTATGAGAATGGAGAAAGTGGTTATTACATGACACTGAACCGTAACAAGAAAGGCATCGTTATCGACCTGAAAAATGCGCAGGGAAAGGAACTTTTTTTTGACCTTGCACGAAAATCCGATGTAGTCATCGAGAATTTTACACCCGGCGTAGTGGGTAGGTTGGGTGTCGATTATGATGCAGTGCAGGCTATCAATCCGCAGATCATCTATTGTTCCATATCGGGTTTCGGTCAGTATGGACCGTATCGTATGAAGAGGGCCTATGATCCCGTCATCCAAGCATTAGGCGGTGTCATGTCAGTGACAGGCGTCAAGGATGGCGAACCGGTCAAGATCGGTATACCTGTCGGGGATGTCGGCGGGTCGATGATGGCGGTAACGGCCATTCTCTCATCGCTTTATGCCCGTGAAAAAACGGGAAGAGGCGATTATGTGGATATATCCATGCTGGACAGTCAGATCGTTTTCCTGTCGATTATGGCAGCCGAGTACTTTGCGAACGGGACTGTCCCGAAACGCCTGGGGCGGGAGCATCCCTGGCGCGTCCCGTCGAAAACCTTCGAGACGAAGGACGGGTATATTACCACATCAGCAACAAGTGGTGTCCTCTATCCTAAATTTATGAAGGCTCTCGGTCTGGAGGAGTTGATCGATGATCCGCGTTTCAAGACGAATGCGGACCGGGTAAAAAACCGCGATCAGATCTATCCCGTCATAGAAGAAGCGATGATGAAAAAAACAGCCAAAGAGTGGGCGAAAATCTTTGATGACGTGGGGTTGCCAAACGGTGTCATGCTCGATGTAGGGGATGTTTTCCAGAATGAACATGTTCTGGAAAGGAAAATGCTGGAAGAAGTGGAGCATCCCACACTCGGCAGTGTCAAGATGATCGGGAATCCCTTCAAGTTTGCCTCATCTCAACCGAAAAAAATGTCGGCGCCGCCGTTATTGGGCGAACATACCGATGATGTTGTGAAAACGCTCCTCGGATATAGTGAAGCGAGGATTGCGTCGCTCCGAAAGGAAAAAGTCATAGCGTGATGGCAATATCCAGCTTTGACGATTACTGACGGGAGAATAGCCATGAAGATATCGCACATAGAGGCAATACCATTTGTTATCCCCTTCAAAGCGGGTGTAAAAAAAAGCCGCTGGAGCAAAGGCAGTATCGATGCCGCCCGCCATGTCCTTGTTAGAGTTGTGTCGGATGACGGTCGGTGCGGGTACGGTGAGGCGACAGCGCGACCTACGCTCTACGGTGAGAGTCAAAAAACGATCCTTGCAGCCGTGACAGACTTCTTTGCCGAACAACTGCAGGGAATCGATGTCATGGACGTTGAGAAGATTCAGGATATTCTGGGCAGCATACCCGGTAACAACACGGCCAAGGGCGCACTTGATATAGCAATACACGATCTTACAGCACGGTACCTGAATGTACCGCTCTATAAAATGCTCGGTGGATGGAGTGACGGCAGTGTGCCGGTGACACCGAATGTCTCGATCAAAGATACAATTGAGGAAACTGTCGAAGACGCGATTGCCTATACAGCCATGGGAATGACAACTCTGAAAGTTAAAGTCGGTATCGATCCCGTAAAGGACGTCGCCCTGGTCACGGCAATTCGACGTGCTGTCGGGGATGATATCCACCTGTATGTCGATGCAAATCAGGGATGGGACAGACGAAGTGCGTTCTGGGCCGTACCCCGATTGGTCGATTGCGGTGTTTTCGCTGTTGAAGAACCGCTTCCAGCACGTGATCGTGATGGGCGTCGTCGGCTGGCTCGTCAGTCACCGGTGTTGATAATTCTCGATGAGGATGCAAAATCACCCCATGATGTCAGGGATGAACTCCGTTACGGTGCGGTGGATATCGTGAGCATTAAGACGCCGCGAACAGGTGTTATGTTGTCGAGGAAAATAATCGAGACAGCCGAACTGTTTTCAGTCAAGTGCTTTTTGGGAACGCAGGCGGAGACGGGCGTTGGGACAATCGCCGGAGCGCATGTGGCAGCTGCCTATCGCAATATCGTCAATACGGAATTGGCCAACTATCTTCGTTGGGCGGATGATATTATCATTGAAAAACCGGTATTTGCAGAGGGTCATCTCAAACTTACCGATCGGCCGGGACTCGGTTTCGAGATCGACGATGAAAAACTGGAAAAATATCGGATTGCCCTTTCCCTGTGAGGAATTGTGTGCCAACAGCGGTAAGTGCAAAGAAAGGATGTAGAAGATGTTTGACTCGATGATGAAAACGGTAACCATTCGCGACATGGGACCGCGCGAAGGACTGCAAAGCGAATCAACCATTGTGTCGATGGAGGACAAAATCGCACTGATAATGGCACTTCGGGATGCCGGTGTCAAACACATACAGGTGACGTCCTTTGTAAATCCGAAAGTTGTGAAGCAATTTGCCGATGCCGAAGCCCTTCTCGAAGAGCTTGATCACCCCGACGATGTTTTTTACTGGGCCACCGTTCCAAATATGCGCGGTCTGGAACGGGCGGCGAAGACGCATATCAACGGGATATCCGTGCCCATTTCGGTGACGGACGGGCACAATATCGTCAACATGCAGAGGACAACGGCACGTGCACTGAGCGATGCAAAGAAACTGATCGCAGAGGCCAAGGCTGCGAACCTCCATGTGAATGCCTCCATTTCCGTTGTTTACGGATGTCCCATCGAGGGATATGTTCCACCGGAGAAGGTGATCGATATGTGCAAGAGGCTGCAGTGGATGGGTGTCGATGCCCTTTCATTCGGTGATACGACGGGAATGGCAAATCCCCTGCAGGTCAAACAATTGCTGTCGCGCGCCATGGCTGAATTTCCCGGTATGGAAATCATTACGCACTTTCACGATGTCAGAGGAGCCGGACTTGCCAACGTACTTGCGGCGATGGATGCGGGCGTGAGCATTCATGACTGCGCCCTGTGCGGCATGGGAGGGCAGCCGAGCACCAAGCGGAATCTTTATGCCTATGGCCGCCTGGGAAATATTTGTACGGAAGATCTTGTCAGCATGCTGGAGGAAAGCGGTGTACGGACGGGTATCAATCTCGTTAAACTGATTGACGCGGCACGCCTTTTTGAAAAAATTCTTGGCAGGGAGCTTCCGGGATTTGTGTCAAAGGCCGGGCCGGTGAAGGCCCTGTGGGGCGGCGGAACGGAGTATCTTGATTATTTTGTCGAGACCTTCGGCTACAAGGACGTAGAAGATAAGCAGAAAACGTCATGATTGAGCTGTGTACGCCATGCCATCACGACTTCAGCCGGTAAGGAGTTATGATATATGATCATTAATCCTGAAAATCTTTCTTCAGTGGATTGTCACCGTGTTATCACGGCGGCTGTCGCACCGCGTCCGATTGCCTTTGTATCAACCATCAGCACGGACGGCATCTACAACTGCGCTCCCTATAGTTTTTTCAACGCTCTTGCATCTCAACCCATGATAATCGGATTCAGTACGGTGAGGAAGCGTGACGGGGAGAAAAAGGACACACTGATCAATATTGAGGAAACGCGAGAGTTCGTTGTCAACGTCGTCGTCGAAAGTCTGACCGATGCGATGAACCTGTCATCGAAAGGGTATCCGAGTACGGTTGATGAATTTGAAGAAACCGGATTAACACCGGTCCCCTGTGATATTGTATCACCTCCCCGTATTAAGGAATCACCAGTGAACCTGGAATGCCGGTGCCGTGGGATCATCGAATTCGGTACCTTGCCGAGGATAACGAGTTTCATCATCGGTGACGTGGTGCTGATTCACGCTGATGACGATTTTGTGACAGGCGGTGCAATCGATTACGGACGGCTCGGTTCGGTAGGACGACTTGGGGGGAACGCCTACTGTATCGTCAGCGATATATTTGAGATGGAGCGCCCTCAAGAGGATTGAAACGGCGCCCGGAGCGTAACTCTGCGTATCAGTTTTGCCGGATTAAAGCGGATACCCTGCAGCATCCGTGACGAGTTCCGTAACGGACCGTGTGCTGCCGAATGTTGGTATCACGACGGAATGACGTCCTTTCCCGCCGCTCACAATAACCATAATGTCATCACTGCTTTCCGCGATGGGGATGGTTTGATCCCGTGACGGCTGCCCGAAGCGTTTCGGATTTATCCGGGCGAACCTCTTAAGATTGCCAGCTGAAATTGCGGAGAGTGGGACGCGGGCCTTTTCATGGAGGCGGATCTTTATATCGTTTTTCGTCAGGCCCCCGCGGGCGATAATGGCCGCGTGCTCGGGACCGAGAACGATAAGAGGTTCTCCAGCCATGTAGAGTTGATTGGTTCCGGGAGTGGCCAACACGCCGGCGATCGTTGAAAGGATGCCGTCAGCCGTTGCGCTGCCGTGGTCATTGACGTTGTGGGGAGGTTCCGCCCCGACAACAGTCACCGTGCTTTCCTTCGTATTGAAGCCCCGTTCGACATGAAGGGGTTCCCAGGGGCTCTCCTCCGCGTTTTCTCCAAAACAGAATGTATATTTTGCCGGACTTCCAAAAGTCGCCCGGTCGAGGACGCCGGGTATGGCACCGCCGATATTTGTGAGGATCAGGCGGATGGCCCGGCCGATGACCGCATTAGCGAGCGTGCCCTGTCCCATGGCGTTGTATCGGCAGTTAATAAAAAGGTCTTGGACAAGAGGGCCGTTTACCAGCGCCATTACGGTACAAAGATGCGTGGTCGTCTGAAGTGCATAGAGGTTGAATTGCGCGTGGGTCATTGCTCTGACAGCGGCGATGACAACGGGAAGATGCCTGGCGGTGCAGCCTGCCATGAGCGCATTAACGGCTATTTTCTCAACAGTGGCCTCGCCTTGTAAGGGAGCGATGAGACCGATGACAGTCGCCGGGTTCCATCCCGATTCTTTAATCATGCGGTCGAAACGCTTTTCCGTCGGAGGGATAATGGGAAGACCATCCGTCCACTTGTTGGCGTGAAAAAGGCGTAGGATGCCCTCGGTGGATTCCGGCGCTTTAATGAGTCGTTCTACATTACCCGATGCCCCGAAGATTGATTTGTGGGTTAACTTCGCGTCCGGCCTGACGGTCTTGTTTCGATAGCGTGGTTCCAGAATTGCCGGTGATTCCGTTAATATGCTGATGATCTCAGGTAAAACGGCTCGTGCTTTCTCCTGTATTTCAGCGGGTGACTGTCCTGCCACGGGATGGGGCACGACGGCAATGGGGAGTGAGGGAACGCCGAGAATAACGGATTCCGACCTTCCGAGATCATGAAATTCGTCGGTGCAGATCGTCGCAACGGCTAGTCCGCGCTTTTCACAGGTGACCGCGTCGTGGATACTCCACGACGTGCAGGAGCCTCAATCACCGAAGGCGTTTACCACGGCATGGCACGTGTTGAAAAATTCTTTAGGTATATCAGCCGGTTCTGAACTGAGGGGCTTCTTGATATGATATACCCGTTCGATGTCGTACCGTATCCGAAGCTCTTTTTCAATTGTATCGAGGAAGACGTCAGCGTTATCTTTGCTGCTGTCGATAAGTCCGAGCACGATACCGTTCAATGATGACGGACGCGGTGCAATCGGATGTTCGTCATAGCGAAAGGTGGCACGCGGATTCAGTAATGAGAGGGCCATCTTTTCAACTCCTTCCGTCCTAAATGATTTTTCGGGTTCGCAATTCAGCCACTGTTTCCTTTTCGTAATGCAGCAACTGGGAAAGGACTTCATCTGTGTGCTCTCCGAGGAGAGGCGGTGGCCTAAGAATGTCTTCGCGAATGCCGTCGTATCGGACGGGTATGCCGATCATCGACAGGTTGCCCGTCTTTGGATGATGTACCTGGGTAATGATATCGCGCTCCCTCACCTGGGGATCGTTGAAGACGTTATCGAAGGTGTTCACGGGTGAAAAAGGAATCCCGCCCCCGCAGGATTCGATAATTTTGATCCACTCTGCGGCATTCTTCTCTCCGATTTTTTCCTGGATGACACGGTTGACATCATCTCTGTGAGCGATGCGTGCTTCGGCTGTTTTGAATCGGGGATCTGTTGCAAACTCGTCAAGGCCGAGCGCGCGGCAAAGCCGAGTCCAGCGGATATCTGAACTGGCGCTTAAGTAAACGCGGCAGTCTTTCGCACGGAACACACCCGAAGGGACAATTGCTGGATGCGCATTACCGTATCGCTTCGGCAGTATGCCGGCGAGAAGATAGTTGCTGGCAAGATTAAGAAACAGGGACAGCTCTGTATCGAGAAGAGAAACTTCAATGAAGTGACCCTTTCCGATCGTATTTCGGTCAATGATGGCGGCGAGTATGGAGGAATAGGCCTGCATGCCGGCGGTAATATCGATGATCGGAATGGGTAAGCGGAAACCCTCTCCACCGGGTTCTCCGATGAGGTCGATGATGCCGCCTCGTGCCTGAAGGATCGGATCGGTGGCGGGTTTGTCCCGGTCGGGACCGGTCAGTCCGTAACCGGTGATGGAGCAATAGATGAGGTCAGGCTTGAGTGCGGTCAGCCTTTCGTAGGAGAGATTGTACTTATCCATAGTGCCCGGGCGAAAATTGTCCAGAACGACGTCACAGTGAGGCACAAGATCGAGAATGAGCCTTTGTCCCGCCTCTTTTTTCAAATCCACGGTGACGCTTTTCTTGTTACGATTGACGGAAAGGAAATATGCGCTTTCTCCGTTTACAAAGGGTGGTCCCCACTGGCGGCTGTCGTCGCCTTTTCCCGGGTGTTCAATTTTGATTATCTCGGCGCCGAGATCTCCCAGCGACATGGAGCAGAAGGGTCCAGCAACCATGCGTGAGAGATCGAGAACCCTGATGTTTTCCAAAGGACGCACTTTTCTTCTCCTTAAATTGCAATAATGGGGTTCTTTATGGTGCCGATGCGTTCCACTTCCGATTCCAGAAGACCCCCGATCTTTCGAAGATCGATCGACATCATTGTCCAGCCCGGGGCAGGGAGGACCGTGCCGCCCGACACGATATCGCCGGGTTCCAGCGTATGAGCATGGGACAGGTATTCGATGAAGGCAGGAAAGGGGAAGACCGTGTCGGCCGTCGTGCCTGACTGGACCACCTCGCCGTTTAAACGCGATATCATGGACAGAGCCTGGTTGTTGATATCGTCAAACTCGTCTTTTGTCACGATCCATGGGCCCATGGGGGCAAAGGTGTCAAAACACTTGTAACGTCCCTGATAAGTCAACTTTTCCTGTGAGCCGTCTTCCCGAACGACCGTAATCCACTCGGCCTTTTTCCTCAGTTCATGAGCCGTAATATCGTTGTGAATGGTATATCCGAATATGTAGTCATTGACTTTGTCGCCCGGGATATATTTCCCCGGTTTCCCGATGACCGCGGCCACCTCGACTTCCGGTCCGACGACTCCGATATCCGGGATTTCAATGGGATCGTAAGGGCCGACCACGCACGAAGACAGCTTGATGAAATACGTGGGATGGGGGTTTTCCGGTTTGATCGCGCGTTCCCACGTGTCTTTTCGCGATACCGTTGCACAGAAGAATTTCGGGGGACGCGGAATGGGAGCCTGGAGGGCGATATCATCGAGGGGCAGCGCAAGAGGTCGACCATCACCGTCAACGCGGTGTTTCCCATCAATGACATAAGAAACGGCATCCCGCGCCGCATCGAGAGTACTTTCGCCGCCGGCGATGAATTCGATCATTGATTGTGGAATCATCACGCGGGCGAGGGCGCGGGCTTTGGGTTCTCCCTGTTTGCGAAGTAGTGCCGTGTAGGCCTCGTGGATGTCGATAACAATATTTTCGTCTACAACCGCACCGATTGTGTTCTCGCCGTGTCTTTTCATGGTGCAGAGTTTCATTCTTTCGGATCTCCTTTCATGGTTGCACAGTAATGTCCCGGGCCGGGCGGACAATCCGGACCGAACTGTCGGTTCCCCTATCTCGCAGTACCGGGGCTGTATGTGTGATCATTGTAGTTCTCCCGGCAGGACATGTTCATAATCATGATGAGAGTGCCCCGCCCTCCGGTGGGATAGTAGCGGTGCGGTACTCCTTTCGGAACGTAAATGGTGACGGGTGAGCGGACACTGTATTCCTCGTCGTCGAGCACAACAACCGCCGAGAGTGCTTCATCGCCGCCTGAAAGAAGGATATAGAGCTTGTCCACATCGTGGCAGTGAGACTCGACGTGAGGGGTATACCCGGGTTCAATGTCAGCAATCTGCCTGATAGAAACCCTGATCGGCGATTCGGGTAAGAGACCATCACCGCACATCGTCCATCGCGGCATGGTTTTTCCCATGTTGCGGTCTGTGATGTGACCGCTGTGATTCTCACCCGTGGAATCACGGGGTTCCTGGATACAGTGTGCATATCGTTGTGTGGCATTCATGGTTTGAATTCCTTTATCAAAAGATAGAACATAGTCATTTTGCGAATCGGACAGCTATTTCTGAAGCGATGTCCGGACAGCTTCGAGCGCTTGCTGTGCACCGTTTCGGAAGAAACCAACATCGGTTCCGTAGGCCAGGTAAGTGACACCGCAGTCAATAAGCATGGGCACGTCTTCCTGTCTGATGACGTGCGTTCCCAATTGTTTCCCGTGACGTGACGCGGCCTGGCCGACACGACGGATCCCTTCCACTACTTTTGCATCGCCCGACTGACCGGGTATTCCCAGGGACTGACTCAGGTCGGCGGGACCGACAAAAAGAACGTCGATACCGTCGACGGCGGCAATGGCATCGGCCTGTTCCACGGCGGTCCAACTTTCGATCTGGGCTATTACCAGCTGGTTTTCATTCGATGTCTGGATGTGGTCGGGGCGGGGAATACTTCCGTAACGGGCGCTTCGCGTGGCGAACGAGATGCTGCGGTTGCCGACAGGATAGTATTTCGATGCGGTGACCAGCTTCTGCGCATCCTCGACGGATTCGATCATTGGTGCCTGCACGCCGTCACACCCCATATCGAGGGTTTTTATCACGATATGGTCCTGATTGTCCGGGACGCGGATGATCGTTCCCATGCCGGCGGCATCGGCCGTTGCGATCATACCTTCTGCATGTTGCGTCTCGATAGTAGAGTGTTCCATATCGATGATCACAAAATCATAACCGAGAATTGCCAGCATGTCGACGACGGGCAGGGCGGGTATTTTGACAAAAGTTCCGATGACGATGCCACCTGACGAAATTTTTTCTTTCAGGAGTGTTTTCATGACTTAGTCGTCCTTAACTGCGCTCTGGCGATAATCGGTACGGCGGGGCGTAAATACGTCAATGTTTATACACGTTGTGTCGCCCGTTGCCTCGATGAAATGCGTCACCGATGACGGGATGAAAACGATGCTGCCCGGTGTCATACTGTACGCGGTATCTCCGACAGTGTACCGCGCGGTACCCTCGGCGACGTAGGCGATTTGCTCATAATCGTGGGAGTGAGGTTTCGGCTCATTTCCCGGTTCGACGGCGTTGTAGACGACGGTACAATTCTCCCCGTGGAAAACCTTGCGTCGTATACCGGGGCGAACATCTTCCCATTCCATGGCGTTCCAATTCGGTGCTTTTTGCATTGACATGACATAACTCCTTTACATTCTTATATTCCTAATAAATAGGAAGGATTATCCTGTCCCATAATCCTGATGTCATCCTCGCCGATTCCGTTTTCCAGGAGAAGAGCGATGAACGTTTCCATTCCCTCGACGGGATTTCCATTCCCCTTCTGTCCATAGTCTGAACTGATGATGATGTGTTCCGGCCCCACACGGTGAATGATATCGATAACCCGTTGCAGAGGAATGCAGAAGAATTTTGAATCGGGAACGGAAATGACGGCGTTCAACTCAATGAATGCATTCAGCGAGGACCATGACAGTAGATCATCGTCGGTGGCGTCGACCATATAGTGTGGATGCGTCGCAACAATACGGGAGATGCCCACTTCAGCGGCCGCGCGGATGACGGCATCGACCTCATCCCTGCTTCCGTGTCCCGTGGCGAGAACGACATTCTGGTGACGTGCCATAATTTCCAGTATTGTATAGGCATCCGGAATGAGTTGCCCCGAATCGTCGACGATGACATATTCCGGTTCGGGCACGGTTGCCGCGTGAGTTGTCCCGGGGAATTTCAGGCCGTGACCGCTGTGTTTTACGGCGTGATTTAGTGATGATACCGTCGGCATCCACACAACAGCCGCACCGAACCCGATAGCTGCCTCAAGGGCTTTCGGATTGAGACCCCCAACGGAGCTGTTCAGTGCAATGCTGCCGAATACACGCGTTTCCGTTAGCGGAAGGTGGCTGTTGATGATCCGCGCCGCCGCAACGGACGGTATGTGATGGTCCTTAATGACAACGGCACGGTAACCGGCCGCTGATGCGGCGAGTGCCATGTCCCACGCGTCAATTTCGCGTGCCATGAGGGAGGGACCCGCATGAATATGCATGTCGATGAATCCCTCGAGAAGTTCACGTGCTTTTTTCATATCTCTTTTCTCCTTATCAGCGAATTATCGGTGTTTGCCAGCCATCGTTTTCAGCAAGAATATTTCTCCATTGTCCGGGAAGCTGTATCGGCTTGTGAACGCAATAGGCATTTCCGAACCCCCATGTGGAAACATAGGCAAACATGTACGGTCCCGGCGCGCCGGTAACGATAATCTTTATATTATCAGGCGCAGAGAGAAGCGGTGCAAGCCCATCAGGGTCGTCTTGACAGGTGCTGACGATTGAGTCGGGTATGGGAACACCGCCACAATCCTGGCGCGGCTCCTGCCCGGCGAAAAACTCCCGGCACGGTACCTGAGCCACGTGGTACAGCATTTTTTGAAAATCCCTTCGGGAATATCCCTCTCTTCGTATGGCGTTGTACGCGTTGGGAGAGAGAATAACGAGATTGTCCATTCCCCAGAAATTTGCCTTCTTGTCGTATTTGACGCGGGCCTGTGCTCCCAGGAGCGTAACAAGTTCCTCCGTGGTCGCCCTGTCAGGAGGCATGACTTCCGGTTGCCAGCCGACGGCGGGATAGACACTGACTGTGGGCTGGTCGTATCCGAACCCTTCCGCAACACGGAAGGGCTCCCAGAATTCTTCGTAACAGCCATCATTCTCAGCAAGAAGATGAACGGTTTTAAAGGGACTGCCGATAGCCTTCATGTCGGGATTGCCCGGCCACGCGAGTCCGATGTTGATCATAATAAGGCGTAGAGCCCTGCCGATGGTACTGTTCGCGCGCCATCCCGGACCCAGTGAGCTGAAACTGTCGTTGATATTTAAATCATCGATCAAAGCACCGCCACTGACAATAAGGAGAGGCGATACCATGCCCGCCGTGCATTGAACCCCCAGAAGATCGAAGCGGGGATCGGTGATGGCTTCGACGGCGGCGACGAGAACGGGCATGTACTGAGGCAGACAGCCTGCCATGACGGCATTAACAGCTATTTTGCGGATGGTTGCTTGAGTTCCTCCCGGCATGACAGCACCGATGCTTTCATTCGGATCTCTGTCAACGGCGGCGGTCATGCGCAAGACGGCATCACTGGTTGGTGGAACGAGGGGCAGCCCGTCGCTCCAGCATCGATTGAGGAAGTCCTTTTCCATGAAAGTGGATGCCTTTCCCTCTGCCGTGCCATGGTATGTGAGAAATTCTTTGTCGTGATCGGCATCGATCTGTACTTTCTGCGGGTTGGTTGTCAGCCCATTGATAATTCCCGCGGCGATGCGGGATGGCATATCCGATTTTTCGAGCAATCCCGGCAAAGGAACTGCCGATTCATCAACACAGATCAGGCGGATTGCATCCAGCCCGACTGTTTTCGCGTTTCTCCGCGAATCGACATCAAATCGCTTCATCACAAGCAGCACGGCAGGAATCCCGGCCTTTTCGATTCCGACCACGTCACGCGTAGTCTTGGCGGTACAGGATCCTCAATCGCCGAGGAGCGCGAAAACACCGTCGCACTCGGCCGCTATTTCCTGGAGAACGGGCAATTTCTGTTCTTCCGGGAGGGCAAGAGGGATACGCCAGTGACGGAGGATCATGTCCGGTTCCAGGTTATGCAAAGTCCTCTCAATATGGGGAATCAGTACCTCTCCGCCCCGTTTTGTATTGTTCAGGATGCCGATGGTCTTTCCGCGGAGAGATAAGAGCTTAGGTGCGGGATTGATCGTTGTCGTCGTCTTCGCCCATGTGCCGCGTGGATTGAGAACGGTGAGAATTTCTTGAGTCTTCATTCGTGACGTGGCCTTTCTGTCTTTTTAGTAATATTATCAAATATTTCAGTCGGTTTCGTTGAGTGAATGTGTTTTTGCAGGCTCAACAGAGTGCATCCTCCTGAAGCGTAATTTCTGGCTGATATAGGCCAGAAGGAGACAGATCAAGCCGCTGCTGTTCGTATATAACCCCGGAACGATGAGGAACAAAGCAGCCATTAAGAAAAGTACTCTTTCATACCAGGTCAGCCTGACATCCATGTGACCGATTGCTGCCCACCCGAGGGCGGAGATGCCGGCCATACAGGTGGCCGTGACGGAAACAATGGCAATCGGTTCCCCGACGAGGAGAAGCTGTGGCTGATAGGCGAATATGTAGGGAACAAGGTAGCCGGCGATGGCGAGGCGCATCGACTGCCAGCCGACATCCATCGGGTTTGCCTTGGCGATACCGCCTGCTGCGTAGGATGCGATGGCGACGGGCGGCGTGATGCAGGAAATGACCGAAAAATAAAGGACAAAAAAGTGAGCCACGATAGGGGCAACGCCGAGATCAACCAGGGCCGGGACAATCAGAGCGACAGAAACGAGATATGCGGGCAATGTAGGCAACCCCATGCCGATAATGATGCATGCAATCATTGTCAGAAAGAGGGCTGCAGGCAGATAGCCATGTGACAGGAAGAGCAGTAATCCCGTAATTTTCAAGCCAAACCCCGTGAGGGTGATGACGCCGACAATAATTCCAGCACAGGCGACGGTAATGGTGACGGGAACGAGGTTTTTCGCTCCGACGGCCAGAGCATTCACTATTTTTTTCACGAGCTCCAGGGACATGTATCTGATACCGGCAAGAATAACCAATGCAATGGTCATGTACCACGCATAGAGACCTGCAGTCATCGGTGAATAACCGACAATGAGTGCATACACAACAATAATCAGGGGCAGGGCGAGGAACCACTTCTTTATCACGGATATGATGGTAGGCAGTTCGTCCCTGTTGAGGCCTTGCAACCCCAGTCGTGATGCTTCCGCGTCGACCATGATGAAGAGAGAAAGATAATACATGAAAGCTGGCAGGAAGGCGGCAAAGGCGACACTCACGTAAGGTA
>Ga0272443_10004232_pt1 | contig 15916 bp, 10 predicted proteins | sample SSMAcet12_FD_193581 | JGI IMG/M metagenome (GOLD analysis project Ga0272443, IMG submission 193581) | Marine sediment archaeal communities from Little Sippewissett salt marsh, Falmouth, MA, United States - SSM-Acet-12 | ecosystem: Environmental > Aquatic > Marine > Wetlands > Sediment ...
GTTCTGAGCCACCGCCTGCATCGCTTTGCCCGGCTTCGTCTTCTGAATGAACAGGTTCAGCGCCAGGATCACTGCGATCGCGATGACGATCGTCCAGACGTGCTGCCGCGACAGCACGATCGATCCAATCCGGTACGGCAGCATCCCGAAGATCCTGGGAAACGGCTTGCATTGCGCCGACCAGAACGCAGCAATCGTGTTGCTGGCCAGGAAGCTCAGTGCGATCGTCGCCACGATAAGCGTCGTCTGCGACCGATGGATCAGCGGCTGAATGACGCCCCGCTTCACCACGTATCCCAACAGAAACGCGGTCATCACAACGGTCGCCAGAAGTGCCCAGACGAACGGGACGCCGAGGGAGACCAGAATGAACATCAGCACCGCCGAGACGGTGATGAAGTCCCCCTGGGCGAAGTTGACCGTCCGCGAGGCCTGCCAGAGCAGAGTGAACCCGATCGCGACCAACGAGTAGATCGCCCCGATCGCGATGCCCGACACGACTAGCTGGATGAACATGACCACCTCTGTTCCGACACCGTTCGCAGAACGCTCCTCGTCTCCGCCACCGTCAGCTGACCCGCGGCGGCCTCTCCCTCCACCGCGCAGTACGTGAACGACGCCCCGAGGACGCAGGCCAGCGGCCGCGACGCGGCGCCATGAGGTCCGAGCGCGATCGCCGCGTACGGGGCGTCCACAACCTGGCGCATTTCCAGCACAGTCCGCAGGACGGTCAGGAGATCCTCGTGCGACGTAGCGCGCACCGCGAGCTTCACCAGATCGGGGGAGAGCTTCGCGACCCCGCGCAGGCCTTCGATCAGCGTCCCCATCGGCGGCGTCTTCTGCATGTCCTCGTAGCCGACCAGAACCGGAGTCCCGTGCTTCCGCGCCGTCGACATCAGCCGATCGCGAAGCGCCGGCTCGGCGAGGTACTCGATGTCGACCGCCGTCGCACCGGCCTCGCTCGCCGCCTCGAGCCGCTCAATCCGCTCCGTCTCCGAGCCCTCGAAGTGCCCGCCGAACCGCGGCGTCCGGCAGGCGACGATGTGCGGAGCCTCGACCCGATGGACGAGCGCCACGACATCGTCCGGACCCGCCAAACGATCGATCCGAAGCTCAACACAGTCGGCTCCCGCCGCCCGGACACGATCGACGCCTCGCAGCATCCCATCCACCGAATCGGAGAGAGCTGTCGCCACGAGCACCGCCCCGCCGCCGATCTGAAGCCCCCCGACGCGCGCAGCCCTCATCCCTACGAGTCCTCCGCCAGCGATTGCTCGTACTTCTCGTTGCGGACGATCGACACCTCGATCCCCGATCCCTCGACGATCTTCACCGTGTGCTTCAGCCGCGGCGGAATGAACACCGTCGCCGGGCTCTCCACCGTGTGAACCTCGTCCCCCAACGTCACCTGGAACGTGATTCCTGGCGACGGGAACACGTATGCCTGCGACACATCGTGAGCATGGATCCCCACGTACTCAGGGCCGGGCGGATGCTCTACGTCGATGTGATGGATGAAGATGTTCAGGTCCGCTTCTCCGACCATGTCGGTGTTCAGGAACGCCATCAGTGGTCCGAGCGAGTTCATCACCGCGCGGTCGTGATGGATCAACGGGCGATCGCCCCAGTCGAACGGCTTGACGATGTACTTCCCGTGGTTTCCCATGGTGCCCCCCTTCCGGTCCTGGCCGCCACTACCCGTAGTAGCCCTTTCGCAAGATGCACACCTCGATCCCCTTCCCCGAGAGGATCTTCAAGTTGTGCCTCAACCCCGGAGGGATGAACACCGTCGCCGGGCTTTCGGCCTGGTGGGTCTCGTCGCCGAGGACAACCTCGAACCGGAGCCCCGCCTCCGGGAAGACGTACGCCTGCGAAACATCGTGCGTGTGGACGTCCACGTAGTCGGGCGCCTCGTCTCCCGAGACCTCGATGTGGTGAACGAAGATGTTCAGGTCCGCGCCGTCGACCATCTCCCGATTGAGGAAGGCGATCAACGGGCCGAGTTCGGCCAGTCCGTTCGTGCTGTGGAACACGAGATCGCGATCCTCCCAATCGAACGGCTTCACGATCAACTTCTCGTACTCACCCATCTACGCTTCCTTTCTGTGGTCCTGCGCTTCCGCCACCATCGCGTGATCGATCAGTACCAGTGCGGTCATCGCCTCGACGATCGGGATGATCCGCGGGACGATCGTCGGATCGGTCGCCGTCGCGCACCGGAACGATGCCGGTTTCCTGGCGACCATATCGATGGTCCTCTGCTCGATCGCGATCGTCGGCGTTGGCTTCACGGCCAAACGGACCACGACGTCCTCGCCCGTCGAGATCCCCCCCAGAATGCCGCCAGCGTGGTTCGTCTCGAATCGGATCGCCAGCCCATCGATCACGGGCACGTCGTTGTTCTCGCTTCCGGTCATCTCGGCCACAGCGAAGCCGGCGCCGATCTCGACCCCCTTGACGCTCCCGATGCTCATCAGCGCCCGAGCGAGATTCGCGTCGAGCTTGTCGAAGACCGGTTCCCCCCACCCGGCCGGGACGCCGCGCGCGACGATCTCGACGATGCCGCCGATGCTTTCACCGGCCGCCTTCGCCTCGAGCGCGCGTGCGAGCATTCGCTCGCCCGCGTCCGTATCCGGACACCGAACCGGCGGATCGTCAGCGTGTCGCCGGATCCGCTCGTACGACAGGTCCGGGCACCGAACCCCCCCGAGCATCTTCGTGTACGCGACGATCTCGACCCCGCGTTCTGCCAGCAGCTTCTTCGCGATCGCTCCGGCGGCGACGCGCATCGCGGTCTCCCGCCCGTTCGCCCTCCCGTCGGCGACCCAGTCGCGATGGACACCGTACTTCGCGAAGTACGTGTACGTCGCGTGTCCGGGCTTCATGACATCCTTCTCTGCAACGTAGGAAGCGATCCGCTCCGGCGTCGCCCACTCGTTGTCGATCACGAGCGCGACCGGCGCTCCCGTCGCGACGCCGTCGAGCGTCCCGGACAGGATCCGCACCTTGTCCGATTCGATCCTCGGGGTCGCGATCTCGCTCTGCCCCGGCTTCCTGCGATCGAGATCGGCCTGGAGATCCTCCTCCCGCAACGCCAGCCCGGCCGGGACGCCCTCGACGATCCCCGCCAGCGCCGGGCCGAACGCTTCACCCGCCGTCGTGATCCGGAATACCCTACCGAACGTGTTCCCCAACATAGCGGCCTCCCCGCCCTACCCCGTCTCGATTCGGGCGCCAATCCCGGCCATCGAGGGCACAAACGTGGGGTAGGTAATACGCGCCGATTCCGCGCCCCGAATCTCCGTCGTCCCGTCCGCAATCAGCCCGGCGACGGCGAGCGCCATCACGACCCGGTGATCGTCGTGCCCCTCGACCGCTGCGCCGCGCAGGCGGCTCTTGCGAACGACGAGCCCGTCGGGCCGCTCCTCGATGTCCGCTCCCATCTTGGAGAGTTCCTCGCGCATCACGGAGATCCGATCCGTCTCCTTGATGCGCGCCATCGCAACGTTCTCCAACACCGTTTCCCCCTCAGCCACGCAGCCGACAACGGCGAGGATCGGGAGCGCATCCGGTGCGCCCGACAGGTCGATCCGACAGCCGCGCAACCCACCCGAACGGCGGATCGACACGTCCGATGTCCCGATCTCGAGCGACGCACCCATCTCCGCCAGGATGTCGAAGATCACCTTGTCCCCCTGGCTGTCGGAGAAGTCGAGGCCTTGAAGGGTAACGCTGTCGCCGGCCGCCAGAACCGCGGCGCAGGCAGGAAAGGCCGCCGACGAGAAGTCCGCAGCAATCGTTCGGCGAACCGGTCGGTAGCTCTGCCCTCCGGGGATCTCGAACCGTGTCATCGACTCGTTGGCATCGAACTCGATGCCGGCGGCCCGCAGCCAGTCGAGCGTCATGCGCACATACCCCTTCTCGTTCAGCTCGCCGTCGATGCGGAGGATCGACCGCTTCGACGCGAGCGGACATGCGATGAGTAGCGGGGTCAGGTAGATCGAGGTGGTCCCGTCGACACTGGCCTCGCCTCCGATGAGCGGCCCGCGCACGGCGATCGGAGCCGTCCCGTCCGGTCCGGCCCGTTCAACGTTCGCTCCGAGCTGCTCGAGCGAGCGAAGAAGCGGGCCGAACGGCCGCGTCCGGATGCTCGCGTCGCCGTCCAACCCGACCGTCGACGCGCCGGTCGAACAGAGCCCGATCAGGTTCCCGAGCGTGGTTCCGGAGTTTCCGACGTCGAGTTCGGTCCGGTCCCGAGGCAGGCGCCCCCCGACCCCGATGATCCTCCAGCTTCGGGCACTTCTCTCAATCACGGCACCCAGCGCCGAGCAACAGGAAACCGACGACTGGGTGTCTGCCGCATCGAGCGGGTCGAACAGGAGCGATACCCCACCAGCAATCGTCCCGATCACCACACCACGGATGGTATGCGACTTCGAGGTCGGGATCCGGACCGATCCGCTCAGCGTCGAACGTTGCACCGTGACGATCACGCGTATCTTCCTTTCAGCGGGCGGTCCTCGCACCGGGCGGCTCCAGCCACCGGTGCGCGACGGGCCGCACCGTCGCCTGGGATAGTCTTGCGGGGATCGCGCGCGCGGCCCGGTCCCCGCAAGTTCCTTTCCTACAGCCTTTGCCGTGCTTCTGTTAGTTCGTTCCTACTCCTGTGACGAGATAACCTCGACGATCACCTGCTCGCCGTTCTCGATCCTGACGAGGAACAGGTCGCGGTCGACGGTGCCGTCCTCTCGATACGACGTATCGACGAAGACGTTCGGCTCCATCTCCGTGGTGATCGTGTTCTCGTGCAGCCACGTCCGAACCAGATCAGCGTCGAAGGCTCCGACCTCTTCGATCGCCGTCTTCAGCGTGTAGACCGCGACGTACCCCTTCATCGCGTCGTGCGACGGGATCTCGCCGTAGAGGAGCTGATACGTGTCGGCGAAATCCTTGATCGGCGGATACGCGTAGGACCACGTGGACGCCCCCATCACGCCCTCCATCGCTTCGCCACCGAGGCTGAGCGCGAGGGAGCTCAGCAGCGGACTGTAGCCGACAACTTGGAGATCGATGCCGAGCGTTCGGAGCTGGATCATGAACCGTGCGTTCTCCTCTTCGTGTCCGTAAAGGAAAATCGTGTCCACGCCCATGTTCTGGATGCGCGCGATCTCGCCGGCAAAGTCCGCCTGCGCCGTCTGGATCGCGATTCCTTCGAACGCTACACCGTTCTCCTCGGCCGCTTCCTTCAGGATGTCTCGCCCGTCACTCCCCATCTCGTCGTTCGTGTAGACCATCACGACGCTCGACACGCCGACGTCCTCGACCATCCAGCGCACCATCCACGGGAAGACGTTCCGATTGATCGGCGACGTCGCGAAGACGTTGTAGTTGCCCTGCTCGTAGATTGACGTCGACGCCGACCCCACGAACTGGATGATCCCGGCATCCTCGAGCGTATCCATGTTGGCGATGGTCGAGGAGCTGTAGATCGTGCCGAAGACGGCAAATGGCTCCTTCGTCACTGCGTACTGCATGGCGGCGACGGACACCGGTGGACGGCTCTCCGTGTCGACGAGGAAGTACTCGACCGGACGGCCGAGGATCCCGCCGGCGTTGTTGATCTCGTTGAATGCAAGTAGGATGCCGTTTCGCCACATGGCTCCGTTGTTCGCCCCGGATCCGCTGAGCTCGCAGACGATCCCGAACTCGACCGGCTCGGCGTCCTGCGCGAGGACGGACCCGGCAAGCAGAAGCGACATTGCGATTGCTGCCAGAACACTACCCATTCCAAACCTACGTAGCATGCGTGACCTCCTTGACCCACTACTCCGTTCCCGGTTGCTGACGGCTACGTGTTGTGTGGTGCGCACCACCCCCTTGGCAATCGAGCGCCTTGGACCCGCCGCGAACCGCACCGAGAACCCACGTCCGATAGCGTGGCGTAGAGATACAGTATGGGGTCTTCGATTGTGCGTGAGGGCGTGGGAAGAGGAGAGACGACGTGGCGCGGCTTTGACATAGTCAAAATCGGCTTCACATATATCATGCCGGCACCAACATAGTCGAAACCAACCCGCCCGTCAAGAGGAGGATCCCTCACGTTGTCCTCGAAACGACAAGCGGCTGGGCACACCTCCGATCGCCGCACCCCGGTCGGCGTCCTCGCCGCGGCCGTACCGGCTTCTCACGGCACCCGGCGCCTGACTTGCTTCCCCCCTCGACCCGCGGTACGGTCTTCGGAACTCGCACAAGGGGAGATCATGCTCTACTCGAAAACGTCGAAGTACGCGGTGCTCGCACTCGCAGAGATCGCCTCACAGGAGGACACTCGCCTCATTTCCACGAGGCGCATCGCGGAAGCGACATCCTCTCCGTACCCGTTGCTTGCTAAGATCGTCAATCAACTGCGTCGGGCCGGCCTCGTCGTGGCCACACGCGGCAAGCGGGGCGGCATCCGCCTGGCCCGGCCGGCGACCGAGATCACGATCAAGGACGTTGTCATCGCACTCGACGGCCCGGCGATGCTCAACGATTGCCCGCTGTTTCTCGGTCCGTGCAGCTGCGACAGGCAGTGCTCTCTTCATCCGATCTGGAAACCGGCCCGTGATGCGGTCGTGGCTTTCCTCGAGAGCACGACAATCCAGGAGGTCGCTAACGCGCGCGCGGGATCGGAGCATTCCGCGAAGTAGGTCCCGCACTCGACGCTCCCGCACGGTGCACGCGTCCCCTCGCCTCTGGACAGGCTCCAGCAGCAACCGGCCTCCGCGAGCTATGCTTGAACCCGACCATGTCGATCCTCGAGCGACTCCAGAACGAAACCCACGACTACTTGGCCGAGCACGTCGTCCTCCAGGACGCGGCGCATCGCATCCTGTGGCTCAATGACGCCGCGGCGCGATCGACCGGTCGATCCAGAGACGAAATCATCGGCAGGACCTGCTTTGGCCTCTGGCCGGCACGCAGTACCCCGTGCCCGGACTGCCCCGTCACCGAGGCGCTGGACACGGACGAGGTGTGCAGGAGGGAGATGCAGACGCCCAACGGTCGCATCTGGCTCATTACGGGGATTCCCGTCCGCGAAGGTGCACGGGCCCCGGATCGAGTCATCGAAATCACGCGCGACATCACCGATCTGCGCGAGATGCGGCGCGAACTGGCCGATCGGTCCGCAAGCCTTCAGAGCCTCTTCGACAACTCGCGCGACCCGGTCTACGTGACCACGCGGAGCGGTCGCTTCGTCTCCGTCAACCAGGCAATGGTCGACCTGTTCGAGTATTCGCGCAACGACCTCATGGGGCTGACCGCGACCGGGCTCTACGCCGATCCCGACGAACGGGCGCGCTTCCAGAACGCGATCGACCGGGACGGGAGCGTCAAGGATTTCCCCGTGCATCTGGTCGCGAGGGACGGGCGAACGCTCGATTGTCTGCTGACGTCAAGCGCACGATGTGAGGACGGGCGGGTCGTCGGATACCAAGGGATCATCCGTGACGTGACCCGCGACCGCCTCTTCACGCGGTCGATCCAATCGGCGCTGAACGGTACGATCGCGGCCCTCGGACAGACCGTGGAGATGCGAGACTCCTACACTTCCCGGCATCAACGCCGGGTCACCGAGCTCGCCGTCCGCATTGCCGACCGCCTCGCGCTCTCCGACGACGATGTCGAGTGCGTTCGCGTCGCCGGCCTGATGCACGACATCGGAAAACTGTCGGTCCCCGCTGAGATTCTCGCCAAACCGTCTCGATTGACCGACACGGAGTTCGGGATCATCCAGCAGCACCCCCAGACGGCCTACGAGATTCTCAGTCCCGTTGACTTCCCCTGGCCGGTCGCGACGATCATCCTGCAGCATCACGAGCGGCTCGATGGCTCGGGCTACCCGGGCGGCCTTGGCCGACAGGCGATCGACCTGAAGGCACAGGTGCTCGCCGTCGCCGATGTCGTCGAAGCCATGGCAGCCCACCGCCCCTATCGACCAGCCCTTGGGATCGATGCAGCGCTCGAGGAGATCCGCACCGAACGTGGGACGCTTTACGACGTGGCGGTGGCCGACGCCTGCATCGAGCTGTTCGATTCGCGTGAGTTTTCCTTCACCGACGACGATCGGATCTGACGCGTCTCGAGCCCACTTGCGGGGCCTTACCGACTCCGCCTCAACGCGCTCGACACCCTTTGGGAATTCGCCCCCAGCTCACGGGGGACCGGCTCCGATCGGCCGGGCTGTGCGTCAGCCGCTTGAGAGGACGGACCCGGATCCGCACCACCGCAGCGCGGAACGAGGCGACCCACGAGAAGGACCTGTGTGACGAACGTTACCGACCGACGGGTCCCGGAGAGCTATACTCGGGATCTGGACGGGAAAAGGTCTCTTCCATCATTGGCTCGGGTCAAGGAGGCGGCGATGCGCAAGAAGGGCGTGCTGCTTGGTGTCTCGGCTGTGCTTGCCCTCATGATCGTTCTGCCGGCGAGCGGGCAGGTCGACGGTGGCGGTCGCTGCTGGACGGACCGCGAGACGATCTACATCCATGGAAACAAAGGATTCACGCCTCAGAACGGCGTCACATCCGGTTGCGGAACGAAGGATGCACCCTACGTCATCGAGGGATGGCGCATCATCACGTGCGGTGCCGACTTCGGGGTCAATATCGAGAGCACGTCCGCGCATTTCGTCATCCGCAACTGTGTTATCGAGGGAGCGTCGGCCGGCGTTCGCCTCCTCAACGCGTCGAACGGCTCGATCGAGGGCTGCCTGTTGCTGCGCAACGAGCGCGGCATCCTGCTGGAGAACTCGCGCTTCAACGGCATCGTCGCGAACCTGTTCGCTGAGAACCGGATCGGCGCCGAGTTGACGCTGGGCTCCCGGGACAACACCGTCACCCGGAACAGCTTCGTCCTGAACGCTCGATCGGCACACGATCCGGGTGGACGAAACCTCTGGTACTGCGGCGTAGTCGGCAACTACTGGAGCGACTACGAAGGCGCCGACGCTGACTGCAACGGCGTCGGCGACAGGCCGTACGCCGCACCGGTGGTCGATCGATATCCGCTCGTCGCTTCGCCGTGGCAATGCACCCTGCCGGTCACCGAGATCTCGGCGTCGCATTGCGATGCGAGCACCACAGTGCTCAAGGTAATCTCCCCCTCGGGTGTGCCGTGTGCGCCGTCTGGCTGTGCGCCGATCTGCGCCCCCGTCTGCCGACCGACCGTCGCCGCATGCGCCAATCGGATCCTGACGTGCGCCTGCCCCGAGGCAACGCTCAGCGCCGATTTCTGCCCCAGCCGACCGTCGTGCGAGCCGTGTTCCGTCGAGTGGACGAGAGCGGGATTCGGCGTCGTTGGAACCTCCCTGTCCATCACCGTCAGCGAGCCGGGGACCTACACGGTCAGAGTCACCGGAGCCGACGGCTGCTGTGCGACCGACACCGTCATCGTCACGGCGGACACCGACACCCCTGCCGTGTCGGCGACGGTGAATCACGCACTCACGTGCGCGACGCCCGAGGCGACGCTCGAGGCTCACGTCTCCGGCGGATGTCCCCCGTACGCCTTCGAGTGGATCCGTGGCGGAGCGATCGTCGGACGTGACGCTTGCATCACCGTCGACAGGGCGGGCACCTACACCGCTCGCGTCACCGGCGCGAACGGTTGTTCGTCGATCGCAGCCGTTGCCGTTACCGAGGACATCGGCGGGCCGAAGGTGGATGTCACGGCCGACGATCTCCTCTGCTGCGCTGTCCCCGAGACGACCCTCCGCGCATCGGCAACCGGCGGGAGGCCGCCGTACCTGTACGAATGGCGAAGTGCGAACGGCAATCTCATCGGGAGCGGCCCGACCGCCGTCGTCGGTGTCGCGGGAACCTACACCGTTATCGTCACCGGCGACAACGGCTGCTCGTCGACCGGGACCGTCATCGTCACCGAGGACATCGAAGCACCGGTCGTCGAAGCGCTCGTCGATGGGGTCATCACGTGCGATGTCGGGGACGTCAACCTCACGGCGAACATCTCCCGGGGAAGACCCCCGTACTCGATCGAGTGGTCGACCCCAAGCGGCAGTACCCTCTGCCGCTCCGCGAGGATCACCGTCGACGAGCCAGGGACGTACACTGTCACGGTGACCGGCGCGAACGGATGCTCGTCGAGCGACTCCATCGTCGTCGAACAGGACACGGAGCCGCCGCTCGTCGACGCGGGACCCGACCGGCTGCTTACGCTCGAGGTCGCCGAGGTCGTCCTGACGGCGTCGATCACGCGCTGCCCCGGTCCCTACACGGTGACGTGGGTGGACACGCTGGGTGACGTCGTCGGTCACGCCGAGTCGCTCACCGTCATCCGCCCCGGCATCTACACGGTTACGGTCGTTCGCGACACCGGCTGCTTCGCGACCGACGAAGTCACGGTCACTTCGGACTTCGTCAGCGAGGTCGTTGTGACGTCGAACATCGACGGGCTCGCCGTGTTCGGGCAACTCACCCTGGACGGTGTCCCGATCCCGGAATCGGTCTTCTACTTCCAGGTCGACTCCACCCAGACCGAAAGCGAGGTCGCCGCAGCGACGATCACGATGACGACCCTCTACGGCGAAGGGTATCGAGCGAACGGGGCCGAGGTGTTCTACATCATCCCGGGCAACGCGACCGTCGCGTTCGGGATCCACAAGGAGCAGTTCATCGCCGGGAAGAAGTACTACCTCCTCCACCTGCCGACTGATCCGCCGGGGGAGGCGGCCGTCGCCTTCTTCTAAGCGCGCATCGAGCAGCAAAGCGGCGCCGCACGGCGGACCGGGCGGCGCCCAGCTACCGTGGAGGTGTCGTCCCGTGGATTCCGTTCGCCTCCAGCAGCTCGCCGTACGTCGACAGGAATCGGTCGCGCGTCGATGACTCGGCGATCGTCGCTGCCTGATCGCGGACGAGTCGGCGCGCTGCTTCCAGATGGTGCGACGCACGCTCGCTCGCATCGGAGGCCCCGAGCACGTGGGACTGCGTGAAGTGGATCTCGATCGCCTCCGGCGAGGTCCGATCCCCGAGAAGCTCGATCGCTTCTGAGGACAGCCGAGCTGCCTGCTCGACCTTCCCCGCCAACAGCCGCGCCCTCGCCAGCGCAGACAACGACCGCATCACGAGCCGCTCCAGGCCCAGCTCCCGGCTGAGGCGCAGCGCGGCCGAGAGCTCAACCTCCGCCACATCGATCTCCCCGATGCACAGGTGAAGCATCCCGAGGTTGAAGTAGCTGATGACCTCGCCTCGCTGGCTTCCGATCTTCGAGTACAGCGCCATCGCCTTGCGGGCGCTCTCCACGGCGGCCAACAGCGCCGCCCGATGCCCATGTCGACGAAACGTCAGCTCGAGCTGCCCGCCGATGCCCAGCGCTCCCCGTGCGATTGCCATGTTGCACAGGCTGTCCGCACAGCCGCTCGCGTCCTCCAACTGCTCGTACACCTCGAGCGCCCGCCGATGCTGCTCGAGCGCCTCGCCGAACGCACCGAGGGCGCTGTACGAATTGCCGAGGTTCGTCAAGCACTTCGCCGATCCGATCGGGTTCCCCATCTCGTGGAACAGCGGCTGCGCCTGCTCGGTGTACTCGATGCACGTCTCGTAGTTCCCGCGGTAGTAGCTGAGCGCCCCGAGGTTTCCGAGGATGTCCGCCTCTCCCTTGCGATCGCCCGACTCGCGGTAGAGCTCCCTCGCCCGGACGAAGTGCTCCATGGCCCGTGGGAGTTCCCCGATGCGTGCAGCGATGATCCCCAGGGACTTCAAGTTCTCGGCCCGTCCGTCGTTCGCGCCAGCGCCACGGAAGGCCTCCAGCGCCTTCTCCAGCATCGCGCGTGCTTCCCTGAACCGGCCCTCCCCCTCGAGGGCGTTCCCGATCCCGGTTAGCGCTCGCGCCGCGCCGGTCGAAGACCCCGCCTCCCGCATGGCGTCAAGTGCGGCCTCCGCCCGCTCCAGCGACTCGTCAAACTGCCCGCACCGCCTGTGGAAGTCGGACCAGAGAAGAAGCACCTCGCCACGCTTCGACGCCCCTCCGGACGCCTCGGCGATCGGCAGCAGGCGCTCGAGATCAAGACGTTCTTCGTCAACGCGCCCAAGGAGCCCAAGGATCCTGGCGCGGCGCTCGAGGACGTCAAACCGCCGCTCGGAGCTACCCCGCCGGTCGAGTTCGTCAATCAGTTCGAGCGCCCGCGCGAAGTGGATCTCCGCCTCAACGTTCGCGTGACGTGCCGCCGCTTGCTTCCCGGCAAGCACGCAGTAGCGACACTCGTTCTCGCCGTGCCCGGCCCGATTCCAGTGAACGACCAGGCGCGGCACGTGCGGCTCCAGGTGGTTCGCGTACGTCTCCTCGAACCAGGTCGCAATGTCCCGGTGAAGCTCGCGACGCTGCTCGAATAGGAGCGTCTCGTACGCGACTTGCTGGGTCACGATGTGCTGGAACGCGTAGCACGGTTCCGGATCCTCCGATTCGAGGACCGTCAAGCGACGTCGCGACGTGTGATCGAGTTGCTCGCGAAGCCGGCCCGTCCCGAAGCCGGCGGGATGAACGTCATGGACCGTTCGCAGCAAGAAGCTTCGTCCGATCACCGCCGCCACCTTGACCGTCAGTTGCTCCTCGGTCGGCAACCGGTCCATTCGTGCCAGGATGACGCCCTCGAGCGTATCCGGGACGGACGAGCTCAGGGCCGCCTCGTCTCCTGCCACAGTGCAGGCTCCGCCCTCGATGACGAGCAGCTCCCGGTCGCGGAGGGCGCCGATCAGCTCGACCGCGAAGAACGGGTTCCCCTCCGCCCTCTCGGCCAGCAGGGAGGCGACGGCCTCCGGAAGCGACAGCGCGGAGAGCCCGAGCCGTGCCGCCGCAATCTCGACCGTCTCCGCCGGGGGAAGAGATCCGAGCGTCAGCGTCTGCGCACCGCTCATCGCTGCAAGAGCGGCGTACTGAGGCGGCACGACGTCGCCATGCGGCCGATGGCTGACCACGACCAGCGCCGGGCGGTGAGCGAGCGTTCGAGCCACGGAGATCGCGAGATCCCAGGACAGCGAGTCTAGCCAGTGCGCATCCTCGACGACCAGCAACAGCGGAGCGACGGACGCTCGGTGCGTCAGAAGATCCCCAATCAGCGCCGCGAGCCCGCCCGCCCGAACCTCGGGGCCGAGCGACTCGGTCCAGCGGGACTCGGGGACCGCCAACTCGAGAATGTCGTTTAGCAGCGGAGCCCGTTCGACGGCGCCCGGATCGAACGCGTTGATCCCCTCGAGAACGCGCGCGCGGGCGACGTCCGGCTCGTCCGCTCCGTCAATCCCGAAGAGGCCGCCCAGCAGTTCCCGCCACACGCGATACGGGGTGCGGGACTCGATGGAGTCCGCAGCGCCGAACAGCGTCGTGAAGCCGTCCGACGTAGCCCGGCGGGCGATCTCCTCGATCAGCCGGCTCTTCCCGATTCCCGCCTCTCCTTCGATCAGCAGGATCCTTCTCGCTCCACCCTTCGTCTCGCGCAGCGTCCGCGCGACGACCGCCAGCTCCGACCGCCGCCCGATCAACCCGTCCGACGCCGCGACCGCGGCCGCTGGCTCGGTGGTCTGCCTCCGTCGCCGAGGTCGATAGACCGGCTGCGGACGATCCAGCCCTTTGAGCGTCACCGCCGGCAGCGTGTCGAACGTCCAGCGCCGCTTGGCTGCCTCGTGGATCGCATCGCTGCAGCGGATCTCTCCGATCGGTGCCGCCGCCATGAGCCGGGCGGCGAGGTTCACCGCGTCTCCGAGCGCGCCGTAGGTTCGGCGGGTCTCTCCCCCGTACGCCCCGACTCGGGCCCGTCCGTGGCTGACGCCGATCTGGAGCCCGCCGACGAATCCGAGAGCCGGCGGCGGCGTCACGAGCCGCATCGCCGCCGCGACCGCACGCTGCCGATCGTCCTCGTGCGCCTCGAGCGCGCCGAAGACGACGTACAGGTGGCTTCCCTTGTCAGCGGTCGTCAACAACAGAACGTGGCCGCCGTACCGCTCGGCCACCGCCTGAACCCACCGAGTAAACGCATCGAGCTTCTCGCCAGCGTCCCGGTCGTTATCGTAGTCGATCCCGACGAAGCGGAGGAACAGCACCGAGACAGGTCGGAGCTCCGCGAGAAACTCTCCCTGTCCCGCCTCGACCCGATCGAACACGGCACGATGCAAGTACGGCCGAAGCCGTTCGGGCGTCAGCCCGTCCTCCGGAAGATCCTTCCAGGGAGCCGGGCGGACGTTCTCACGAACGCCTGCGATGACCGCGCATCGGCCGCGCCACGCGTCGGCCACCAGCTGCCTTCCGATCTTCCGGCCGACCTCCGGCGCGCCGAGGACCTCCCCGCGTTCCGCGAGGTGCTCCGCTTGCGTCAGTCGATCCACCGTCGCGCCGACGAGCACGTCCATCCGCCGGATCTCGGGATCGCCGACCACGAATCGACGCACCGGCCCGACGGCCACGGCGGCCTTCATCCGCAGCGAGATCCTCCCTCCCTGAGGCGAGGCAATCGCCGTGAATCGGACCATTGCTCGCTGCATCTGCAGCCCGCAGGCGACGGCACGCAGCCCTTGATCGTCGGGGAAGAAGGCGGTCAGCGCGTCTCCGATGAAGCAGATGACGCTCCCCCCGAAGTGGTGGACGCGCGAGACCAACCGGGTGTAAACCTCGTTCAGCAGCCTCGTGAGCTCCTCCGCGCCACGTCGCGTTCCAAGCCCCGCGACCAGCGCCTCGGTCAGCGGGGTGAACCCGGAGATGTCCGCCAGGAGGACCGATCCAGCGGTCTCGATCGGCAGCGCATCCCCAGCGGCCAGCGCCATCCGCCGGTCCATCGGCAGGTACGCCCCCAATACCTCGACCGTCATGGAGCCTCCCGTGCTCGAATGAAATGGCGGTCCGCGACCGGCGCCGCGCTCCCCTCATTGCTGCCGGATTCCAGCGTACTCGTGAGCGTGGCGGCAGGGCAAGTTCGCGATCCCGGACCACCTCTTACGGGAGGAACTCGCGGTACCGCATGCACGGCGTCCAGGAGCCGAGCGGTCGCTCGCATCCCTTGCAGGAGTTCTGTCCTTGGCGCCGTCTGCAGTACGTATTCACGACGTAGTCGAAGATCGTTGCGTTGCGGACGGCGAAAGCAATCTCGTCGGCGACCGACACGAGAATTAACCGCTCATCGGATGTGAACGGCCCGCCGTCGACCCGATTGAGCACCTCGAGGACGCCGACCGGTTCGTCGCCGGCGACGAGCGGGATCGCGATCAGGTTCCGCGTGCGGTATCCGGTCTTCATGTCAATCTGCTCGTAGAACCGCGGATCGGTCTCGACATCGTTGACGATCTCCGCCTCCAGCGTTTCGAGCACTCGGCCGGCGACCCCCTCGCTCGCTGGGAAGGTGGAGCCGCCGAGCAGCGGCTTCGCCGATCCCTCGACGCGGTAGAACTCGAAGTTCTCCTTCGCCTCATCGAGAAGGAGGATCGAAGCCGCTTCGGCCGACGCGGCCTCCATGCTGCAGTACAGTGCGATCTCCAGTAGCTCGGCAAGGTCCACCGATTTCGCGAGCATCGAACTGACCGTGAGATACGTGTTCAGATGCAGTAGTTTCCGCTCCGCACTGGCCTGGGCGGCGAGCCGATCCGCGACGCGACCGAGCGTCGCCAGCAGTCGGCGCCAGACACCGCTCGCCGCGATCGAGCCACCGTCCGTCCCCGCGAGGCCGATCATCCCGATGACGCGGCCGTCGACGGGAAGTCCGTGGAGCGCGTACGCGGTCGAATCAGACGGAACGCGGTCTTCGCCGAGCGCATCGAACCATTCGTCGAGTGCCGCGCCGACCGCGGGAATCTCGTCGTCGGATAGCCCGTGGAAGGCTGAGTGAGGCGTGGGAAGGCGCGGGTCCGATATGTAGACGAACGCACCGTCCGCCCCCGCG
>Ga0272443_10004234_pt1 | contig 15911 bp, 16 predicted proteins | sample SSMAcet12_FD_193581 | JGI IMG/M metagenome (GOLD analysis project Ga0272443, IMG submission 193581) | Marine sediment archaeal communities from Little Sippewissett salt marsh, Falmouth, MA, United States - SSM-Acet-12 | ecosystem: Environmental > Aquatic > Marine > Wetlands > Sediment ...
ATGGTTCCATATGTACTTCTAAAAGGAACCCTCCTCCTATAGCAGGGATAACATTGCAGCAATATGAATTATAAGCCCATACTGTCGGCGGAAATAAATCCTGGTAAGGATAGCTGTTCATGAAAGTTGGTTGAGCAGAAAGGAATGCTGCTGTTGAAATAAGAAAAGTGATAGTAAAATAAATCTTTCTTAGTGATGTCATATATTGTCCTTTATATAATTTTTTCACATTAATATGTTTTGGTATCACAAAATTTTAAGTTTCCATTTACTACATAATCGCAATGTTGTGTAATAATTACATCTTCTACCCAATATTTATAATCCATGTATGGTTGCTGGAATGGTCTGTAGGTCTTTGTCCAGGTATCAGCGGCTGTGAGCCGAATAGAAAACGCAAATTGTAAAATTAAAATGAAAAAATTACGAGAACTTTTTTTGGCTTCATCAGAACCTCCGGTCGTTAATTCTTATTCGGATTTCTGTTTTTTTATTATGTCTTGTCAAATATCATTTGATCTTAGTTACTTTTTTTACTGTTGTGTAATTATCACCTTCTATCTTAAGAAAGTATATACCATTGTTCGCCTCCTTCCCATCGAAAGATGTCCCATCCCAGGTTTTTTTTCCTGAGAGTGAATTATCTTTAGATAACTTTATCTGGTTAACCAGTTCTCCTTTGATATTATATATTGTAATAGTGCAATCTTTATACTGATATGGCAAGTTGTATTGGATGTGAATCGAGGAGAAAAACGGATTTGGATATGCATTTATAATTTCATTAACAAATTGGAGATTATCATCAATTGAAAGAAAGTTCCCATTATTATCAGTTTTTGTAAGTGCAATTCGATAATCATTTGATCCGGGTCTTGAAAGAAAAATATATCCTCCTTCTATTTTTTGGAAACTATTATCTCCACTTGGCCTGTATCCATAAATTAATTTTTCGTAGCTTATATTCCCATTATAGTCAGTTTTAATCATCTTCGCTTCACCATAGCATCCTCCATAAGCATTTAATTCTGTTATATCATCATATAAAGAAAGAAACGGTGAAAAAACAGCTGCGTGAATGTTTTTTGTCCATAGAGTATCACCATTAGGATAGAGATATGATAAAAAACCATATCCATATACTGGCGCAGGTGCGCCTATTACCCCTCCCACAAGGATATTTCCCTCATCAGTTTCAATAATACAATTTCCCTGGTCGTGTTCCCCGAGTCCCTCAAAGGTTCGTGTCCAGAGCGAATCACCAAGTGAATCAGTTCTTATGACTAAAATATTATAATTATCGTAATCCACTCCTGTCAATACATAGTCCCCATTAGTACATTCATCTACCGAATAAGCAATACTCGTCCCCACATCTATGATCTTCGTCCAGAGCGTCGTACCATCTTCAGTTATCTTTCTCAATGTTGCATTGTAATCAGACCTGCCTGCAAGTATAATATTCCCATCCTGTGTGTTATGCATTGAAAATACACCAAAGTCATTACCATAGGGCAAATCCCATAATCTGTTTCCTTCCGAATCCCTCCTCATTATATACCTATCTCCGCCAAATCCCTGATATCCAATGGTGAGGAAACCTCCATCAGAAGTTTCAACAAATTCAACCGAATACCCGTTGTAACTCATAAAATCCACACTATCTTTGAGTGCCCACAGCATATTCCCATCGCTGTCTGTCTTCATAAGAAATCCCCACTCTTCAGAATAAAATTCATCATAGAGCCCAAAACTCCCACTCACCACGTAGCCACTATCTTGTGTTACAATCACATCTTCCACATAATATTTATCTTCCATGTATGGTTCCTGGAATGGACTGTAGGTCTTTACCCATGTATCTGAAGAAAGGTAAAAGGTAAATGGTAAAAGGCAAAAGGTAAAAATAATGGTAATTTTCTTTATTGTTTTCATATTGCTATCCTTTATTAATAATCTAAAATTATATTTCATTCTTATCCTTTATATAATTTTTCACATTAATATAATTTTGGTATCACAAAATTTTAAGTTTCCATTTACTACATAATCATACATATTGTATGAATATCAAATTTTCTACCCAATATTTATCATCCAAGTATGGTTGTTGAAAAGGTCTGTAGGTCTTTACCCATGTGTCTGAAGCAAATAATCTTATGGATAATAATAGTATGAGAATCGATTGAATTAGTAATGTTTTAAATATTCTGTTCATAATGACCTTATTGTTAGTGAAATCTTAATATTTCTCATGTTTTCGAGATGTTCTTCATAAAATATCATAATCAATCCACAATTTTAAAACCACTACACGAGAAGCTATAAATAAATTTTCTCAAAAAAGATGCAATTCTTTTCCATATTTTTCCCTATCAGTTCATTAACACGTTTTATACAATCCAAACCAAAGGCATAACATTTATTTGTTATTATTATAATCACGTCAAATATTTTTAAAATTTGCACTAACTGAAAATTCATATTTAATTTAATGTCTGATTATTATGTACAAAAGCTAGAGAAACGACAAAGAATTGGGTTTTAATTATATCATTGTAATGCGTGAAACAACGATGTTTATAACATACGTTATAATTTCCTTCACAAGCTTAATGAGACGAGGTTTTAGCTTAAAATATTTCTATATCATCATATAACATTTCCATCAAGGAAATTTAATAAATCCTTTAATACAAGCACTTTTTAAAAGCTACCCCATAATTTTAGTGGATTCCCTAAAATGTAAAATAAAAAAACCCAAAGCGTTCACTCCGGGTTTTAAGTAATATTTTAATTGAATATTTTTTTAAATAGAAAAACCGACACCTAAGCGTACGGTCTGATATTTGCCAACCGAGTAGTCGAGCATGACATCAAGCAGTAATATTTTAAGACTTACACCAGCTGTAAATCTTAAAGAATTCTCACCGGAAATATTGAAATCAATGCTTTTAATTTCTCCGTCTGGCCAGGGTTCTGTATAAGTATATTTTGCTTCGAGCTTCGTGTCTTCATAGCCAATACCACCGTAAAGAGTGATAGGAAATGCAACTAATCCTCTGCTCGCATGGACATTGAAAAACGTACTCTTAACTTTTATAATATCAGAAACTTCGAGTTGCTGATATGATGCCTGGACAGAAATTGGAAGAAGTGTGGTAAGCATAGGTATAAGTTTACTCACCTGGTATTTTGCACCAACACCCCAGAAAAAGAGTTCTCCGTAATCCTTAATGTCATATTTTGGTATCAATCGAAAAGCAACTTCAAATCCAGCAGGTAATCCAAGGTGTGCTTGAGGAACAAGAAGGGGAACCATACCAATATTAAAACCATTTGGTAGCCTAAGATTTTCCACACCTGGAACCGTTGATTCAAATTCTGCTCCATTCCCACCAAACACTGTCGCAGTTTTTTGATAATCACCTTCATAATAATCTGGATTAGGATTATGAATCATGAATGATTTTTCATCACTTGGTACAACAGCGAGCATTCCATTGATGGTGAATCCTATATTAAAAGGTCTAATTTTTGCTTTATGGAACCAACCTGAATTAAGATCGCTACCAAAAGCTGTGACAAAGGGCTGAAGATACTTTTGACCATTTTCTTTACCGAATTGTTCTAAATCTTCAGAAATATCTGCTTGGATTATAGAAATAAATCCAAACAGTATAATGAGTAAAAACGAAACTATTCTTTTCATGTAAGCCTCCAGACTTTTATTTGAAGTTTTTACACTGCTGTAAAATGTCAAGAATTACAGGATTTTCTTAATTGGGATACCTCAAATATTTACACAAAATATTGAGTACATACAAAATAATATTTTAGGAGATGGCAATCATGTCGTACTTGTCACAAGCTCTCGGATAAGATGTACATGAGATATGTCAAAAGGTGTTTTTCCCTTTATATATGTTAACTCCGACCATATCCTATCGCATACGACTTACGACAGGTATTATATATTTAAGAGCATGTCTTAAGTGCATCGAGAACGTTAAGAAAATCTATAAGACTATCAGCTTACAAAAGCGGCGTTTACCAACCTTGAGAACCATATCCTGTTCAGGAACAAATTCATAATTCATGTCAGAAATACGCTCACCGTTTATCGATACTGCACCTTGCTTGATCATTCTGCGACCTTCTCCGTTTGACTGCACTAGTCCAGCATCATTGAGTAAATTCACAAGCCAGATTTTTTCTGGTTTGACTGCAAACTCAGGTATATCATCCGGCACATCTTTTTGAGTAAAGACCGTGTTAAAATGTTCCTCTGCTTTTTTTGCTGCTTCTTTGTCATGATAGAGTGTGACGATCCTGCGCGCAAGTTCCTGCTTGATCTCTTTTGGATTTACTCCCTCGTTAAGCTTCTTTTTCATCTCAAGGATGTCATCGATGGATGCAAAGGCAGCGTAAAGAAAATAGTTCTCAATGAGTTCATCAGGAATAGACATCACTTTTCCATATTTATCTTCGGGTGAATCAAAAATTGCAATATAATTTCCAAGACTTTTGCTCATCTTCTCCATGCCGTCAGTACCAATAAGGATAGGCATTAAGATCGCCACTTGCTCCGGCATATTGTAGTAGCGCTGCATATCTCGGCCTGCAAGAATATTGAATTTCTGTTCTGTAGCACCAAGCTCAACATCAGCACGAATAGCAACTGAATCGTACGCCTGCAAAATCGGGTACATGAGTTCATGCAAACCAAAAGGAAGATTTTCTTCATAACGCTTTCGGAAGGTCTCATGCGCCATGATCTGCGCCATAGTAAACTTCCCAAGCAGCGAAATAAACTCGGACAGCTTCATTGGACCGAACCATTCACTTTGATAGCGTACTTCTGTTTTATCTTCATCCAATACATAGTAGAGTTGATCCATGTATTTTTCTGCATTTCGTTTAACATCGTCAGCGGTGAGCGGAGGACGCGACTCATTCTTGCCAGTCGGATCGCCGATCTGTGCAGTGTAATCACCAATTACAATGACACCTGTATGTCCGAGATCCTGGAATCGACGCATGATACGAATAGGAACCATGTGTCCGATATGGACATCAGCGGCAGTGGGATCGATGCCGTATTTAATGCGAAGCGGGGTATGTTCCTTTTCTGATTTCTTAAGCTTCTCTACTAATTCATTTTCGGGAATGATCTCGTCCACACCCTGTTTTATTATTTCTAATTGTTCTTTGATATTCAAAAATGTCTCCTGTGGTTCATTGAATCATCAACATATCTTGACAATTCACGCGTTCATTTTTTGAGCTGATACATATTATTAATTGGTGCTGAAGAGGGGACTCGAACCCCTACATCCGTAATGGACACTAGGTCCTGAACCTAGCGCGTCTACCACTTCCGCCACTTCAGCACGAAGTGAAAAATTTTGAGTATCCGCTTTATGCGTCAAGAAAATTACTTGCAACGTAGTAATTCAAAGGATATGATAAAGAAAGAAATGTATGAAAACGAAAGACATTGAGAAGATCCTCGTAGAAACAGGTGCCTTTCTTGAAGGGCACTTCCAGCTCACCTCAGGCAAACATAGCAAGTACTATGTCGAGAAGATTAAACTGATACAATACCCTGAATATGTAAATAGAATTGGTAAAGCGTTTGCACAAAAATGTGTGCACCTTGATTTTGATGTGGTAGTAAGCCCTGCACTTGGGGCGATTGTACTTGGATATGAAGTTGCCAAGCACATGGGAAAGCGTTTTGTTTTCACACAGCGAAAAGAAGGGATTATGTCGATCAGGAGCGGATTTAACCTGCAGCCACAAGAAAAAGTGTTGATAATTGAAGACATCACCACTACCGGTGGAAGTGTGTTTGAAGTGATAGAATGTGTTAAGAAAAGTCAGGTAGAGGTTGCTTGTATCGGATTAGTCGTGGACAGAAGCGGAGGTTCGATAGATTTTGGATATCCGACCATACCGTTACTCACCTTGAAGATAGAAGCATACGATCCGGCACACTGTCCTTTATGCAAAGATGGAATACCAATAACCAAACCCGGTTCATCGGGAAAGTAGAAATATTATGAGTGATTTAGATATTTTTCGTCAGATAATACTTTCATTCCAGGTTCAGGGCATGATCGCGCTGGGCAAGCTTGAGCATCCCTATAAAAAAGCGAAGGAGATCAACCTGGAAGTCGCAGAAACTGCCTTTGATATGCTCAAGACCATACAAGAAAAAACTAAGGGGAATCTGTCTGAAGAAGAACAGAATTTCCTTAATGATGCGATCAACCAGCTACAGGACGACCTTGAAAATGAAAAAAACATGGAACTAAATAACAAAGAGAAATAAGGAGTATATACATGCAGAAAATTGTTGAGTGTGTGCCAAATTTTAGTGAAGGAAGAGATGAAGTAATCATAAAGCAAATCACCGATGTAATCGAAGAAGTTGAAGATGTTGTTCTGCTCGATGTAGACCCCGGTAAAGATACCAACCGGACGGTGGTGACCTTTGTGGGAAGCCCGGAAGGCGTCGAAGAAGCTGCCTTCAGGGCTATTAAAAAAGCATCTGAGATAATTGATATGAGAAATCATTCAGGAGCTCATCCTCGCATGGGTGCGACCGATGTGTGTCCTTTTGTGCCGGTCGCAGGAGTAACCACAGAAGATTGCATTGATATCTCAAAAAAACTTGGGAAAAGGGTTGGAGAAACTTTGGAAATACCCGTGTACCTATATGAGCACTCTGCCACAGCGCCAGACAGAGAGAATCTTGCGACAATCAGACAGGGTGAATACGAAGGTCTTGCAAAAAAGCTTGAAGATCCACATTGGAAGCCGGATTTTGGTCCCGCAGAGATGAATGAAAAAGCAGGTGCACTGGTTACTGGAGCTCGTGAATTTCTCATTGCCTACAACATCGACCTTAATACAAGAGACAAGCAGAAAGCTAAAGATATTGCCCTTACCATACGCGAAAAAGGGCGCAGAATGCGTGATGAAAATTACCAGCCCGTAAAAGACAGTGATGGAAATATTATAGAAATTCCCGGGCTTTTCGAGTTTGTGAAAGCTATTGGGTGGTATATTCCTGAATATGGGCAGGCACAGATCTCAATAAACTTCACAAATTATAAGGTCTCGCCACCACATATTGTGTTTGATAAAGTCCGTGAGATCGCTCTTGAAAAGGGTCTAGTAGTAACTGGTTGTGAGCTTGTAGGTCTTATTCCTTTGGAAGCAATGCTGCAGGCAGGTCGTTATTTCCTCGAAAAGCAAGGTTCATCGTATGCAGTATCCGACAAAGAACTTGTTCATATTTCGATCAGATCACTTGGCCTTAATGATGTTTCACCATTTGATCCGCATGAAAAGATCATTGAATACCGTATTGCGAAAGAGGGTCAGCTCGTTGATCTTACAGTATCGGATTTTGCAGACGAGCTTGCATCTGATTCTCCTGCGCCAGGTGGTGGGAGTGTTGCGGCGCTTTGTGGAAGTCTTGCTGCGGGATTAACCTCAATGGTGGGTAATCTTACTCAAGGGAAATATAAATTCAAAAATACTGAAGAACGGCTTGCATATCGTGAAAATGAAGCTCGTATGCTGACCATGGCATGGGAAGCGCAGCAGATGAAAAAGCAGCTTCTGTCAGCAATTGACCAGGACACAGAGGCATTTAATGTATACATGTCAGCCATGAAAATGCCTAAGAAAACCGATGAACAGAAAAAAGTCCGTAGTGAAGCTATACAAAAGGCGATCGTCAATGCAACAAAGATACCATTGCACACCATGAAACTCTGCTGGGAAGTGATCGTCCTCAGCGAAACCGCTGCGAAATATGGTAACCAAAATGCCGTTTCTGACGCAGGCGTCTCTGCAATGACCGCACTCACTGGAGTGAAAGGTGCGTATCTTAATGTACGTATAAATCTTCCGGGAATAAATGATGAAGGAATCAAGAAAGAAATACGTGAAGAAGCAGATAATTTGTTAAAGCAATCAAATGAACTTGCACAGAAGATTGAAAAAGAAGTGATTGCAAAATTATAATTGAAAAAATAATGATAGTTAAAAGGTGCACACAAATTTATGTTTGTGTGCATCTTTTTATGCCATGAAATACATCGGAGCTCACGTAAGCGCAGCAGGAGGAGTGCAAAATGCACCTCTTAATGCAGACAGCATTGGTGCAAAGGCATTTGCCCTTTTCACGAAAAATCAAAGGCGATGGGAGTCAAAATCCTTGACCGATGATTCTATCAAAGAATTCAAAGAAAATTGCAGAAAGTTCAATTATTCAGCAAAGCATATCCTACCCCATGAAAGCTATCTGATAAACCTCGGGCATCCCGAGGAAGATGCATTAAGGAAATCAAGAAAAGCATTTCTGGATGAGATACACAGATGCGAAGCACTGGGTTTAGACTATCTCAACTTCCATCCGGGCAGCTCGCTTGACAGGATTTCTCGTGAAGACTGCATTAAGATAATTTCCGAATCTTTGAATATCTCAATCGAAAAATCATCTAACCTTATCCTTGTAATAGAAAATACTGCAGGAATGGGCTCCACAATCGGTTCAAACTTTGAAGAAATTGCAAAAATGATTGAATTGATCAATAATAAAAAAAGAGTTGGAGTATGTATCGATACCTGCCATGCCTTTGCTGCGGGATATGATATTCGAACGAAATCTGCTTATGAAAAAACGATGTCAGAATTTGATGATATCGTCGGTTCGTCATATATTAAAGCAATGCATTTGAATGATTCGAAAGCTGATGTTGGAAGCCGTCTGGACAGACATGCTCCGATAGGGAAGGGATGTATAGGATTAGATGCGTTCAGGTTTATTATGAACGACGTAAGACTCGATGATAAGCCACTCATCCTCGAAACCCCGGATAGGGAGAATTGGGATAAGGAAATCAAGTTATTATACATTCTTCAGAAAAAGCAGGAGGTACAATGAATATAACTGTTTTTGGTACAGGACTAGTAGGTCATGCTATTGTGAATGATTTAGCAAAGGATGACGAATATTTTGTTACGGTATATGATATCGACAAGAAAAAATTGGAGCAGTTTCATGATAGTCCGAACGTACAAGCAGTACATAAAAACATTGCAGAGGATAAAGATTTATCAGAAATATTGATGGATGCAGATTTAGCTATTTCTGCAGTGCCGGGATTTATGGGTTTTGAGACTCTGATGAAAATAATAAAGACCGGTACTGATGTCGTCGATATCGCATTCTTCCCGGAGGATCCCTTTGCCCTTGATGAATTTGCACAAGAAAAAAGAGTGACAGCAGTGATCGATTGTGGGGTTGCTCCCGGTCTTTGCAACATTATCCTTGGCTACCAAAATTCAAATCTTGATGCAGTATACCGGTACGAGTGCTTTGTGGGTGGACTTCCCAAAGTGCGCAAAATGCCCTTCCAATATAAAGCCGGGTTTTCTCCTATAGATGTACTTGAAGAATACATAAGACCTGCACGGTTCATAGAGTTTGGAGAGGAGATCACAAAGCCAGCACTATCCGAGGTTGAACTTATCGATGTGCCGGGAGTGGGAACACTCGAAGCATTCAATACAGACGGATTACGCACACTTCTTCGAACAATGCATATTCCTTTCCTCAAAGAAAAAACACTCCGTTATCCTGGGCATGCAGACCTTATGAGAGTGATGCGAGATCATGGATTCTTCAGCTATGAAGATGTCGAAGTTAATGGAAAATCGATCAAACCAATTGAGCTTACTTCCAAGATCCTGTTCAAGAATTGGGCATTTGATGAGGGGGAAGAAGATCTGACATTCATGCGGGTGATCATTGATGGAGAGAAAAACAAAAAAAAGTTGAATTTCACATATGACCTACTCGACCATTATGACCAGGAAACAAAAGTATCCTCAATGTCCAGGACTACCGGCTATACTTGCACTGCTATTGCACGACTTATACTTTCAGGTAAATTTTCCCACAAAGGTATCTGTCCACCGGAATACATTGGAAGAAGCCTGGAGGATTATCATTTTGTGCTCAATGAACTGGCTGAGAGGAAAATCAGTTTAGATGAAACGATTAAAGAATCAAAGTGAGTGGTATGAAAAAGTTATCTATCATTAATTTGATTTTTTTCTGTGCACTACTGAGTTGTACAAAGAACAAACCAGAACAAGCGATCAAAGTCCAGAATGATTTTGGACTTTCACACCCTCTTTCAATAGAGTATCTCCGTTCGAAAGATTATCCAGGAAGCAAACCGGTCTTCGAAGATACTGTGTATAGTAATGAGAGTTATTCAAAGTATATCATATCTTACCTCTCAGATAGCATGACATTATATGCAGCACTTGCTGTTCCGGCAGAAAAGGATTCATTACACAAATTTCCAGTTATCATGCTCAATCATGGGTATATTCCCCCTGACAGTTATAATAACACAAAAAAGTATGTTCGATATATTGATTTTCTCGCCCGACAGGGATTCATTGTGTGCATGCCGGACTATCGTGGACATGGAAAATCTGGAGGTAGACCCTCCTCAGCATACTTTTCTAATAACTATCTCACCGATGTACTGAAAGCGCTGAATTCAGTCCTTACACTTAATTATGCAGATTCCTCGAGAATCTGTTTCTGGGGACACTCCATGGGCGGAACGATCACGCAGCAGGCAATGGTGGTCGATGGGCGGATCAAGGCAGGAGTGATCTGGGGAGGTGTTGTTGGCTCATATGAAGATATGTTCTATACCTTCCAGGATAAAATTCCCTGGGTGAGACGAGGAGGACATATTCTGGATTATATGCAGGATCTGGAAGAAAAATATGGTAACTATTCAATTGATAGCGAATTCTGGCAGGCGATATCACCCGTTGCATATATCGATGAAATAAGTGGACCTGTACAGCTTCATCATGCAAGGTATGATTCTTCTGTTCCTGTCGAACTCTCAATGGCATTTTCTAAATATATGGAAGATGCAGGAACGCACGTCGAGCTTTATATTTACAATTCATCGGATCATAACATTGGTGATCCTCACTTCGAGCAAGCAATGCAGCGGACTTCGGATTTTTTTAACATACATTTGAATAAAGAAAAATAATTGGAGACTACATGAAAGAAAAAATAGATCTAGGATTCAGATTCATTTTCCTTATCCTGTTTATTGTTGTTGCTTCGATCATTTCTGGGCGATTATGGTCAGCAAAAGACGAGAAAATTGAAGCACCTGCAGCGTTATCTATTAACGAAACTATGACAATAGCTCAGATCGCAAAAGCAAACAATCTTGAAAATATCGTCATGAAAAAAGCTTTTGATCTTCAGTCCAAAGAGGATTTGCAAAAAAAGTTATCTGACGCTGGCTTGAGTGTCGAAGAAGCTGTTTCACGGATCAATATGTTTAAAGCATTGCAGGCAGAAGATGCATCCAAGAATTGGGTGAAGATAGTCATGAAATTTGTGCTTTGGTTTGCTTTTCTTTTATTGATATATGTGCTGATGAGAAAGAAGAAGATCACTGCGGCAAACCGGACGTGGCTCTACTTCATTGCAGTGCTTGTGTTCGGAATTATCCTTGGCGCTGATCCTTCTCAGATGGGAACGATCAAAGATAACTTCTCACTTTTTGGTGCGTATCATGTCCTCTTCCCACCTCGTATTGTGGCGTTTGTGGTCATGCTGCTGATGGTCATTCTTGCCAACAAATTTATTTGTTCGTGGGGGTGCCAGCTTGGGACCTTGTAGGATCTCATTTTTAGAATAAACAAGAATGCAGAAGGAAAACCCGTTATTACAAAAATCAAAATTCCTTTCATTATTACAAATACCATTCGTAGTATATTCTTTATTATGTTTGTGGCAATTGCATTGATATGGGCGTTTGATATTATTGAACCGGTCGATCTTTTTAGGATATTCAAGCCCTCTGTCCTCGGTATTATCGGCATTATTTTTGCAGCGATCGTGTTCAGTTTGTCTTTGGACGTGTATCGTCCGTGGTGTCACTTTTTCTGCCCTTTTGGACTTATCGGATGGATCGCGGAAAAGATAAGCATCACGAAAATAAAGGTCGAGTATACTAAATGTATTGCATGCGGAAGCTGTATAAAAAGCTGCCCTTCAACTGTAATGGAAGCAATCATCAAAAAGAAAAAGACGATTCCGGATTGTTTTTCTTGTGCATCCTGTATTGAGAGCTGCCCTGTCGATGCGATCAGTTTCAAGGGAGGAAAGAGAGATAAGCCAACAGAGGAGATTTTGGAAAAATTGAAATGAGGTAGTGAAGAAGAGAGAAAACGTTGACTGCGTAAATTAAGAATATTTTTAATATCATTAATTGTTCTTTCTGAAGAATTGTTAGATAGGAGAAAAGATTATGAAAATTTCTATAACTAAAATGATAATATTTACTCTTTTTTTGGTAGCTCTAACATTTCAAATCAAAGGTTACTCGGCTGAATTAAATACTAGCTTATTATATGGAATTGTAATGAATTATAATAAAGAAGGAATAGCGGGGGCGACTAACACAGAATTTCATGATAGTAATGTAATTGGCATAAGTTTAATGTTAACATTTGAGAAAGGAAGGGGGTGTAGAATTACTTGTTGAAAAATATGAGCAGCAATTAATAGAATGGGTGGATGAATCGGAATTAGATTTTGGAAAATTAAAATCACATCCAATCTTTTTAATTTTAAATATTATTCGATTACCAGGCAAATGAGTGGATTATTTGTAAATTTTGATATTGGTACAGGAATTAATGTATCAAGTTTTGAAAAAGGGCAATTTTTTAAGGAAATGGAAGAATTTTCATCAGGGTCTATAAAATGGATAATAAAAACTGATGCTGCTCCAATTTTTCAGTTGGGTCTGAGTATAGGATATTCAATTTCTAAGAAAATATCTGTATCACTTGATTGTAAATTTTTATTTAATTCCGTAAGAACATCGATGACTATTAAGGATTCAGATACAAATTATAGTAATACAAGCAAATATGATCTAAAAGCTGATAATTTTCAACCAGTACTTGTTTTAAGGTATTGGTTTTGATCAAGTTGTAATTTTCGAATAATGTAAACTCATATTAAGAGGATATTATACACAATCCTCTGTGGTAAAGATTATCAAATTATGCGGTCAATTCGGGGAATTGATCCTACATCAATATTTGTTTGAAAATTATTTTTATATATTATAACTCGATGATCCATGACGACTTACATACAAACAGCATTGTCATCCTCGAGGGAGTGAAACGACCGAAGGATCTCACTGCTTGATAATGTAACGTTTCTGTGAGACCCTTCTCCGCCAACCGGTGCATCAGGGTGACAATCCGTTATATAATTTGTGTTCATTCGTTTTAATCCGTGGTTTAAATTGCTTTTGTGCTTTTCGTGTCTTTGGTGGCTTCATATAATAAAAAAGCACGGCATCATTAGACATCGTGCTCTATGTATTTTGGGGTTATTGGATTTTACATAATACCAAGGAACTGCTGAATTGATGGTGAGAAGGCAACTATCAGGCCTGCGAACACAATGCTTACCATGCTCATCAGTTTAATTAGAATATTAATAGAAGGTCCGGCTGTATCTTTGAATGGATCGCCGACAGTGTCACCAACCACACATGCTTTGTGAACATCGGATCCCTTTCCGCCATAATGTCCGATCTCGACATATTTCTTTGCATTGTCCCATGCACCCCCTGCATTATTCATCATAATAGCGAGTGTGAAACCTGTGGTGAGTCCACCTGCAAGCAAACCCAGGACACCAGCAACTCCAAGGATAAGACCGACGAAAATAGGGGTAAGAATGCCAACGAGTGCTGGAGCGACCATTTCTTTTTGCGCACCTTTTGTTGAGATAAGCACACATTTTGCATATTCAGGTTCGGTTGTTCCTTCCATAATGCCGGGAAGTTCTTTAAATTGTCTGCGAACTTCAGCGACCATATCACCGGCAGCTCTTCCCACAGCCTTAAGCGTCATGGCAGCAAAGACAAAGGTTACCATCGCACCGATAAATATACCGATCAGCATTTTAGGATTCATCAACGTGATATTATAATGTTGTACAAAATTGGCAATAGTTGCAGTGCTCAGATCAACACCTGAGATCATAGTTTCACCGGCAAATTTGAGTCCTGTTCGCACCTCTTCAAGGTAGGAAGCCAAAAGCGCCATTGCTGTAAGTGCGGCAGAACCAATTGCAAATCCTTTTCCAGTCGCAGCAGTAGTATTTCCCACAGAGTCTAGTGCATCAGTTTTTTCACGTACTTCTTTTGGAAGCTTGGACATTTCTGCATTTCCACCAGCATTATCTGCAATAGGACCAAAAGCATCCATGGCAAGGGTTACGCCAAGGGTGGACAGCATGCCCACTGCACCAAAACCGATGCCGTACAATCCCATTTCAGGAATGCTGAAACCTTTGCTCACTGCAAATGCAGCAAGAATCCCTATTGCGATAATGATCACCGGAGCACCGGTGGACTTCATCCCAACTGCTAGCCCATCTATAATAACGGTTGCAGGACCATATTCAGCTTGCTTTGCAATTCCCTGTGTGGGTTTAAAACTATGTGAGGTGGCACGTTCTGTGAACACACCGATCAAAATACCTGCAAGAAGACCTATCACAAGTGCAAAGAATACACCGAGTGAGTAGTCAGGAGGAAGCATTAATTTTGTGACAAAAAATGCCACAATAGCGATGAGGATGGAACTTCCATAGACACCTTTATTCAAAGCGAACATGAGGTCTTTGGTGGTAGCATCCTCTTTTGTTGAAACCATGAAAATCCCTAATATGGATAGAAATGCACCAATACCAGCGAGGATCATCGGAGCTGTAACAAAACGGATGGCTGAGTCAGCAAGTGCGGGAAAGCGTGCTGCGATTTGTGTGAACGCAGCCATTCCGAGGGCTGCTGTTGCAAGGATCGAACCAGCGTATGATTCATATAAGTCAGCTCCCATACCTGCGACATCACCGACATTATCGCCGACGTTATCTGCAATTGTTGCAGGATTTCGAGGATCGTCTTCTGGAATTCCCGCTTCAACTTTACCCACAAGATCAGCTCCCACATCAGCAGCTTTGGTATAAATACCTCCACCGAGACGTGCAAAAAGCGCTTGCGTGGAAGCACCCATTCCAAAACTCAGCATGATCACGGTAATAGTATGAAGATCCATCTTAAAGGCATTGAGTACGAAGAACCATGCAGAGATATCAACAAGAGCGAGTCCTACGACCACAAGGCCCATCACGCCACCTGCGCGGAACGCAATAGTGAGTCCTTTATTAAGACTCTGTCGTGCACCTTGTGCGGTTCTATTGGAAGCAAGCGTTGCGGTATTCATACCGATCCATCCCGCAAGCCCGCTGAAGAAACCACCGGTTAAAAATGCCCATGGAATGAGTGGATGGAGCACTTTCAGTACCCATGCCATGATATTAAACAGAATGAATGCAATGATAAAGAATATTCCTACGCCTTTGTATTGCTGTTTTAGATATGCAAACGCTCCTTCGCGCACATATTTGGCGATCTTCTGCATTTGATCGTTGCCAGGTTCCTCTTTCTTCACGCTTTTGTACAAGATGAAGGCAAAGATCAATGCTGTTATCGCACCCAATGGCGCAATATACCATATAATAGGAATGTTCATTAAGAATCCTCCTGAAAGTAATTTGATTTTGGAGTTAATTTTTTTTTGCTTATTCTCTTTGTCAAGGATAGGAACTGAGTACTTGGGATACCCCCAAAAATTTTCACAACCACTGCAATTCCATTTGCCTTTTACATTGATTGGTATGTTTGTACATAGTTTTATGATATTTCGTAATAAACTGGAAGCAATATGATACGACATCA